>Ga0224740_10311_pt1 | contig 13367 bp, 15 predicted proteins | sample LIM_E_Water_Bulk_FD_161634 | JGI IMG/M metagenome (GOLD analysis project Ga0224740, IMG submission 161634) | Enriched cells from gastrointestinal tract of the lab mouse from Pacific Northwest National Laboratory (PNNL), Richland, Washington... | ecosystem: Host-associated > Mammals > Digestive...
ATCACCGCAATTCCAATCCCTGCGGCGAAACCCTGGTTGTCCGTCAGGGAGGAGATAAACACCCCCAAGGCAATCAGTGCCGCCCCCATAATGAAGAAGGCCAACATGGAGCCGTAGGAGGTCAGCAGGTACACCTCCCCGAATTGGCTGAAAATCAGGGGATAGACTGCCACGATGCACAGCGGGATCATGTAGACTGTCAGCAGAGCCAGGTACTTGCCCACAATAACCTGCGTGGTGGTAATGGGCAGGGAGTACAGAAGCTGATCGGTCTTTTGCTTCCGCTCCTCTGCGATGACCCGCATGGTGAGGATGGGAACGATCACCGCAAAAATGATGCTGAAATAGCTGAGCGCAAATTCAAAATTGCTTACCGCTGCCTCGATGTTGTAGAGCATAGCGCCCAATCCCACCGCCAGAAGCAGGCCCGCCCCGAACACATACGCGGTCAAGGAGCGGAAATAGCTTTTCAGCTCATGCTTTAATACCGCCGTCATTCCTCTGTCACCTCGCTTTCCACAATTTCAGCCTCCACAGCAGGAGGCTCGGAAGCGCCGTCATCCGTTTCCGCCAGTTCCAGGAAAATGTCCTCCAGGTTGGCCTTTTTCACCGTCAGCTCCAGCAGCGCCTTTCCACTGGCGGCAAAGGCGGAAAACACAGACCGGGAAAGATCATAGACGTTGATGAGGTCCGTTTTGATGCGGGCGGTCACAAGGCCGGTCTCCGTTTCCTCCAGTGTCAGGTCTGTGATGTGGTCAACACCCTCCAGCAGTACCCGGATTTCCGCCGCGCTGTCATCGGAGGTCAAAACCACCTCGTTGGGGGAGAGCAGATGCTTTTCCAGATTCTCCGGTGTGTCAAAGGCCACCAGCCCCCCCTTGGAAATCATGATGATCTGGTCGCAGATGGCCTGCACTTCGGAAAGAATGTGGGAACTGAAAATGACCGTGTGGGTCTGCCCCAGTTCTTTAATCAGGTCCCGTATCTCAATGATCTGGATGGGGTCCAGGCCCACAGTAGGTTCGTCCAGGATGATAACCTTGGGATTGCCCAGCAGGGCCTGGGCGATACCCACCCGCTGCTTATAGCCCTTGGACAGCGCGGAGATACGGCGGTGAGCCACCTCCTTGATCCCCGTTTGAGAGATCACCTCGTCTATCTGCCGCTCCAGCCCGGTTCCCCGCAGGCCCTTGGCCTCGCCCACGAAGCGCAGATATTCCTCCGGCGTTTCGTTCATGTAGAGTGGAGGCTGTTCCGGGAGGTAGCCAATCAGCTTTTTGGCCTGATTCGGCTCTTCGAAGATGTCATGGCCATCCATGCGGACGCTGCCCTCTGTGGCGGACAGGCAACCGGTCATGATGTTCATAGTGGTGGACTTTCCCGCGCCGTTGGGACCCAGAAAGCCGTATATCTGGCCGCTGTCCACGGTGAAGCTCAGATCGGATACCGCCAGATGCTCCCCATAGCGTTTGGTCAGATGGGAAATTTCGATCAAGGGTGTCCCCTCCTTTTGGTTAGGATGGAGCTATTATAACGGGCGAACTTAAAAGCTACTTAAAAAACGAACGCTGGCTATTGACAAATTTTCAAAAGCGTGCTATCTTTATGACTGTCAGGAGGGATGTCAATGGAAATACGGCAGGAATGCGGACCGCTTCTTAAACAGATCAACGATGAGATGCGGAAAAATGCCAACAATGCCCTACGGGCCAAGGACTTGACGCTGACACAACTGGAGGCGCTGGTACAGCTGGAGCAGGCCCCGGAAGGACAGCATTCGTTGAAGGAGCTGGAGCAAATTCTCCATGTGGCGCAATCTACGGCGGCGGGGATTATGTCCAGGCTGGAGCAAAAGGGCTATGTGGAAGGGTTCGGTGATGCCGGGGACCGGCGGATCAAGCTGGTACGGATCACACCGGCAGGCGTTGAGTGCGTTCGCACAGCCCTGCATCATCGGGCCGAGGCGGAGGAGCGGCTTCTCTCAGGTTTGACAGAAGCCGAACGGAACATCTTCTATATGCTTCTGCAAAAGGTGCGGAACTCCCTGTAACATTGCCGCCGTAATTTTTCGGCGGCAATCCCTTACGATAATCAAAAGCAGACTATCAAACGTATCATTTCGAATTCAGGAGGAACGATTATGAGCGATACCATGAACCTTTTTGAGAAAGCACCAGTACCCCAGGCGGTACTGAAAAACGCGCTCCCCGCTATGGCGGCTATGCTGATGGTCCTGATTTACAATCTGGCGGACACCTTCTTTATTTCCCAGACCCACAGCGATATCCTGGTGGCGGCGGTATCCCTGGCTACGCCGGTTTTTCTTATCTTTATGGCGGTTGGCACTGTTTTCGGAATTGGAGGAACCTCGGTCATTTCCCGCGCCTTTGGGCAAGGACGGGCTGAATATGCAAAGAAGGTGTGTTCCTTCTGTATGTGGGGATGCGTGGCGGTGGGAATCGCCATGTCCGCTGCTTTCCTGATCTTTATGGAACAGATTCTAGCCCTGATCGGGGCCAGCGCAGACACCTGGGAACCGGCAAAAACCTACCTGACCATCGTTGCTCTGGGTGGCCCCTTTGTCCTGATCTCCAACTGCTATTCCAACATTCTCCGAGCGGAGGGCCAGCCTAACAAAGCTATGATTGGACAGATTTTAGGCAACCTTCTTAATGTTGTTCTGGACCCCATCATGATTCTTGGATTTCACTGGGGGATTGCCGGAGCCGCCATTGCCACGGTCATCGGCAACGTGGCGGGCGCTGGGTATTATATTCTCTATTTCTTGCAAGGAAAATCAACACTCAGTATCCATATCAGGGATTTCTCCGTCAAAGACCAGATTTTTACCGGCGTTTTGTCCATCGGCATTCCGGCCTCCCTGGGGTCCATGCTGATGAGCGTATCACAGATCATCGTCAACGCAAGAATGGCGGGCTATGGAGATATGGCTGTGGCAGGGATGGGCGTGGCCATGAAGGTGACTATGATGACCGGCATGGTCTGCATCGGCTTCGGCCAGGGCGTCCAGCCCCTGCTGGGGTACTGTGTCGGTGCAAAGCTGTGGGAGCGGTTCAAAAAAATCATGCGCTTTTCCATCTTCTTTTCTCTGGCTCTCAGCGCGGTCATGACAGGGCTGTGCTATCTGCTCCGCGGTTCCATCATCCGTGTGTTTCTGACGGAACCGGCCTCCTTTGACTATGCGCTCACCTTCACCAACATTCTGCTGACTACCAGCTTTCTGTTCGGTGTGTTCTATGTGCTGACGAACGCTTTGCAGGCCATGGGCGCGGCGGTACAGGCCCTGATTATCAACCTCAGCCGTCAGGGGATCATCTACATCCCGGCGTTGTTCCTTCTCCAGGCCATGTTACAGGCCAACGGCTTGGCCTGGGCGCAGCCCGTAGCGGATTTGCTTTCCACGGCGCTGGTCGCGCTGCTGTACCTGTGGACTTCTCGAAAGATGATGGCAGTTCCTCAAGAGTAAAAATTTTGACACCGCCGTGTTTCTTTTAAGTTATTTTTGAGTATGGCATCTATACTGATAGCAAGGCTTCATTCATAGAAGCCCGCCAAAAGGAGGTGCCTGTGATGCGTGTACAAAAAGTTGGAATCGCGCTGCTGCTGTTGTTGCTTCTGTCCGGCTGTGCCAGCATGAGCGCAGCGCCTCCTGAAAAAACAGAGGAGGATGAGCTTTCTATTGCGGCTCTGTTCCAAACTGAAAATGGGGACACCCTCAACGGAAGCGCGGCCTGTTTCACTACGGAGGCCAACAGCGGCCATTGTCAAGTGGACAGCGAAGGAGTGGCCAGCGTCTCCGGCCTGCCGAGGAGCGGCGAACTGCTGCTGACATTGTTTGACCCGCAGCAGGAGGTACAGGGTGCTATGACGCTTTTCTTTGACCAAGGGGCCGTGATTGACGCGACCACCGGCCAGGACGGTGTGGGACATATCACTGTCAGGAATGACACCAGCGAAGTGGCGTTGATTTTTATTCTGACGGAGGACGGGACGCTGCAATGTACGCTTTGGCTGGAAAGAACCGTCCCACCCAACACGGATCACCCACAGAAGGGAGCTTGATTTGGAAAATTTACCTCTTGAGATCACCAGTGCAGAACGGTTTTTTTATGGAGACTACCTGATTCTTTTGGAAGGTGTGATTGAAGAATTTCTCTCTTGTCTCCAGATGATCCGCCGCTATCAGGCCAGCCGGGGACAGCGTGACCCGATTGCCTCGTTCCAGGCCAGGATTAAGAGTGCGGAAAGCATGAGGGCAAAGCTGGAGCGGCAAAATCTCCCTGTTACGGCAGACAGCGCCCTCCAGGATGTGTGGGATGCCGCAGGGGTACGTTTGGTATGCCCCTTTGTCCAGAATATTGACCAGACGGTCAGCCTCATCCGCCAGATTCCGGGTGTTCAGATTTTGCGGGAAAAGGATTATATCCGCAACCCGAAACCCAACGGATACCGCAGCTATCACATAATTCTCTCCCTGCCTTTGCGCTTTTTGGAGAAAGCACCGGAGCATCCGGTCTGGCTGGAGGTGCAGCTTCGCACCATCGCCATGGACTGCTGGGCCAGCATTGAGCATCAGTTGAAATATAAACAGGACATTGAAAATCAGGCGCTGATCGTCCAGGAGCTGAAACGGTGTGCGGATGAAATTGCCTCCACGGACTTGTCTCTGCAAACCATTCGGGAATTGATAGAAACTCTACCAGAACAGAAAGGAGCGGTTCTATGAAACAAAAAATCCAGAAACGGGCAGTGGTATTGGCCTGTGCAGTCTTGATGTGTGTGTGCTTTCTGTGTGGCACTGCATCTGCTGCTACCCTGGTAGTAATCGACCTGGCCGGCATTGTGGATAGCGCGGCTCCCAGTGTAGTGGAGGTGTTCACAGAGACCAAGCAAGTCAGCAGTTGGTTCCAGGAGTATGTAACAGAAGGGGCTGGGAGCGGGGTTGTCCTGTCTGAGGATGGCTATATCGTTACCAATCACCATGTTATTGATGGGGCCAATACGATCAAGGTTCGGCTGAGTGATGGTCAGACCTATACAGCCGCATTGACCGGCACAGATGCAAAAACTGATCTGGCAGTCTTGAAAATCAATGCGTCAGGATTGGCCACCGCAAAGCTGGCCGATTCATCAGCTGTGCGGGTCGGGGATTTCGTAATTGCAATCGGCAATCCGCTGGGCGAATTAGGCGGCACTGTAACCGAGGGTATTATCAGCGCGAAAGACCGGGAGATTACCATTGACGGAGAAGCCATGACACTGCTGCAAACCTCAGCGGCGGTCAACCCTGGAAATTCCGGCGGCGGTCTGTTTAATCTGGACGGAGAATTAGTCGGAGTGGTCAACGCAAAATCCTCTGGTGATGATATTGAGGGGTTGGCCTTTGCCATCCCCTCAGATACCGTCAAGGAGATTGTCCAGGCCCTGATTCAATATGGCTATGTGACCGGGCGCCCGCAGCTTGGCATCAGCGTGGCCCAAATCACAAAGCCAGGAATGGGGTGGCAAACCTACTACTCCACGCCGGGGCTATACGTTACCCAATCCTCTGCGGATAAGGGGCTGAAAGCCGGAGACCGCATTATCCAAATTGACGGAGCGGCTATTAACAACGCCGCAGATGTATCAGCCGTTTTAAGCCGGCACAGCGTTGGGGATGTGGTCAAAGTGGTGGTATCTCGCAGTGGAAAAGAAACCACGATAAGCGTAAAACTCACCGAGCAAAAGCCAACATAAATACGCAAGGGAGGGTACATTGTGCGGATTTTAGTTGCCGATGACGAGCCGGAGATGACCATGGTGCTGGAGGCCCTGCTCAAGCGGGAACATTACTCCGTGGATGTGGTCTACAACGGGCAGGACGCACTGGACTATGGGCTGGCGGAAAATTACGACTGCATTGTACTGGATATCATGATGCCAAAGCTGGACGGTATCCAGGCGTTGCAGGCCCTGCGCTCCAAAAACATTTCCACTCCGGTACTGCTCTTGACAGCAAAAAGCCAGGTGGAGGACAGGGTGGCTGGATTAGACAGCGGGGCGGACGACTACCTGCCCAAGCCCTTCGACAACCGGGAATTTGTTGCCAGGGTCCGGGCGCTGACCCGCCGGGGCGGGGAATATACGCCCAAGATTCTCTCTGCCGGGAATGTTACCCTGGACTGCTCCACCTTTGAATTGAAATGCGGCTCCGCCTGCGTCCGGCTGGGCAACCGGGAGTTTCAAATGCTGGAACTGCTTATGCGGCAGGAGGGGCGGCTGATCTCCACGGAGCAGTTCATGGAGCATATCTGGGGCTACGACAGCGAGGCGGAGATCAACGTGGTCTGGGCCTATATCTCCTATCTGCGCCGGAAGCTGGAGGCGGTAGGGGCCAATGTCTGCATTGCCGCCCGCCGGGGTCAGGGGTATCTGCTGGAGGAAACAACATGATTTCTTCCTTACGCCGGAAATTCATTCTCATCGCGATGGCTTCCCTGATTGGAACCATGGCTGTTCTCTGCACGGCAATCGGTATTAGCAACCACTTTATTACCGCTAATCGTGTGGACAAGGCTATTTCCATTCTTCATCAAAACGGAGGAACCTTTCTTCCCCCAGGCACCCATTTTGACCCCTCGGACTTTAACTTCCAGATCACCCCGGAGACACCCTTTGAAACGCGATATTTTATTGTAGAGCTTACCGCCCAACAGGAAATCCGGTCCGTTGTGTTGGACCATATTGCCGCACTGGATCGCCAGACAGTGGTGGACACCATCAGCCAGATCGTCAATACCGGAGCGGAGCGGGGGTATGTAGACCATTACCGTTTCGGTGTATTCCCGGATGAAGCAGGAGGAAGCACAGTCATTGTGCTGGACTGTTTTCTCCAGCTCCAGGCAGCCAATAATACGCTGCGCATTACGGTTATTATATTCCTGGCCTGTGTTCTGACTGTTTTTGCTCTGCTGCTGGTTCTGTCCAAACGGGCAATCCGTCCTTTTGTAGATAATCTGGAGCGGCAGCGGCAGTTTGTTACAGATGCTTCCCACGAACTGAAAACGCCGCTGGCGATTCTGTCGGCAGATATGGGGTTGTTGGAGGATACCTACGGAGAGGACAAGTGGCTGGAGAGCGCAAAATCTCAAATCACACGTTTAGACAGGCTCATCAAAAATCTGGTGGAGCTGGCCCGCACAGAGGAAACGATCAAAGAGGACACAGTGGAGCTATTTTCTATCAGTGAGATTGCCCAAGCCAGTGCAGATGCCTTTCAGCCGCTGGCTGAGGCGGACGGAAAAACCTTGACATCGGAAATTCCTGATGAGATCAGCTTAAAAGGTGTCCAAGGCAATTTCTTTCGTCTGTTTTCAATTCTGCTGGACAATGCGGTCAAATATTGTGATCCAGCGGGGAACATTCATCTGTCTGTATCTGTACGGGGGCGGAATATCTATATTTCCGCATCAAACCCATGTGCGGGAGTGGACACCGCCCAGCTCTCCCGTTACTTTGACCGTTTTTACCGGGCAGATTCCTCCCGCGCCCGCTCCACTGGAGGTTACGGAATTGGCCTGTCCACCGCCAAGGCGATTGTCACCCGGCATAAGGGCCGCATTTCCAACTATTATGCGGATGGAGTCATCACCTTTACCGCAGTGATCCCACAGATGGGCTGACGCTCCTGCACTCATATATCGTACCAGCCGGAGTTTCCGGCACAACAAACAGGCCAACGATTAGAAAGGAAGGAATTATCATGAGTACGACAATCAGCGGAGCAAATTACCTCAGCAACCTTCCGCAAAACAAACGCACCTCCTTTATCGACCGCGAATCCAGCGAAGCGAATCGCGGTCGATAGCGAAGAAATTTCCCGTCCGGCGCAGTTTTCGCCGCGCACGGCGGAAACGGAGCGGTAAGGGGAATTTCTGAGCCGGCGGACAAGCCCATTTCCCACGTCTATGACGGTTATTACCATCAGCTGAATTCCAATGTTTGACCTTGCTTTGCTGAAAATAAAAAGGTCCCGGTGTCCCGTTGTGGAATGCCGGGGCGTTGCCGGAGGGTGTTCACCTTTATCTTTCCACTTGGTGGCTGCGCTTGGAAGAGCGCTTTTTTTCGGAGTTTTTCTGCTGTTGTCTGTATGGGCCGTGGCTTAACTCATCCCGCAGCTTCTCCCACAGGGGGTTCATCTCCGTGGCAACGGTCCCGCTGTCCGCGTCTAAGTTGATATGAGCGGCAATAATGGGACTGTCCGGCATCAGCTGGGTCAGCTTTTCCACCATTTTAGGCTCTGGGTCAAGAATAACATCCGTTCCCCATGGATGGCGTATTTCCATATTGCAATCGAACTGTTGGAGAGCCTCCATTATCGTAACGCCGTTGTATACGGAGCGGGCTGTTGCGTTATACAGCAGCTCCAGGGGGGCGAACCGTCCAAAGTGGCGGGTATAGAACTGCGCTGCACACCCGTTTTCATGCACAGTGCAGAGCGCCAGGGAGCTGATTTTATCAGGGGCTTTCTGGGTGGTAAAACCTACGAAATAGTCCCAGGAATCCTCCTTGATCTCCTGCGCCGGCGTATTTGTCTGCAAATAAATTGCCGCGCCTATCATCTCCTACGGCAGCATCCCCTCATTCGCAATTCCGCTCAGGTCGTACACACCTTGTAATGTATCCGGGGTAAAGTGGCGGGAAATGGAGGAAAACGTATTGTACAGGTCCTCTTTCAGCCGAAGCCAGAGGCTGTTGCCAAAGTCCAGCAAATTTCTGTTGGCTTCTTCATTTGGGGCGGGGATGAGCGCATTTATACGAGCGATAAATTCTTGGTTGCTCATCTCGCGGGTTTCCTTTGGGGGACTTTTAGAGGACGAAGCGAAGCCGTCCGCATGCTGTTTCATAATGTTGATTACCTCCTTCTGAAATGCAAAAGAGGTGAGGCGGGAGCATCCCATGTCAGGGATGCTCCCGCCTCACCTCTTTTGCTGTTATCTGTAGACAGCCTTGCTCCAGCCCTTCGCCTTGGGTTATGGGGTGCGCTTGACTTATAGATTTTGCCTTGTCCGGCTTGAGTCGGGTATGCGTTGATTATCGGCGGGATGATTTTACATCGAGCACATACATCAGTATGCAAATAATTGCCAAAGCTGTTTCAACGACTGGCTGTGCCGCAATGACGCCGTCCAATTTCCAGAAATGGTTCAGAATCATGACGCCCGGAATAAACAGCACCGCATTTCTCAGGAGTGTAATGGTCAGCGATTTCACCGCCTTACCCAGCGCTTGGAAATAGCTGGTCATCATATTGATAATCCCAAGCATCGGAGCCGGCAGGCACAGGATTTTTAAAAAGTACCCCGTTTGCTCAATTAAGACATCATCTTTCAAGAATATGGAGGCAAGCGGTTTTCCAAACAGTACAAAGACAGCGGTAAATATCCCACCCATAAGGACGCCATATAGTGTCGTTCGCTTCACAATATCGGACATTCGCTTGTTCTCATTTCCTCCATAGCAATAGCCCGCCAAAGGAGCAACGTCCTGTGATAATCCCACCGACAGCAAAATAGGAATCATATCGAGTTTATAAGCAATCCCATAAGAGGCCACCGCATCAGACCCATAATTACCGATATAGTTGTTCAGCACAATGTTGGATACGCTCATAAGCACTGTAATGAGCGCGCCCGGGATGCCGATGCTGACTACATTTCGGATCATAGTTCCATTCAGCGAAAACCGTTTCGGTGTCAATGGAACCAGCTGATTGCCCCTGCGGCCTTCGTAAATCATGCAGAACATGTAGTAAACCGTCGCACATGCAAATCCTGTAAGCTGTGTGAAAGAGAACGATAAAACCGCACCGTGTTAGTCTCTTTTCTGGCGGCATTTTTCACTATTAGAGAGGGGAAACCCAGAGTTGTGTTCTCCTGCCTTGGTCTCCTTTGCCATTCCATTCCTCAAGAGTAGTGAAAACTTGTATCATTTTTGACTGTTTGGGAAAGCCGATGGACAGCGGAATCTTCTCTACTGCCATCAAAGAAAGCACCACGCCCCGCAGGGCGGGGACGCGGTGGCGATGTGGTGGTTCAGGGCTTCTCGGGGGCAGGTCCTCCTCCTCGGGATCATTCGCCTCGGTGGCAGCCCCGGTGGGGCTGGCGCTGTCCATGGAGACGTTGACCCGCTCGGCTTCTTCAGCGGCAGCCGCCTTAGCTTCGATCAGCGCTTCCTCGATCAAGTTCAGCACGAACTCCCGCTGGGCCAGCTTCCTGCCGGTCCGCTGGGCTTCCCACTCCAGGTAGGTCTTGATCCGCCGGAAGAGCTCCTCGGGGATCTGGAAGGCTATCTTTCTCGCATTGCCGCTCATAGTTGCCGTACCTCCGTTTTTCTTCAGATTGTAGTATTCGACCAGCAGGTTCGTGATGTATTCGCTGGTGGTCTGGCCCGCCGACTCTCTGGCCTCGCAGACTTGCGCGTGGAGGCTGAGGGGCACCTGAGCGCAGAGGTTCTTTTTCTGTTCCATGCTGCCGTGCTCCTTCCCGTTTGTTGTAACGACAGTATAGCCGGCAAGCATTGAAAAAGCTATTACCAACACCACCGGAGAACGCTGAACACATGAAGCATAAGCAACAATGGCGGGAAGGGCCGTCCTGAAACGGAAAACCTCCCTCGGAGCGGCTTGGCAGCTCCGGGGAGGTATGTTTTTCTTTTTTAGAGAGAGGGGAGAGTTTGAGTCGTGCTGCCTGCTAAAAACTTCCAAAATCAGGGGGAATCGAAAACGCTGGAAATCATCATAGATTCCCAGCGTTTGAATTACAATGGTTTTCCCAGCAGGCCCTGATAGACCCGGCGCTCCACTTCCGGCACTTTCAGAGCGGTCATGGCTTGGTCAAGAGTCCAGCCCATCGTTTCCATAAGGCTTCTAATAGACGACAGAATGCCTTGCTCTACGCCCTTTGCTAGGCCCTTCTCCATGTCCTTCTTCCAGCTCTTTTCCATGACGCTTTTGCTCAAATTGCACATAGCCGACACCTCGTTTTCCAGTGTTCGCGTCATTTGAATATCATAATCGTCCTGCAAAATTCTGCGTTTCTCTGCCTCGCTGGTTTCGTGCGAGAGCAGCACATCCAGCATCCGCAGCACACCGTCGTAGTTTTCGCCGTCCGGCCCGCCCAGGCACAGCATGACGATGGACAGCAGGTTGTAATTCTGGACCGGCTCCACAGCCTGACCTACAAGATGTTCCTCCGTCAGACGATACCGGGTGATGGTATTCTCCCGCCTTCTCGGCGGATTCATGCAGATCCAGATGGAATAGACCTTCTTGAGCTTCTCGTAATGAGAGCCCGTAAACTCCCGGCCATACGGAGAGGAAATCATGCGGCTGCAATAGTATATAGTATATTCCCCGCTTCGCCAGAGGATACCCTGGGTAAAAATCATTCTGAGGTTCCACGTTCACGATCAGGCCGATTAGCTCCCCGGAGTCAGGGGCAATGGCGCGGAATCGGATATCGTAAGTGACCGTTCCCTCGTGGACAGATTTCCGCATCCAGGCCGCTGATGACGCTTTCTTCCTCGTCCGGCAGCACGGGAACGCTGGACGCCTGGGGCTGTCCCTTGATATACTTTTCCTCTATACCGCGCACCGGGCAATCCCGGTACTCCTCCAGACAGGCTTTCATAATCCGCGCCAAGATTGCTTTTTCGGAAAGGACCCGCTTGCAGGCCGCATCGTAGCCCGCGCTATCATCTGTGGTATGCAGTCCCTGGGCAACCGTGGTTTCCTCGTCCATCGTTCCTCACCTTCTTTGCTTTATTCTATCACAGCCATGCGGCCGCCTCCACTCTTTTTTCGGACGCCTGGGCTTGAAAATAAGCAAATGTATTGGGCCGTCAAGGAGCCTTTTCCATGAACGCCCATTTTTACCTAACCTGAAGAGAATTTGGGAAAATTCCGGGATCGCTGATGCTTATCCGATGCTTATCGTGTGATATTGCCACTGGTACTCCCCGCACAAATCAAGTAAATGGAGTTGAATCCATACCAACTTATTACCCCATCAACGAAACTGCCGCCCGTCGGGCCGAGGAAATGAGCATCTTACTATTTTTCAAACTTAAAAAGTGTGTATTGAAAAAAGAGAAGACAGCGGATATAATAAGAAAGATTAGCCGCTATAAATAAAGGAGGGATCCTTTTTGCGGCTGCAAATAAAGAGACACGGTGCTGTTTAAGACGGCGCCAAAAGTTTAGGAGGAGGTACGGTTTGATGACATTAGAGGATTTACTGCGCTATGAAGATATTGTAATCCAATGCCATGATGACCCGGACGCGGACGCCATTGCCAGCGGCTACGCGCTGCTGAAATATCTGGAGAGCAAGGGGAAGTCCCCACGGCTGGTATACAGCGGCGGGCGGAAAGTTACGAAAAACAATCTGCTGTTGATGATTGAGAAGCTGAACATCCCCCTGGAACATGTGCGGGGGGCGGACGACGAGGCGGAACTTTTGATTACGGTGGACTGCCGGGCCGGACAGCGCAATGTTTCCGCCCTGCCCCGCCAGAATCTTGCGGTCATTGACCACCATGAGCTGGACATGGGAGAGGTCCTGCCGGAACTGTGTGAGGTGCGGACGGATTGCAGCGCCTGCGTCACCGTGATATGGATCATGCTGAAAAAGGCCGGATTCCCCATTGAGGACCGCCTGCTGTCCACCGCGTTGTACTATGGCCTGTACATGGATACCCAGAAGTTTAAGGGCACCGAGAAGCTGGACCGGGAAATGCTGGACGCTCTGCGGTTCGATTGGGATATCGTCCTCCTGCTCCAGAGCGCGGACCTGGCCCTGGATGATTTCCGGACTGCGGGCAGCGCTTTTATGAATCTGCGCTACCATCCAGACTATCATTTCGCCCTGGCCCCGGTAAATACCTCTGAGCCCTACATGCTGGGCATCGTCAGCGATATGATGATGGATGTGCATGAGCTGTCCGTGTGCGTTGCCTATTGCCTGCTGGAAAGAGAACGGTGCGTCAAGGTTTCCGTGCGCTGCTGCAGGCGCAGGGACCGGGCGGACGAGCTAGTGCACTGGCTTGTCCGGGACATGGGGGATGACGGCGGCGGCGACCGGACCAAGGCCGCAGGACGGCTGCCGCTGGCGCTGCTGGAAAAGAACTGCCCGGACGGCAATCTGCTCTATACCGCTGGGGAACTGATTTTCCAGCGGCTGACCGACTATTTCCGCACCCCGCTCAGGCGCCTTGCCCCTAGGGCGGAGGAGTATGAGCCCGCACGGGCGGAGGAGTTCTGCAAAGAGAAGGCGGAGCTTTACCACAAGAAAAAGGCCCCCGCGGGC
>Ga0224740_10341_pt1 | contig 13348 bp, 9 predicted proteins | sample LIM_E_Water_Bulk_FD_161634 | JGI IMG/M metagenome (GOLD analysis project Ga0224740, IMG submission 161634) | Enriched cells from gastrointestinal tract of the lab mouse from Pacific Northwest National Laboratory (PNNL), Richland, Washington... | ecosystem: Host-associated > Mammals > Digestive...
GGCACGCTTTTTGGAAGGATTCGGCAGGCAGCGCGGTTAGTCTGGGCTATGGGAATGGTATTCTTTACGATGGTTTTTTTCTTCCAGATTTCCATATAGTGTTTCCTGCCGGTCTGTGAGAACCACAGCTTTTTGGTCATACCGGACCTGCCCCTCTCTGCCGGTATTCCCGCGGTCCAGGCCAGTGCCTTCCTGCTGGCCTGCCCCCGCCTTTTCCGAATCTGTTTCCACCCCGCCTGCCTTCTCCAAATCTGTCTTTTCCCCCAGGTCTGCATCTTCGCCTGTGGACGCTGTGGCAGAAGGCTTTACCGTCTCATCCGGCTGCCCTGCTCCTGTAAAAGTACATCCAGCGCAAAAAACTAACATCATTACCATAAGCGCTAACGAAATCCTGCTTCCTTTTCTGTTTCGTGCAATACATGCAATCCGTTTTGCCATAAACTTTTTCCCGGAAGTCATCATGGCCCCATATTGGAAAAAGTTTTCCTTTTCCTTCGTCTGCTTTATCGCTGCAAGAAGGGCCTCTCCGTAGGCACTCCTTTTTTCTTCCCCCAGCCGGCGGATACACCCGGCATCACAGGCAAGTTCCCCGTCCCATACAGAGAGTCTGGCGCAGATCCACACCAATGGATTGTACCAGTTGGTAATCAGACAGATAACTCTGACAAAGGCCCAGATGTGGTCGCCATGGCGGTAGTGAACCGCTTCATGTTCCAATGCCATGGAAAGCGATTCCTTATTCCCTGAAGCAGGAACATAAACTGCCGGAACCAACCCAAACAGGCAGGGGGACGCCAGCTTATCCCCTGCTGTATAAACAGTGATTTTTCTTCCGCCTGCAGAGTAATCCATCCATTTTTTCCTTGTCCTGCGCAGATATCTATAAAAGCGCAGGTTCTGCCATCCAAAAACCATCGTAAAGAATACCATTCCCATAGCCCAGACTAACCGCGCTGCCTGCCGAATCCTTCCAAAAAGCGTGCCTGCAGGCCTCCATTCCAGTTCAAATGATTCTACATTTTTCTCATACCCTGTGTTTTGCTCTGGTTTTTTGCCCGCAGCTTCAGTTTCCGTTTTCACTGATCCTCTAGAGCGTGTTTGAAAATTGCTTTCTGCCAGATGTATGTCACAATTTGTGGGAGCTTTGGGTAAAATGAAGGGCGCATAGCGGGCTATGTAACCTGAATTTGACCCAAAGATGCCGCAAAGTGGGGCGTGCAGATGGCGGGCATGAATTTTCAAACACGCTCTAAGATTTACTTCCTGCTCTGGATCCAAATACACGGCCTGCTGTGCTTCCTTTTTCTCATAATATTCCTGAAACATCTGCGCTTTGTACAGAGTATCCTGCCTGCTGTTTTCTTCTGCGATCATCCTGCTGCCCGCATCCCAGAGTCTTGTGTTCATGATACTGACAGGACTGAAAAAGAGCATCCCCGGAAGAAGGAGCCGCAGTGCCACAACCAGCCAGACCGGATATAGGAAAAGAGGGTTTACTTTTTTCTGGAAAACCGCCCTTATCATTAGCACTGTAAGAATCAATATAGATGATGCTGTAATTTTTACTAACATATTTTTCTCCCCTGTTATTTATTCCTTGTCCTGTCACAGGACACCCTAACCTATCCGCTGCTTAACCTCACCTGTCTTCTGCCTTATGTAAAATCTGACGCAGCTCTTCCAAATCTGCCTCCGTCAATTGATTGCTCTCCACAAAGGTATTCACCAGCAGGCCAAGGCTGCCCCCATAGGTGCGCTTCAAAAAGGATTCTGTTTCCTGTAACACCACCGCTTCCCGCTTCAAATCTGTAAAGTAAAGTCTTGCTTTTTCCCCTTCCTCATACCGGATATGTCCCTTCTCCTGCATTCTGCGCAGTATGGTATTTGTAGTGCTCTTACTCCACCCCTGTTTTTCTTTCATCTCATAGACCAACTGCATCAAGGTTTTAGGCTGTTTCTGCCACAAGGCTTCCATGATACACCATTCTGAATTGTTTAAACTGATATTCCCAGTCATTCCTGTACTTTCCTTTCCCCATATCCAATTTCCGGCCAGTCATTATTTCCGCCATAAGGTTGACAACTGTAACCTTTTTTAAAGTATCACATTGTACTACATTTGTCAACCTCCGTTTCTTTTCCTATATACATAACAAATCAGATTGAAAAATCCGGCATGACTTATCAAATCCCGGCAGCCTTGAAAAGAATCCTTTAATATGATATATTCTTCTATGACAGAAACTGTCCGGTTAATCATTTGCTTCTGTATTGTTCCAGAAAATTGCGAGGTTAGTATTTTGTTAAGGTTCTATTATGTTATATTAATTTCCCTTCCCTTTATCTTGTTTTATCTGGGGAAGGCTCTCTACATAGAAAAGCATGATGCCAGGTACACGGAGGCGGACCGGTACCGAATAGCCCGGCGTGCCATTTCCATTCTGCAGCGCAATGGCTTTATCCGTACAAACGCCTACGGCACGGAGAATCTCCCCTGCGACGGAGGATATGTCATGTATTCCAATCATCAGGGAAAATATGACGCGCTGGGCATTATGTCAGCCCACCAGGCGCCCTGTACGGTCATGATTGACGATAAGCGGTCCCACCAGCTTATCACCACCCAGTTTATTTCCCTGCTCAAAGGCATCCGGCTTGACAAGACTGATATGAAAAAGCAGGTAAAGACTATCCTTGACGCCATCCGGCAGGTAAAGGAGGGACGGCGGATCATTATTTTTCCCGAGGGCGGCTACTACCGCAACCGGAATGAAGTGCATGATTTCCTGCCCGGCGCTTTTAAATGCGCCATGAAATCCCAAACGCCCATTGTTCCGGTAGCGCTGATCGATTCCTATAAGCCCTTTGAACTGAATTCTTTAAAGCCAGTAACCACCCAGGTTCATTTCCTGTCCCCCATTCTTTATGAGGAATACAAGGGAATGAATTCAAAGGAGATCGCAGACCTGACCCGAGCGCGCATCGTTGAAAAAATCAACGAAGTATGTCATAAAAACCGCAGTCCGTTTTAGATCCGGCCTGCGGTTTTCTTATAAACGCCAGCTTTTAAAGCATGGCAGTTTGTTACCTGTCTTTTCTTTTAAATTCCATCTGATAGGCAAGATATTCGCCCATTTCAGCAGGAAGCGGTATCCCTGCTTCCATCAGTGCTGATCCATAATAACATTTTCCCGTATTGGCCTCTTCATAAACCTCGTCCGGCAAAAGTCCTTTCAGCTTCACATACTCAACCAGTGTATTTCCATGGACTTCCAGCATAACAACATTTACCAGCGCCTGGCTTTTATCTTCGGATGCAAACATCCATGCGGCAAAGGGCTCTTTATAAGGGTCGGACAAACGGTAATATTCTCCCCTGCGGATCAGCTCCGCATATTTCTTGTACTGGCAAATCTGATCCCTGACCTCTTTCCTTTCTTCCTCTGAAAGTTTCTGGGGGTCAAGCTCATAGCCAAATGTCCCTGCCATTGCCGTTACGCCTCTGGTGTGCAGGCTGACACTGCGCCCTGTCTGATGGTTGGGAACCGCCGACACATGGGAGCCTACCGTGGAAACCGGATAAAAGAAAGAAGTCCCAAACTGGATACGTATCCTGTCCAATGCGTCCGTATTGTCGCTGCACCAGATCTGGGGAGCGTAATACATCATGCCTGCATCAAACCTGCCGCCTCCGCCGCAGCAGCCTTCTATCAAAATATCGGGGTACTTTTGTATCAGTTTTTCCAGGAAATCATACACCCCAAGAACATAATCGTAAGTTACTTTTCCCTGATTCTTTTCAAGGGAATAAATATCTGTAAGGCTTCTGTTGATATCCCACTTAATGTACTCTATCTTTCCCTGATCCAGCACACTGCAGATCTGGTCAAATACATAGTCCCTTACCTCTGCCCGGGAAAAATCAAGGGCAAGCTGGTTCCTGGCACGCACCGGCTTTCTTCCCGGTATCTGAATGACCCAGTCCGGGTGCTCCCGGTAAAGGGCGCTGTCCTCGGAAATCATTTCCGGCTCCATCCAGATGCCAAATTTTAATCCCAGATCATTGATCTTTCCTGTCAGCTCACCGAGAGAACAGCCAAGTTTCGCTTCATTGACCTGCCAGTCCCCCAGTCCGCTGTTATCATCGTCTCTTTTACCAAACCATCCATCATCCATGACTACCATGTCAATGCCCAGTCCGGCTGCCTCTCTGGCAAGATTTAAAATCGTCTCTCCGTTAAATTTAAAATAAGCTGCCTCCCAGCTATTGATCAGAACAGGTCTTGTCCTGTCCCGGTACCTGCCCCTGCACACATGCTCCCTGATGCACTTATGATACTGCCTTGACAGTTTTCCGAAACCTTCCCCGGAATAACAAAGAATCGTTTCCGGGACCACCAATTCCTCTTCTTTTTCTAAAGGATAATGGAAAAAGTCGCTTTGAAGCCCCATTATGACCCTTGTCTGGTTGTACTGGTCTTTTTCCGCTTCGCACAGGAAACTTCCGCTGTAGACCAGCACCATGCCATAACAGCTTCCGGCATCTTCCGTAGCGCCCTTATCTGCAATGATGACCGCCGGATTATACTGATGGCTGGAAATCCCCCTGCGGCTTCCAATGACATAATTCCCGTGGGCAATTTCCGTGCGCTGGAAGTTCCGTTCCATGGCATGTCTTCCATAAAAACTGACCATGTCATACTTTCCGGCCACAAAGTCCAAACAGGCGGAGGCTGCTTTTTCCACAACGACCCGGTTCTTGCCCTGATTGATGATCCTCGCACTTCTGGTAATTATATCATCCTTTTCCAGAACCCCGTACAGCAACTGTACCTGCACCTTACTTACAGCGTCCTCCATCAGGATTTCCAAAGTTTCCGCTTCTTCTTCCCCGGCGTACACGGCCGGAAGCCCTTTTAACCCATACTTGCCTTTCCTGATCTCATGGCTGACATAACGCAGGTCACAGCACTCGGACTCATCCTCATTGCGGATGATCAACGCACTGCTCCGGTAATCCCCGGTACCGATCCCCGGATATTCCTGCGGCAGGACATCCATGGAATACGTCCTGTCTTCCCCCGCATCCGAAGGATTGCCTGAAAATCCCCTGTCATAATACGTCAGAAGATAATCCACATCACCTGCGATTTTCCTTCCATAATATAAATGCAAAAGAAACCCAAAACCATCTACCTTCATCTGGTAGGTCGTATGGGCTGTCTGCAATGTAAACATCTGCTTTTCCTGTTGATAATAAACCGCCATAGTTCACACCACTCCTTATACCTCATATTTTTAACTATGCCGACAACTCCTACTCTCTCCCCCTCATCTACATCCTTCTACACTCCCGCTCACCACTGCCCGGAAACGGCTTCCGTTACTCTTAGGCGGCGTCCTCCGCCGCCTTTAGAGTAACTTCGTTCTTTTTTATTTGACAGCGCCGTTTACCACGCCGTTCAATATCTGTTTCTGACAAACGATATAGAATATCAGAATCGGTATAAGTGAAAGCAGATAGGACGCAAATGCCAGATTATAGTTCGTTCCAAACTGTGACTGGAAGTTAAGCTGTGCCAGCGGCAGTGTATTCTGGTCTGAACCTGCAAGAATGACCAATGGAGTCATTACATCGTTCCAGACTGCCAGTGCCGTAAGTACTGCAACGGTTGCATGCATGGGCTTCATAATAGGGAAAAGGATCTTCCAGTATGTAGTCCAGGTGGAAGCTCCGTCCACCTTTGCCGCTTCCTCAAGGGCCATCGGTATGTTGACCAGATACCCGGAGTAAAGAAGCACATTCATGGGCATATAGAATACCACATACAGCAGGATGACACCTACCCAGTTTGCCAGTCCCAGCTCTGCAGTCTGTTTTGCCAAAGGCATCATCAGAATTGCAAAGGGCACGAACATACCGCTTACAATGAACAGATAAACAAAGCTGTAAAATTTACTTTTTGCTTTATTTCTGCCAAGCGCGTATCCCATCAGGGAATGAATCGCAAGGGACAGGCCCACCGTAACTAATGTAATGAGAAGGCTGTTGCCCAGAGAGTGCCAGAAGTCTGTAACACGCATAGCTTCTCTAAAGTTATCAAAATTCCAGACTTTTGGCAAGGATAAAATGCCGCTGATGCTGTTCGTCATTTCAGAAGGCTGTTTAAATGCAATTATAACAGTCAAATATAAGGGAAATATAATTGTGGAAAGGCCAAGTATCAAAAGGATCATTGCCGGCCAGTTCGTTTTTCTTTCTATCATAACTGTTCCTCCTTCTTACCGGAAAACTTCATCTGTGCCACGGAAACTGCCACGATTACAATAAAGAATACCACTGCGTTGGCACTCTGGAACCCAAACTGTCCGCCTGACATACCGTTATTATAAATCAGGTAAGAAATGGATTCTGTGCTCTGTGCAGGACCACCCTTTGTCAAAGCCATGATCTGGTCAAATACCATCAGGAAGTTCTTGACACACAGAACCATATTGATGGAAAAGAAGGGGATGATCAGCGGGAAAGTCAGGTAACGGAACTGCTTGAATCCTGTTGCCCCGTCAAGCCCTCCTGCCTCATATACGTCCTCAGGCACTGTCTGCAGACCGGAAATATAAATAATCGTGTTCATTGCAATTGCCTGCCATGCGCAGACCACCATGATTCCGAACCATGCAGAATCAGGATTTGAAAGGATGCTTGTGCTCAGCGATTCCGCGCCAAGCATGGAAGCCAGTGCAGGCAGTATATACGTAAAGAAATAATTGAAGATATAACCTACTACCAGCGCTCCTAAAATATTCGGCAGGAAATATGCGCCTCTGAAAAAGCTTTTTGCCCGGATCTTGCTGTTTAAGCCCAGGGCCAGTAACAGCGAGATCACATTCACAACAACTGTTGACACAATTGCCAGCTTAAATGTGAATAAATACGATTTTCCTACACGTGCATCTGAAAATAAATCTATGTAATTCCTAAATCCAACCCAACTATAACTCCCAAAACCCTTAAAATTCGTAAAACTGTATATCACGCCGCGAATCAGCGGAATCGTATTGAAACAGACAAACAACGCCAGTATCGGAATCGTGATAAGTAAAAATGTTCTTTTTCTCTCATTTTTCATAGCATTTTCTCTCCTTCACCCTTCAATTTCCATGCTCTTTTTCATATTCCTGTACAAGCCTTATGATATCCCTGTTATATCTTTGCCAGTCTGTGTCAAATTTCTGTAAAAATGCATCCACGTCCCTGTTTAAAAGGAATGTCTGAATCTGTGCATCAACTGCCATCTCGGAAGGATAATAGTGATCCTGATAGTCTGTCATATTTCCAGACTCAATATACTCTGTCATTCCGTCCAGCATGCCAGACAGCTCAAAGTCCCCCTCTGTACATGGAATTGCAATCTGTGCATCAATATACTTCTGAAGATTCTCCTGTTCAATCAGGAAATCCAGCACTTCATAGGCCGCCTCTTTGTTCTTGCATCCCTCCATCACGCAGAACTGAAGGTCGATACCTGAATTCAGTGTGTTCCCTTCTTTTGTATCGCTGGCCGGCATTACAAAAGAATCTATATTCAAGTCAGGATTAACTGACAGAATCTGGGGGATCGCATAGCTTCCGATAGGATACATTGCGGATTCTCCCCTTGCAAAAGCTGTACAGGCATCATTGTACCCATAAGCAAACGGGTCGTCCGGTCCGTAGGGTGTCAGTTTTAAATACTTCTCCGACACTTCTTTGTATTCCTTGGTAAAAGTAGTCTCTCCCCTGTTTACCTGTTTCGCTGCATCTGCCGGTGCCAGATCCACTGCCATGGAGTTCCAGGGCGCCAGACAGGTCCATGTGTCCTTAAATCCAAAGTAGAAAGGAAGCACGCCCTCCCCTTTGATGCTTTCGCACAGGCTCATCAATTCTTCCCAGTTCTCGGGAATTTCCCATCCATGCTCCACAAACATGTCCTTATTGTAAAGAATGCCTGCCGCATTGGCTACGTACGGCACCGCAAAAACGCCTTCCTGGGGGACAAATTTCAGTGTCTCATCAATGTCCAGATATGCCTGCTTAATGCTCTTAAGCCCTTCGTAGTCTGAAATATCGGCCAGTATTTCCGCGTCTACGAAATAGGAATAGTTGATATCACCGCCGATTCCTATAATATCAGGATAATCTTCCCTGATAAATCTTGTTCTCAGAATCGTCATTGCATCATTTGGAGAACTGATTTTCAGGTGGATATCATCATGGGTGGCGTTAAACTCTTCTTCCACCATTTCAAAATAAGCTGCCGCTTCCGGTTTGTATTGAACAATTTCAATCTCAACCTTTTTGTTGTCAGCAGATGTCCCGCATCCCCAGAGGGTCAATGCCGTCATCGCGCAGCACAGTGCTGACCCAAGACATTTAATCCTTTTCCCTTTCATAAAATTCTCTCCTTCTTTTTTTGATAGTCACATTATAACATACCATTATGCTACCAATAAATGGCTATATTTTAGTTGTTTTATACCTTTATGCTGCTTTTTCGCCATATGATTGAAGTCATCTAGCATTTTGGTATATAATAATACATAATATTTCTTTTTGAGGTGTTTTATGAGTGAAGTTATTTTTTCTGTCTTTCCAAGTGAAAATTTTGTTGACCTTGGCTTATACCAGTTCGGGTGGGAGCAGTGCGACCCTTCCCACTCCTTCGGCCCTGCCGCCAGAAACCATTACCTGTTCCATTATGTGATCTCCGGCACAGGCACTTTATATGCCGCCAACTCCAAGGGGGACTCCATCGTTTACCAGGTCAAAAGCGGGCAGGGATTTATGCTTTTTCCAGGCCAGATATGTACTTATATTGCCGACAGGGAAATTCCATGGGAATACTCATGGGTAGAATTTGACGGTCTCCGTGTAAAGGAAACCATAGAATTAGCCGGCCTTAGTCTCGACCAGCCGGTTTACAGGGCACGCTATAAAGATATTGCAGAAACCATGAAAGACGAAATGTTGTACATCGTAAACCACAAGACAGAATCGCCTTTCCATTTGATCGGGCATCTCTATCTGTTTATCGACTGCCTCCTGCGCTCCTCCACTTCCGCCCAGATAAGCAAAGGCAACAGCCTGCGTGACTTCTATATAAAGGAAGCGTTCTCCTTTATCGAGCAGAACTTCCAGAATGATATCTCGGTGGAGGATATTGCCGCTTCCTGCGGCTTAAACCGCAGTTACTTCGGAAAGATTTTCCATGAAAACACCGGAAAATCCCCCCAGGACTTTCTGATTACCTATCGCATGACAAAGGCGGCAGAGCTTTTAAAGCTGACGGATTTTTCAATTGCAGACATAGGAAATGCAGTCGGCTATCCAAACCAACTGCATTTCTCGCGGGCTTTTAAAAATGTTTACGGTGCCTCCCCTAGACAGTGGAGGAATGAAAACAGGCATGTCTGACCACAGCCCTATATCTCAAACTGCGACATCAGTTCCACCATAGTCTCCACCTGGACCTTCTGTTCTTCACTGACTGCGGCAGTTTCCTGGGAGGTTGCCGAATTATTGTCCACAGCATCGGAAACCTGTATGGCATTTTCATTCAAATCATGCATGCGCAGTGCATTCTCCTTAAGCATCTGCGCAATCTGCTCCATCTTTTCTGTGGCTGCCCTTGCGTCCGTCATCACCACATTCATATTTTCTGCCGTTTCGTCTGCAATGGAAATACTCCTGTCCATGACCGATACGGTAGTCTCAATCAGTTCCGTGGTTCTTCCTGCTGCCTTTGCGGATTCGTTGGCAAGGTTTTTAACCTGCTCTGCCACAACCGCAAAACCTTTTCCGGCATCTCCGGCCCTTGCTGCCTCAATGGCAGCATTCAGGGCCAGCAGGTTTGTCTGGGATGCAATCTCCTCAATGGCTTCAATAATCGCTCCAATCTGCTCTGAGCATCTTCCCATCTCCTGAATGGAGTCCTTAAGCTCCTGCATCTTCTCATTGCCCTTTGCAAGCGTCACACCAGCTTCCGAAGCCATTCTGGCAGAGTCTTCCGCCTCCCGGGTATTTTCTTCTATGCTCCGGGTCATGCCCCCGAATGCGGTCATCAGTTCAGATACCTGTCCGGCCTGCACCGTACAGCTCTCAGCCAGATCCTGGGCGGCACATGCAAGCTGCTCCGAACCGCTGTCAATCTGTCCTGAAACATCCCGTATAGTCTGGAGCGTATTGCGCATCTTTTCCCCGATCTGCAGAAAAGAGTCCTTAATAGATACAAATTCCCCCACATATTCCCGCCTTATATCTATTTTATAATTACCATTTCCCATCTCCTCTAAAGTTTTAGTTATCTCCTCCACCATTCCAAGGAGATTTTTCTTCATAAATTTGATTGCGACAACCATTTTCCCGACTTCGCTGTCATCTTCTTCCATCGCAAGCTCCGTGTGGAAATTCCCCCCTGCCAACACGGTCATCTGGTCCGATACCTTCTGGATCGGCTCTAAAAGCTCTCTTTCTGAAAACTTTATGGTCTTTACAAATTCCATCACAACATACAAAAAAGAGCCTGCAAATAAAATTTCAAAAATAACCTGTAAGGTTTTCAAAACCGCCTGCGTCTTGTTTTTCCGGTCTAAAATTTCAAGGATCGTTTCATCGGTCTGCTGGCTGATCTTATTGACCGCATCTTTATACTCTGCACTGAATACACACGCCTGCGCTGCCTCTAAGCTGCCCTCCTGCACATGGCCAATTGCCTCTTTCTCAAGAGGCACAAGATTTTCCGACATGGAAGCAATCTGGTTTAAGCTGTTCCACTCATCCTCCGTGATATCACAGCTTTTTAAAGTTTCTACCGCATTTTCCCTGTTCCGGTCTTCGTTCAGTTCTTTCATATAACCGTTATAATAATCCTGATTTCCAGTAACGGCATAAGACTGTATATTATAGGTCAGTGTCTTGGAACCGATCCTATACTGATTTAAAGCCACTGTCGTATTAAGCTGTGCACTATGTACTCTTGAAATAGTCATGTTGAACGCAATAAACCCTAACAGCAGTACAACTCCTGTCACCACCGATATCAGTGCCTGTCTTACCAGTTTTTTAAGCTGTGCAGCCTGACTCTTTTTCCCCATTATCCTACGCTCTCTGTTCTCCATAATCCCTCTCCTATTAAATCATATTTTGCTACTGGTGATGCCGGACAGAAGGTGTTAATAAAATTCCAGTACAGCATATCCTAAAACTTTGCCAAATTCCATGATATGCAGTGCCAATAGTCATATTGCACAAAATTGTCGTTCGCCTTGTAGACACAACATCATATTTATTATACCTAATGAAAAGAAGCATGGCAATTCTTTTATGGAAAAAACTTTCATAATATCTTTGAAATTTGTTAAATTTTTGGTTATAATATACAATGCTATACATTGATACAATGCTGCACATTGATACAATACACGCATTGATACAATATGCAGCAGGTATCCCCTTTTTTGCACGTCATATATTTTCCCGCACAAAAAAGTGTGATTTTTAGCAGAATGTATTCTTACATAAATTCATTGACCGTGTCTGTGACCGACATCTCCCGAATCCGTTTTGCCGGAATATACACTGCCGCCGCACATGACAATATAACAAGCAGTACAATTGCTGCCAACGGCTTTATGGGGACTTTCCACACGCCGCCAAAGTGGTCCAGAATCAGTTTAACAGTCAGCAGTCTGTGAAGGTAAAGCCCTGCAGCGCATCCGGTGACCAGCCCGCATGACGCGTAGGTTATGGCTTCCGCGGCCACCATTGCCGTCACCTGTGCCACGCTCATCCCCACAGCCCGCATGACGCCGTATTGTCTCATTCTTGCAGACACGCTCATGGAAATGCTGTTCATAATGTTAAATACCGTGATCAAAGAAATAATTGTAAGAAATCCATAGGCCGCGATCCTGAATACCCAGAAAGAAGAATAGTAGGTCTGATTATCCTCCCTCCGGTCTGCAAATTCATTTCCATCTGCCATGGCCTTTATTTCAGCAACTGTTTCCTCTGTGATCTCCTTTGTAAACTGTACGTTAAGAAGTGTATAATTTTCCTCCCCGGTAAGATACCTGTAAATTTCTTCCGTACAGACTACCGACGGGCAGTTTTCATTTCCCAATCCTTCCGATACCACACAGGCAATTTCCAGTTCTGTGTCTCCTATTTTAATTTTGTCCCCCACATCCAGACGGCTGTTGCTGTTAAAAATGGTCATGGCATAGCCTGAACCGCCCGTGACCTTTGGCAAAGCGCCGCTTACTACCGATTTTTCTGACCACCGGAACATATACTCGTCATAGGAAATCAGATCCACGGCTCCCTCCACGCCATTTATATATGCTGGTGTGTTATAAGCGATCCCATTTCCAAAAACTGCTTCCACGCCGGGAAGATGGCTGATTTCGTCTTTCATTTTCCGGTCAATGGAATGGACATTATCCACGGCTGCAATAGAAACATCGGGATTGAAATCGCTTTCAGAGGGAAGCAGTTTTTTTGTAAAATCGATCCCTGCCGAAAAAATCATAAACAGAATGATTGTAAAGGCAAAGGAAAAAGACATCAAAACCAGATTTTTCCCGGCCGCAGCCGCATGATGTATGCCAAGTGCTTTTTCTACTTTAAAGAAACGGATGCCGGCTCCATGGGAAAGTTTTTTCCCCGTATCCACATTTCCCGATACTGCCCACATGGGAGATACCTGGGCGGCACGTCTGGCAGGCGAATGGGCGGCAAGCATTACCGTAATGACACCTATCAGAGCACCGCTTATAATCCCAAGAGGGCTGGGCCGGAAAGACATTCCGGCAAACTCTCCCCCTGCCAGTCTTTTCAGCAGTATACATGCCATCCACGTAAATACAGTGCCCAGCCCGCAGCCAATGGGAATAGCGCTTTTACACCAGTTCAATGCCTCCAGCCGTACAAAACGCATGATCTGTTTTCTGCTGGCCCCAATGCAGCGCATCATGCCAAAAAACTTTGTTCTCTGGGAAACATTACTGTTCATGCAGCTTGAGATCATCAGCACCCCGGCGGTGAGAATCATAAGAAATACTGCCCCGGCCATAGGATACAGGCTTGCCATCTGCTGTCTGGTGCTTGCCCCTGCCAGCCCTAAAACTATTGTATTTTCCCTTACATTTTCATCCCCCAGCCCATACTGTTTCTTTAAACTTTCAATTGCCTTTTTCAGCTTCGTTCCTTTGGCAAACCGGACATAATATACCGGACTTCCCTCCTGCCCGTTGGCCGCACACAGGTCCGTTAAGGCACTCAGATCCATATATCCGCAGAATCCATCGA
>Ga0224740_10342_pt1 | contig 13344 bp, 10 predicted proteins | sample LIM_E_Water_Bulk_FD_161634 | JGI IMG/M metagenome (GOLD analysis project Ga0224740, IMG submission 161634) | Enriched cells from gastrointestinal tract of the lab mouse from Pacific Northwest National Laboratory (PNNL), Richland, Washington... | ecosystem: Host-associated > Mammals > Digestive...
ATAAAAATGACCTAAAGCTGCAGAAACAGCATGAGGAAAAAATAGCCAGGGAAAAACTTGAGGAGGCAAAAGCATTTGCGGAGGAGCTAAAAGAGAAATCTATCACAGTTTCAATCAAGACTGGTTCTGGCGGTCGGAGCTTTGGTTCGGTTTCTACCAAAGAGCTTGCCGCTGCTGCAAAGGAGCAGCTTGGTTATGAGTTAGATAAAAAGAAAATGGTTCTTGATGTGCCGATTAAAAGCCCTGGCATTTTTACTATGCCAATCAAACTGCACCCAAAGGTGACAGGAGAACTTAAGGTTATTGTAAAAGAAGCATAGAAATGGGGATTACCATGGATGAAGCTTTAATTAAAAGAATACCGCCCCACAGCACCGAGGCAGAGCGCGCCGTCATCGGCTCCATGATTATGGATAAGGAGGCAATACTAACTAGCTCGGAAATCCTTACAGCGGACGATTTCTACCAGGGGCAGTATGGACAGCTTTTTTTGGCATTGACTGATTTATACCATGCTGGGGTTGCTATTGATTTAGTTACTTTAAAGAACAAACTAAAGGAGATGGAAACTTCACCTGAGCTTTCCAGTACAGAATACCTGGCAGAACTTACTTTGAGTGTACCGACATCAGCAAATATCAAACATTATGCAGATATTGTTCATGAAAAGGCGGTGCTGCGCAGGCTGATCCATGCATCCGAAAAGATAGCTGGTATCTGTTATATGGATAATCAGCCTTTAGAGGACGTTCTTGACCGCGCTGAAAAAGATATGTTTGATGTATTGCAGCAGCGTTCTGTCAATGAATTTGAGCCGATTAGCCAGGTGGTACTTCGCACTTTGGATGAAATCTCACAGGCAGCTAAGCAAGAAGGCCATATTACCGGGCTTGAAACAGGATTCCGCGATTTGGATTTTAAGACAGCCGGATTGCAGAAATCGGATTTAATTCTGCTCGCCGCCCGCCCAGCTATGGGAAAAACAGCGCTTGTGCTAAATTTAATTGAGTATATTGCACTGCATGGTTCACATACGATTGCTATGTTTAGCTTGGAAATGAGCAAGTGACTTTACATCTTCTAATAATATAACTTCCATCTTATGCCTCCCCTTCTGTAATCATATTGTCTATTGTTTCCCGGATAATTCCTTTTGCCTCATCTACCGTTACGTCTTTTAGCTGTGCCCCTGCCACATTAATATGGCCGCCGCCGCCCAGACGTTCCATCATAACCTGCACGTTTAACTCATCAATTGACCGTGCGCTGATATATATTTTTCCCTTGTATTTCGTCAAGACAAAAGATGCCTTGACACCATTGATATCTAAGAGTGAATTTGCAATTTTTGCTCCCAATACGGTTGGGCTTTCGATGCCTTCCGAGGAGCTTTCTGCAATCGCATATTCTCCAAGGTAAAGCTCGGTATCCTGGATGGCTGCCGCTTTAATCTTATATTCCTCTATGTCTTCACGGAATGCCTTGCGAACCCGGACTGCATCTGCGCCATTCCTGCGCAGGTATGCCATCGCCTCAAATGTCCTAACACCTGTTTTATTAGAAAAGAAATTAGTGTCTACCATAATCCCGGCATACATTGCCTCTGCTTCTGCCGGGTGAAGCCTCAGCCCATTTCCAATATATTGCGAAATCTCCGCAACCATTTCACTTGCAGAAGAGGCATATGGCTCAATGTAAAACAATACCGCTTTTGTAATGGCATCTCCTGCCTGCCGATGATGGTCAATCACCACCACGGTCTGCGCCTGCTCGATCAGTTCTGGGCACTCTGTATAGCTTCCTTTGTTTACATCTACTATAACTAAAAGCGTAGAATCGTCTACTAATTCTTTTGCTTCTTCACTGCCTATGATCATATCATTTTCATATTCCTTTGAATGAAAACGCTCTTTAATTGGTTTTACAGAGGCAGTTACTTCATTTAGGACAATATGTGCTTTTCTGTTGAGTGTTTTTGCAATGCGGTAAATGCCTACAGAGGCGCCGAAAGAATCCATATCACCAATGGAATGCCCCATAACTAATACACGCTCTTTACCCTCGATCAGCTCTTTCAGGACATGCGCCTTGACTCTTGCCTTAACTCGGGTATTTCTTTCAATCTGGACACGTTTGCCGCCAAAAAATTGTTCACTATCGCCATCTTTAATTACCGCCTGGTCCCCACCGCGTCCCAGCGCCAGGTCCATTGCAGCTCTCGCCCACTCATAGCGCTCCATATAGGAACCTTTGCCTACGCCGATACCGATACTAATAGTAGCAGATTGGTCATTTCCCAGATTAATATTGCGGATTTCTTCTAGAATCGAAAAACGGTTTGCAGTTAAACCTTCTAGATGCTTTTGCTTAAAGGCAAAAAAGAACTTATCCTTTTCGAGTTTTTTAGAAATGGCATCAATTCCCTGCATATATTTATTTACCTTGCGGTCAATCAGGGCAACGGTCAGGGACTGCCTAACCTCATCAATGCTTTCTATCAACTCTTCATAGTTGTCAATATAGAGAAGGCCGACTACTAAATTTTCCGCATCCCGCACTTTCTCCAGATTAATAACTTCCGTCTCTTCATACATACACATAGCAATAATTCGTTTATTCTCAATAATCTGATCAAAGTGCAGTGTTTCGTCAGAGTTTGCCACACTGTCATTGACCACCAGATTCAGGACGCAACGGTAGTATCGCTCCTGTGCCTGCACATGGATTTCCCTTCCCTCTGGAGTTTTGGGAAGCTTGCCATATGTGATTTCTGGAAAGACATTATTAATCCCTTTTCTGGCTGCTTTTTTATTCACAATTACTTCTAAGAATTTATCATTGCCCCACAAAAGCTGTCCTTCTTCATTTAAAACACAATATGGGATATCCATTTCCTTTATAATGCTAACTTGCATCTGCCCATAATTTGATGCAAAATTTATTAAGTCCCTGCGGATTTTTCTGCGGCTGCCAAAATATATGAAACTGGAAGCCATAATATATATTAGAAAATAAACCCCACAGAGATACCCCGCCTTACGGTTCATCAGAAAAACCTGAATACCCATAATTAAAAAGAGAATACTTAGAAAAAGAGGAATCCCTAGATAGGCCCTCATAAATCCCTTTAACTTTAATCCCCGTTTCATCATGTTAATCTCCAATCCCTTATGCACAATACCGCTAATCCTATCATTATATCATCTATTGGTATCAGCGTCAAACCACCAGCGTCCAGAGGCGCCACATGGCAGGATCAGTCCATTTTCTGATACTGGAAGCCCGATTTCCTGTGCTTCTGTCTGGCCGCCAAATTTTGGTACAAGCTCCGTTTGTATCATGTAGGCCAGTACTGCGGGTTGCAAGCCGGTGGTGTAAGAATTAATCAGAAAAAACAATGGTTCAGGAGACAAAATCTGTGTGCAAAGTCTTATAAACGGATGTATTTTCTCCTCTATTTTCCAAATTTCTCCTTTTGGTCCCCTTCCATAAGAAGGCGGATCCATAATAATAGCATCATACTGGCTGCCGCGGCGAATCTCCCTCTCCACAAATTTCACACAGTCATCTACCAGCCAGCGGATTGGGGCATCTTTCAATCCAGATGCTGCAGCATTCTCTTTTGCCCATCCGACCATCCCCTTAGATGCATCCACATGTGTTACACTGGCGCCTGCAGCTGCAGCTGCCAATGTTGCTCCACCTGTATACGCAAACAGATTTAATACTTTAATTGGCCGTCCTGCATTCTGAATCTTTTCACTAAACCATTCCCAGTTGACTGCCTGTTCTGGGAAGAGCCCTGTATGTTTAAACTGAAATGGCTGTAAATGGAAAACAAGCGACTTATAACGGATGTTCCATCTGTCCGGCAGGTCAAAAAATTCCCATTCTCCGCCTCCTTTACTGCTCCGATGGTAATGTCCGTTTCTGTTTTTCCAACCCTTGTTCCTTTTTGGTGTCTCCCATATTACTTGGGGGTCTGGGCGTACCAGTATATATTTGCCCCATCTCTCCAGCTTTTCCCCAGCTGAAGTATCTATTACCTCATAATCCTTCCATTGATTGGCAACCCACATATTTTCTCATCCTTTCTGTCTTAACCTCAAAAAACGTTACTGTTCACTACGTGCCCAGTAACACAGTGCTTTTAGTACAAAATACATACATTTTGAAAAATATACTATGCATCAATTGACGCTGCATATGGACTAATGTCATTTATTATAGCTGACTCATTCTGCAGGTGCAACTAATTCAATACTTTTCTTGACCTTTTTGTCAAATTTAGTATACTAATTAATGAGTGTGTTTAAAAATCTATTCTCACAAACTGCATAGACAGGAAGGAAAAAAGGAAATGATTATTGATTATAAATGCCCTAATTGTGCCGCAAATATGGTATTTGACAGCACAACCGGAACACTCCACTGTGGAAGTTGCGATTATAAAGAGGAAATTGAAGGTTATCGTAAGGATTACGAGACGTTCGACTCAAAGTACCATACCGCTACATTTGGGGATGAAGAGGCACGTCAGTATCTGTGCAAAAGCTGTGGCGCAATCCTGGTGACCGACAATCACACTGCTGCAACAATCTGCAGTTTTTGCGGTTCGCCTATGATTCTGGGAGATAGGATTTCCGGCGATTATGCGCCGACGAAAGTGATACCATTTTCTATCTCAAAAGATGAGGCAACGAAAACATTTAAAAAATGGTGCAGAAAGCTTAAGTTTTCGCCAAAAGAGTTTACAAAAGCAAATAAAGTCAAAGAAGTTGTTGGCATGTATGTCCCTTTCTGGCTCTATGACCTGCGAGGGCAGGGGGAAGCAAAGTTCCATTGTACCAGAACCCATATCTATGACAGTGGTGATGAGACAATAACAGAAACCAGGCATTTTGATGTATATCGGCAGGTTGATCTGACACTGAAAGATATCCCGGCGGATGCCTCTGAGAAAATGGCAGATAAGCTTATGGATGCCTTGGAACCATTTGATTATTCGGGCATTCGTGAGTTTAACACTCCATATCTTGCAGGATTTCTCTCAGAAAAATATAATTACACAGACAGGGAGATGTTGCCAAGAGTAACAAAGCGCGCAGAAAAATATATGGATGAATATATTACATCTACGATTCATGGATATGATACAATGCATTTTGCTGACAGGGATTATCACATAGGGCAGCTTTCCTCAGAATACGCTTTGTTTCCGGTTTGGATGGTATATTACAGCTATGATGAGGCGGAATATACTTTTGCAATGAATGGACAGACTGGTAAATTGGCTGGCAGTCCGCCGCGCTCGATTCCTAAGATTGCATCCTCCATAGGACTTGCAACTGTGCTGTTCTTTCTTCTGTTCCGCATTATCACTGTGCTGTTAGGAGGACCATTATTATGATAAATACATATGTATACCCTGGTAATACAGATAGCCAAAGCAAAAATCGTTCGGTGGCTTCACGGCTTTTGAGGCAAATGTTTTTGCTGGCACTTGTTCTTTTCTTTGTGTTTCTTGGCAGCCAGAAGGCCGATGCCGCTACAGTGATCACGGATGGAGCGAATATGCTTACGGCAAAGGAGTCAGAACAGATACGCTCCCAGTGTGAATCTATTTTAACGCAGTATGATACTTCTATTTATATCGTAACTTCTGATAAGATTGGCAAGCAAGATGATTTTGAAGGATATATGGAAAAGATTGGGAATGCCGATGATGCACCAGAAAATATGATACTTTTATTCGTTAGTACAAAAAAGGATGGCCGTGTTTATCAGATTTTTGGGTATGGTAAAGCAGAAGTTTTTATGACGCATGACCGATGTAATAAAGTGATGGACCGCATGCAGGGGGACTTAAAGGATGGGGAATATTTTTCCGCATTAGAAACATTTTGCAAGGAAACTCGTTCCTATATGGGCAGGGACCCAAAGTTTGACAGCCTTATTTTCCAGGCATTGCCTCAATTGATAGTCAGCCTGCTTTTGAGTATATTGATTATCTTTCTGATGGTAAGAAGTTCAACTGGAAGGAATACTACAACAGTCCAGACCTATATTGACCAGAATCATTCTCGTTTATTAGGCCGGATTGACCATTTTACACATATGACGGTGAGCCGTGTAAAAAAATCACGTGATAGCGACAACAGAGGTGGCAGCAGTGGCGGCGGTGGACGCAGCCACAGCAGCGGTGATTCTCACTCGTTCTAGAGTTAGATTAAAAGTACAGAAGGGGCATTGCACTAAAAATTTAGTGTAATGCCCCTATTTTGACTTATTAAGAGACTGCCCGTAACATAGTGGTGTACCAACAAGGAACGTTTTTATCTCTATAATTTCAATATTTTCTGAAATTTCAATTTTTTATCTTTAGGTGCTTTTAACTTTGGTTTTGAAGAAATCCCAGCAAAGATATTTTTTCCTGCCTTCTTTAATGTGGAAGACTTTATAGATACTTCTTTTAATTTTTTGCAATTTGCAAAGGCTTTGTCGCCTATTTCTGTAATATTTTGACCGATTGTTGCTTTAACAAGCTTTTTACTGCCTGCAAATGCATTTTTTCCAATGGATATTACTTTATATGTTTGCTTTTTATATGTTACCCCCGCTGGAATGGTCAGTTTCTTTCCTAAATTTTGAGCCCCTATGCAGGAGACCGTCTTTTTACCTCCAATAGACAGTACCTTAAACCTAAGACCGTTTACCACAAATTTTGTACCCTTTTTCACCGTACCTTTATGATTTGAGGTAGATGGCACCTCTTTTTTAGGCTCAATTTTAATAGGAATATCTGGTACTGGGGTTGGCGTTGGGTTTATATCTGGTGCTGGCGTGTCGCTTGGCGGCGTAACATCTGGAATTGGTGTTTCATCCGGTACGGGCGATACATCTGGTACTGGGGTTGTATCTGGTGCCGGTGATATATCTGGGCGTGGTACATCTGGCATTACTGGAAAGATATCGGCTTTTCCATCATCCACAACGGTCACCTTGCAAAATAGTGGCTTTACCATCCCGCCATGGACAACCACTATTGCGGTTCCCTCTTTTAGGCCATGTACATATCCACTTCCATTTACTTGGACAATCTCCTCATCAGAGGAAGCAAAATTAAGTTCTGAATATATAATTGCGCTTTCTGGAATATGCTGTACGGCGATGCGCCCATATCCTCCTTTTGATACTACAATATTGTTTTCTAAAAGCATAGCAGACTGCAGAGTCTCGTAATTCTTATAATCAATTAAATGTACAAGACAGCTCGCACTTACTCCATTTGGCGCAGTGGCTGTTATTACAACATCGCCAACCTTCATCTTTGACAGAACCATACCATTCATTACAGAAGCTATTGTTTCGTCACTGGATGACCAGATTAATTCTGTATCATCTGCTTCAAATGGTAAAACGCAGTAATTTAATCCTAGATTATCATCAAATGTCATATAATATTCTTTTTGGTAAAAACCTATTTTTTGTATTGGAAGTACAGTTGATCTCTCCTTCCATTTTGCTTTTACGGTGATATCCTCTGTGATCTTGATATTTTCTGTAAGCTGATATTCGTAGCTGCCTGCCTCTGTTTCTTTTGTGGCATACCAGCCATCAAATTGATAGCCTTCTTTTTCTGGGACTGCAGGGAAGATACCTATTGTATCGTTTTCCCCGATTTGCTCAGAAATATATTCCGTTTCATCCACCATAAATTTGACAGTATAATAAGTTCTTTTTAAATCGTTTAAATTCTCATCAATCCATCCGACACGCTGTTTTACCCATAATTTCAGCCGTTCTACTTCACTGTCATAAGTAATCTGGTTTGAGACAGATTCTCCTTCGTTTTTTCCATTAGTATAATACCATTCATGACCATATCTATCACTGTATTTTTCCCATATCTGATAATTTGTTTTCTGGGATTCATACTGTTTCTTTGAGTAAATATCAATCTGCCCACCATCTTTGGCGGCCTCCAAAAGTTTTTCTTTTATTGCAGGCCATCGGTCCACAATTTTTTGGTAAAATACCGGATCCTCAAAAAGACGTCCAAACCACATGCTTGTATTCTGTGAATAACCTTCATAATAATTATTATGATACTCTGTTGCTCCCCAGGCGACATAATCAAAATCCCAGAGTGGTCCCCAGTATAGCTTTCCGTTTCTCTTTTTATATAGATAGGTGCTGGTAGAGGCAAATGCATCGCCATTTTTGGATATTTCTTGTATCCAGTAATAGTCAACAGCAGAATCTATATCCATATATTCCTGATAAGACTTTCCATCATCTTGAAAATCATTGCCATAAATGGCATCTTCTGTTTTTTGAACATAATCTTTTATGTAATTATATTGTGCCTCATTTTCATAATCCTCAAAGGAAGGGCTTTCTATTAGGAAACGGTTGTCACGGCTGGTAGAGAACACCTTTTTTAATTCATCTCCATATGGGGATAATCCCAGAAGATAGCCACCAGATATAACGGATTCATCTATAGAAGCTTTTGTTTCTTCGTCATCTTCCAAATCGTCAATATTGACGCGGCTTTTCCCCACACGGACCTGCTCAGAAAGATAATAACTCCCCAGATATTCGCCATTCATAATAACATTAACAAATTCGCACTTCGGCGTAAATTCCATACCCAGTTCTGCCCCCAGCCAGTAAGTGAGTTTATTGCGGAGCATCGACACATCATAATAGTTTGCCAGTAGAATCCAGTGTTTATTGGCTCCCATCCCTAAAAGCCCCTGCTTTGTTTCTAATTTAAATTTGTATGGCTTTTTGGCTGCACTCCATGTTGAATTTCCGCGTCCACGCACATAATCCAGTGTATATTTCCCAGATTTACAAGCGCTGTCTGTATATTCCGTTTTGTACCCTTTTGGAATGCTCAAGGATACCGTTCCATAACACTCTGTGTCATGCTCCATATCGCCATTCATTTCGGAAATGCTCCCCTGTGATTCATCCAGATTAAATTCTACAACAGGGAGATCACTTGTGATGACAGACAAAGAGCGGATTACCAGACGGAGAATTCCAGTATCCTGCGTAACTACCTGAAAACGCAGCTTGTGTTTTCCAGAAATTTTTTTGCCAGAAAGATTAACACAACGGCTTTTTACGGTTGACCAGATTTCAGCTTTCTTTTGTTTTGCAAGAGAAACAGTTGCAAATGGTTTTTTCTCGTCGTCCAGATAAAATGCTAACTTAACGTTTTTCTTGCGCTGTGCCAGTGCATTAATCAGGAAATATTCTGTCTGGCTGTCATCAAACCGAAAATCATCTCCATATGTAAACATCGTACCTGAAAAGTCTGCCGCGTCGCCTATTATCATGACACCATTTGCCTTTTCATCCATCTGCATAATAATAGATGGATTTGAAATTTTAAACTTGCCCTGTTTGCGCAAGTCCAATGCTTTTTGGTATTCTGTCTGCGCATTGTCTGCTGCGGCATTGCTGACGGATTTTGGCGGTATTAAGAAGATGCCCGCCAGTGCAAGAAATGTAATTAATAGTTTACCAAAGAATCGTTTAGAAATTTTTTCCCTCATAAAAATTCCCCCCATATTTTATTCTCGCGTAAGCAACGAGCCAAACGCAATGCTTGCAAGGAACTGAAAGTTCCTTTGCACTTGGCAACTGCACGCGGGTCAAATACCCCGCCACTTGGGGTGGACTCGCCAAGGAACCGAATGGTTCCTTTAGAGAAGCTAAATCATGCCCCGTTGCTTTGCAGCGGGGTATTTGACTGACATGTTTTTGACATAAGTTGCAAGTAAAGCATAGCATAGTTGCCTTAAAAATACAAGTGTAACTGCTGTTGCCCTGTCCATGCAGTCGGAGGAAATAGGAGCGCAAAATAATTTTTTTCAGAATGAGAAATATCGGCGTTTTGATTTGTATATTAAGTGAAGGGAGGTAAGAGATTGAAAAAGATTAGTGCTAATCAGAATGATTTTCAAGAGACCGTTATAACCTATTCAAATATGTTATTAAAATATGCATATAGTTTTTGTCTGAATCGGGCCGATGCAGAAGATGTGGTACAGGATGTCTTTTTAAAATATTTATCAAAGGATAAAGTGTTTGAATCAGAGGAACATAGAAAGGCATGGCTGATAAGAACAACGATTAATACTGCTAAAAATTATAAAAATACATTTTGGAACAGAAACAAGGCACCTCTTGAAGATAAATATGTCTTTGAAGATCCTGTAAAGGAGGATATTTGGGATGCGGTAAAAAAATTGCCGGACAAATATCGGATTATTGTTGATTTATATTATAGAGATGGATACAGCATAAAGGAAATTGCTTTCATCCTGGATAAAAAAAATTCAACTATAGGGACGCAGTTAGAACGCGCACGGCAAAAATTAAAAAAAATATTGGAGGATTAGCAATGAAAAGAGAGCATTTTGATTCTTATATAAAAGAACATTATCCACAGGAAATATCAGATTTAAGGATATCTGATGAAGCATTAAATCGTATTATGCAGCTAAATAGGAATTCACCTAGTACAAAGGTTGGAAAAAGGATTTTATTATCTTATGTACTTGTACTGCTTCTATTAGCAATTAGCATACCGGTTACTGCATATGCTGCTGCAACTATATATTCTGCAGTTTATGAGAAGGTGAAAAATTCCGGTATGACAAAAGATGAAATTTCAGATTTAGCAGATGTATTAGAAGGACTTAATTATTCTGCGGATGACATTGAAGCAATGGAGCCAGTGCAAAGAAATGAAGATGGGCAAAGCTATGGGATTGATATTTTAAATGCAGATCTGATAGCTGCTGTAGCCGATAATGGCAAACAAGGATATGTCTACCGCAAGGACTTAGAACCTGAAGATTTCAAGAATCCAGAGGAAGCCGCCGAATACTCAGCTGATCGTTCAGCATTCCGCATCAAGGTATATAAGAAGGACGGCAAAACCGTGATTGGTTATTTTACAGTGGGTTCGGGAAAAAATAATGACAATTAACAAGAAGTTACACCCTAAATGAATAGTTAGGGAAAGGAAGAAAGGTAGGAGAAGAATGAACGTTCAAATAAACAAGAAAATACTTAGCCTCGTACTTACTATGTCTGTATTATTATCGGGCGTGACATCATCCGTTGCCCATGCAGATACTGCGTCGAGTTGGACAACAAAAACAGTCAATGGACGGTCGTATAAATTTGATTCTGAAGTATGGAATTGTATGTCAGATTCTAAAAATGCGGTGCAGGCTGTTGCGCAGGTAATGACTTGCGACTATACGAATGCAAAGGCTGGTTATATGGGAGCACAGGCAAGGCTGTACGATGCAAATAGACAATTGAGAAAGAGCGGTGACCTTGTTTATAACAGCAGAGATTGTGTGAATTTATATGCATATTCTCCGAAGGCAACATCTACTACAACTTATTTTTATGCTCAATCTAAGATAAAATTGTATAATGGAAATGGGTATACAACATTTACTGCTAACGAATCTCCAAATTGTAAAGTAAAGACAGCCGCGTTAAGTATTGAAAGTAATTGGGAGGAGGCTTTTGGCTTCACCACTTTTGGGAAAGGCGGAAAGAGACTCAGCTATGGTTCTGGATTACAAGTTAATGATATGGGAGATGAGCCAGATTTGATTGAAGCAGTAGGAGTAAATAATCAAAGTGGATATGTAAAATCAGATGATTTAATGATTGAGGCTAGCACTCCACAGGAGGCATGCCAGGCAGTTCAGAAAGGAGTAGGCTCTTACTCTATTCCAGTTTATGATTTGAATGGGAACGTGATTGATCAATTTGTTGTAGGGCGATAGAAAAAATCTGTAAGTAATATAAGTTTTGTTCATGAAGTTTTGCTATTTATGAAGAAGAGTATTTCAATAAAAATAAAAAAAATCAACATTTCCTTAACTTAGAAATACGGTCATAAATAGCAAAACCTTTTAAGGTGATACTTTAGCTTTCCTCGAAACATGGCCAGGGTTCCCCCTGCTCCATGGCAATTTTTATCTTATTATAGTAGCGGACTTTCTGCTGGATATGATCCAAATCCTGCTGCATCTTTTCCATCTGGCAAATAATATCTTTTTCGTGGCTTTCCATCATATCTATAATATCATCAATATGGCACGGTAAATTCTCAGCATACTCAAAGAAATCATGTATTTTTGCAATAGGAAGCCCTGTCCGTTTAAAACAGTTAATCGCATGCAGGCGATCCATATGTTCCTCTGTGTATATGCGCTGGTTTGTTTCAGTGCGCTTTACTTCTGGAAATAGTCCGATATCCTCATAATATCGCAGGGTAGAAGACGGAATATCAAATTTTTCCCGCATTTCCTTAATTGTGTAAGTTTTCATATGATCAATCCTTTCTGAAAAATCTGAGATAAAATAATTTATAAATAAGTTTCTTCTTGACTTCAAGTATACTTGAAGTGTTAGCATTTGTAAATAAAGAGAAAGCATAGAAAAGGAGGATTCTTATGGTACAGCAAAAATCAGTATAAAATGCTTGGAGAACTTATTCAAAAGTGAATGGGATAAAAAAATATAGAGATAAATACAATAAAAGCAAAAATATAATATTATGGCGTCAGATATGTTGTGATGTCGAGTGAAAAAATGGGAGGTATGAATGATGGAATATCGCAGTGTAGGAAAATCAGGGTTGAAAGTTAGTGAAATTGCAGTAGGAAGCTGGATGACAGATCTTGCCGGAAGTGAAAAAGCTAAAATTGCTGAGGATACCATACGTCTTGCGTATGAAAATGGCATTAATTTCTTTGACTGTGCCGATGCGTACAGTGGTGGGGAGGCAGAGCGCTTTTTAGGAAGGGTTTTGAAAGACTACCGCAGAAGCTCTTATGTTGTATCGAGCAAAGTATTTTTCCCAACGGGACCTTCGGTCAACGAGTGGGGGTTATCTAGAAAGCATATCTTTGAAAATATCGACCGTACATTGTCAAATATGCAGCTTGACTATATTGATTTGTATTACTGCCACCGATTTGACTTGACTACCCCAATGGAGGAAACGCTTCGTGCTCTAAGCGCACTGGTGGATCAGGGGAAAATTCTCTATTACGGCGTTAGCGAAGAGTGGGGCGGAGCTAGACTGGTAGAGGCACAGAAAATTATTGAAAAATATAATCTTCACCCAATGACCAGCTTGCAGCCACAGTATAATATGATGGACCGCTATATTGAGCATGAGATTATGGGAATCTGTGAGACGTATGGCATTGGCATTACACCATTTTCGCCGCTTGCCCAAGGTCTTTTGACTGGTAAATACAAGAAAGGGCAGCCATATCCAGAAGG
>Ga0224740_10343_pt1 | contig 13336 bp, 11 predicted proteins | sample LIM_E_Water_Bulk_FD_161634 | JGI IMG/M metagenome (GOLD analysis project Ga0224740, IMG submission 161634) | Enriched cells from gastrointestinal tract of the lab mouse from Pacific Northwest National Laboratory (PNNL), Richland, Washington... | ecosystem: Host-associated > Mammals > Digestive...
CTCCAGCATATATTTTACCGAAAGCATCTGCTGGTCCACCCGTATTTTTTCTGCATTGAAAGGCTGCCCCTCAGGTTCCTCAGATTCTTCCCCAGCTTCCGTTTCAATTTCATAATCAAACCCCAGATTATTCGCTTTCATGATTTCAACTTTAATATCATCCTCTAATGCCTTAGGGCTAAACCCGCCCATCTGTTTCATTTCCTCCATATCTTCCAAATCCTTTCTTTCTGCAGCCGCATGATTTGCCATAATACCTTTTGCCATGCCTTCCAGAAGTATCCTAGAGCGTGTCTGAAAATTGCTTTCTGCAAGATTCCGTCCCAATTTGCATCAGATTTTATGCTGGATTTGGGAGGTGTAGTGGGCTACATTGACGAAATGCAGCATATAATCCGGTGTAAAGTGGGGCGGAAAATTGTAGGAATGAATTTTCAGACACGCTCTAGGCTGGAACTGAGATGCCAGCGGAGTTTACGTTAGGCAAATTTTACTGGAAAGGCGGGGGAAGGCGGCATAGCGGGGCTGCGCCTTGCAGGTGGGCAGCCTTTTCCTTAGAAGCTTTTTAATTTGAATTCCACTTTTTCCAAGATGGATAAAAATATTACTCCGGCGGTTAAAATTCGTCGACATTTAACCGCTGGAGTAATAGTGTCTGTACCTCTGGGGAAAGATCTCCCAAAAGTTGTGTTTCCATATATTCCATATCCTGTTCCGCCTGTTTGCAGAATGTTTCCCCAAGGGCGGTAATCCCAACATATTTGATCCGCTTATCCTCTTTATCCCCCGAAACAGCCACCAGGCCTTTTTGCTCCAGACGGGAAATCAATCCGGCAGTGGTTTTTTCCATCCAATGCCAACACCTTAATGATATGATACCCTTCGTGTGAGCGCTCTCAGTTCTCTGGGGCAGGATAAGAAATGAACCGTTGCCCCAACTTGCGGCCTTAAAAATATTCTCCGTCCAGATACGCTTCATACTCTGAAAACGCTTCTTCTTCCATCTCATCCAACAGGTATACAAAACAGGTTTCTATGATATCAGCCCATGCCAGCAGAAGCTTGGTTTGCTCCTCCGTCAGCAGGCAGTTGCTCCCTAACATTCCGTCGGGGGCTGCCCAAACCCTTGATAAATGGATGATTGCCACAATATCTGATACAAGTTCCCGGTTAATGGCTGCGGCAGAAAGTTCTTCCGCCAGCGCCCTTAGGCATTCCATCACTTCTATAAAATTTTCTTCGTGCAGTTCGCCGCGGAAGGGACGTAAGCTCCCTAAAAACCCATGTTCCCATTTCGGGTTATGGACATCGCTGTGCCTTGAGGAATGGAAGGCCAGTAATTCTTTCGCTTCATTAGGTTCCATAGGCGGTATCTCCTTTCTCTTGCTGTGCACCGCTTCAGGCAGTGCAATATTCACTAAATATGATACCATAGATTCGGCAGCATTGAAATAGGCAGCAAGGCCTTTTGCCCCTATCATATCGGTTTTTATAAAAAATGGGGAAACTCAAATGAAATACCGTATTGACAAAAAAGAAAATTAGTACTAACATGTTAAAAAGTAAATAGATAACAATATTAACTATTTATTTCCGCGAGCAATGAGCCAAGCAGCCGCGCTTGCGCGGATATTTGGCGAATGCCGCGAGGGTAAGTGCCCTGCGGGTGCAAATACCCAGCCCCTTGGGGCGGAAAGAACAAGCCGGGTCATGTCCCGTAGCTTGCTGCGGGGTATTTGGCTAACTAATATGTTTTCCTGCACTTATGCCCAAAATGGGGCAGATCACCAAAGAAATGGGGAAAAGAATTATGAAAAACATAGCCATACATACCAAACTTATGTATGCCTTCCAGCGTATCCGCAAAGTTGAAATAAGGCCGGAAACCGGAATTTCCAAAATGGAATTTTTCGCCCTGCAGGCCATTGGGGGCTATCAGCAGAAAACAGGCCTGCCAGGAATCTATGTGTCGGAACTTGCCAGGAACCTTCGGATTGCATCCTCCCAAACATCGCGGATGTTAAAAATCCTGGAGGAACGCGAGCTTATCGGCCGGGAAATAGACAACAGGGACAGGCGGAATACCTATGTTTTCCTGACAGAGCAGGGCAGGGAGGTGTGCCGGGAAACACAGGATTCCATGAAATGCTTTATGAAGCGGGTCCTGCAGTCCATGGGTGAAGACCGCGTGGAGGAATTGATCAGCCTTTGCAATGAACTGGCAGAGGTCATGGAGAGAGAAGCCATGAAGAATCCCGGCAGGCCGGATTGGGCTGCGGATCCAAAGCAGCCTGGAAAGGATAACGGTGACAGTTAAACACGCCGCGGCAGGCAGCGGGGCATCAAATAGGAGATGTTTGGTAGGCCCATAAGTATGGCGGAACATACTGCATAGCAGAAAGAGAGGGACTGGGAATGGGAAAAATACTTCAATATCTGGGCAGGTACAAGGCAGCCGTTTTGTGCATTATCCTGCTGCTGATGGCACAGGCATATTGCGACCTGTCACTGCCCCAATATATGTCGGATATTGTGGACATTGGCATCCAGCAAGGCGGGATTGCACATGCATCGCCAGACGAGATGCGCATGGTAACATTAGAGAACCTCTGCATGTATTTAGATGCGGAAGGGGAGCAGGTCCTGCGTGATTCCTATACTAAAAATCCAGAAGGGAATTTTGAACGGATTTCCATGAAGGAAGAAGAATTAGAAGCTTTGGATAAGCTTGTAGGGATGCCCCTTGCTACCATGTCTGCCATGATGGAAGGGATGGGGCTAGACGGGGAAGGCCTGCGGGCTTTATTTGAAAGCGGGCAGGTGACGAGGGAGCAAATGCTAGAACTGCAGCGGCAGGGCATGGAAGGCATGGAGGAAGGGGACGGGGCAATGATCACCCAGAAGGCCAGCCTTGCAGTCCGCAGCGAGTATGAGGCCATGGGATGGGATTTGGGCGGTTACCAGAACCGCTACATGGCTCGTACCGGAGCAAAAATGCTTGCCATGGCAGTTGTGATGATGGCGGCTTCCATCCTGGTAGGGCTTTTGGCTGCCCGGTTTTCTGCCCGCCTTGGCATGGAACTGCGGGGGGAAATGTTCCAGAATGTAATTTCTTTTTCCAACCGGGAAATGGAGCAGTTTTCCACCGCATCCCTGATTACAAGGAGCACCAACGATATCCAGCAGGTGCAGATGGTGACGGTGATTTTGCTGCGCATGGTAATTTATGCGCCCATTATCGGGGCTGGCGGCATTGTAAAGGTAATCGGCACGAAGACCGGGATGGGCTGGATTATCGGGGTCGCCGTAGGGAGCATTATCCTGCTGGTAGGCGTCCTGATGTCCGTGACGATGCCGAAATTTAAAAAAATGCAGACGCTGGTGGATCGGCTGAATTTAGTTTCAAGGGAAATCCTCACAGGTATCCCGGTAATCCGTGCATTTTCAAGGGAAGCATATGAGGAGCAGCGGTTTGAGGGGGCAAACCGGGATTTGATGAAAACCCAACTGTTTACCAGCCGCGTCATGTCCATGATGATGCCGGCAATGATGCTGATTATGAACTGCATTACAGTCCTGATTGTATGGTTTGGCTCCAAAGGCGTGGATTTGGGGAACCTGCAGGTGGGGGACATGATGGCCTTTATCACGTACACGATGCAGATTGTCATGGCATTCCTGATGATTACCATGGTGTCGGTGATGCTGCCCCGGGCAGGGGTTGCAGCCAAGCGGATTGATGAGGTTATCCGCACCAAGGGGACGGTTTTGGATCCAGTACGCCCAGCCAGGGAGCCGCAGGCAGGATGGAAGGGAAATATCGAATTTGAAAATGTATCCTTTTCCTATCCGGGCGCCGGGGAACCAGCCATTTCCAATATTTCCTTTACGGCAGGGCCTGGAAAGACCACAGCCATAATCGGCAGCACTGGGTGCGGGAAGTCTACGCTCCTGAACCTGATTCCCCGGTTTTATGACGTGACTGGGGGCAGGATTTTAATGGACGGGGTGGATATCCGGGAACTGGGGCAGAAGGAGCTTAGGGGGCTGATTGGGTATGTGCCCCAGAAAGGGGTGCTCTTTTCCGGCACTATTGCCTCCAACCTGCAATTTGCAGGAAATGTTTCAGGGGAAGCTATGGAGGAAGCGGCAGAAATTGCCCAGGCCAAAGAGTTTATCCTTGAAAAAGAGGAGCAGTACGCAAGCCCCATTGCCCAAGGGGGCGCTAATGTGTCCGGCGGGCAGAAGCAACGGCTTTCCATTGCGAGGGCAGTTGCCAAAAACCCCAAAGTATTCCTGTTCGACGACAGCTTTTCCGCACTGGACTATAAGACGGACGTGGCCTTGCGGAAAGCCCTGGCAGATAAGACGAAGGACGCGGCTGTTATTATTGTGGCCCAGCGCATCAGCACAATCCTTCATGCAGACCAGATTATTGTGCTGGATGATGGGAAAATTGTGGGGATTGGAACCCACCGGGAACTGATGGGGAGCTGCGGGACGTATCAGGAAATTGCAGCATCCCAGCTATCGGAACGTGAACTGAGGGAAACCTCTGGAACGGCAGGGCAGGGGCTGCAGGAAACTGCAGCGGGGCAAAATGCCTTGGAAGAACCAGAGATGGGGCAGGAAATGCAGGGCACGTCAGAAGGGACTAAGAAAGAGGAAGGGGGCGCTGCAAAATGAGCGAGCCAAAGCGGAGAATGCGGATGGGCCATGGGCATGGGCCGGGCGCAGGCATGGCGCCGGGAGAAAAGGCAAAAAACTTCCGCGGCACCATCCAAAAATTAATACAGTATATGGGGAATTACAAAATCGGCGTTATGGTGGTGATGCTGTTTGCAGTTGCTTCAACGGTTTTTGGCATTGCAGGGCCGAAGATTCTAGGGCAGGCCACTACGGAGCTTTTTAACGGCCTGGTGGCAAAGGTGTCGGGCAATGGGGAGATTGACTTTGGGAAAATCGGGGAAATCCTGCTGTTTCTAGTCAGCGTCTACCTCGTCAGCGCTGCCTGCTCCTTTATCCAAAGCTTTCTTATGACTGGGATTACACAGAAAATATGTTTCCGGTTCCGGGCAGACATTTCCAGCAAAATTAACCGGATGCCCATGAAATATTTTGAGTCCCGGACAGTGGGGGAGGTGCTCTCCCGGATTACCAATGATGTGGATACTTTGGGGCAGGGGCTGAACCAGAGCGTGGCCCAACTGATTACCTCGGTGGCGACGCTGGTGGGCATCCTGGTAATGATGCTGAGCATCAGCCCGGTAATGACGCTGATTGCACTGGTTATCCTCCCAGTGTCTGCCGCCCTGATTGGGGTTGTGGTGAAATTTTCCCAGAAATACTTCGTGGCTCAGCAGAAATACCTTGGGGAAATCAACGGGCAGGTGGAGGAAGTGTTCAGTGGCCATACCATTGTGAAAGCATTTAATAAGGAAGAAGATATGGTAAAAACCTTCCATGAAACCAATGGCATCTTATACCAGTCTGCATGGAAATCCCAGTTTTTGTCCGGGATGATGCAGCCGATTATGGGGTTTGTAGGGAACCTTGGATACGTAGCAGTAGCCGTGGCGGGCGGGATGCTTGCCATCCGGGGCAGCATAGAGGTAGGGGAAATCCAGTCCTTTATCCAGTACGTCCGCCAGTTCACCCAACCTATTGCCCAGGTGGCGCAGGTTTCCAATATGCTGCAGTCCACGGCAGCGGCAGCGGAGCGGGTCTTTGAGTTCCTTGGGGAAGACGAGGAAGATGTGGCAGCGGAAAACCCGGTTCACCTTCCCAGCATGGAGGGCAGGGTGGATTTTTCCCATGTGCAGTTTGGCTATGACGCGGATAAAATTGTCATCCATGACTTTAACTGCCAGGTAGAGCCCGGGCAGACGGTGGCAATCGTAGGCCCTACCGGAGCTGGGAAAACGACGATGGTAAAATTGCTGCTGCGGTTCTATGATGTGCAGAAGGGCAGCATTCAGGTGGACGGCCATGACTTAAGGGAGTTTAGCCGCAGTGAGCTGCGGGAAAATTTTGGCATGGTCCTGCAGGATACATGGCTGTTTCAGGGCACAATTATGGAAAATATCCGGTATGGCAGGCTGGACGCTACCGACGAGGAAGTGGTGGCTGCTGCAAAAGCTGCCCATGCCCACCATTTTATTTCCACCCTGCCTGGGGGCTACCATATGGAACTGAATGAGGACGCCAGCAATGTGTCCCAGGGGCAGAAACAGCTCCTTACCATTGCCAGGGCGATCCTTGCAGATAACCCAATCATGATTTTGGATGAAGCCACTTCCTCTGTGGACACCCGCACGGAGGGGCGCATCCAGAAAGCCATGAATAACCTGATGAAAGGCAGGACCAGCTTTGTCATTGCCCACCGGCTTTCCACTATTAAGGATGCAGATGTGATTCTCGTGATGAAGGACGGGGACATTATAGAGCAGGGGAACCATCAGGGGCTGCTGGCGAAGGGCGGGTTTTATGCGGAGCTGTATAATTCCCAGTTTGAGGTGGCATAAGGGCAGCTTTTCCCCGGCAATGGGATAAGTAATTTCCAAACACGTTCCAGAAAAAACGTTGGGTTTCTCTATTTTTTATAATGGGCGATATTATAATGCCAAAAAGGTCTTGCTGCCTTTGGCAGCATAGGCATCTTGCACAAAAAGTGGTCTGAAAAGCCAGAAAATGTGTATCATATTTTGGATACGGCAGAGGAAATTGCAAACCGCTCCATGGTAAATGCTCCGTATTTGGAGGAACTTTACATGCCAGAAAAAATATCCAGGCTGAACAACGAATGCATTCCTTGGAATAAAAAGCTGAAATCCATTTATTCCCGCGAGCAATGAGCCAAGCAGCCGCGCTTACGCGGATATTTGGCGAATGCCGCGAGGGTTGAATACCCCGCCCCTTGGGGCGGAAAGAACAAGCCAGGCCATGCCCCGTAGCTTGCTGCGGGGTATTTGACTTTCCCGGAAACGCTCCTGTTTTTGCGTTAAATTCAAGCATCAGGGAATGGGGAGAACCTGCTTATTGACCGGACAGTCCACAAAGATTTCAGCGGCATTTCTTATGGAATTTATTATGAGGCCGCTTTATATTGGTTATTCTGAAATTGCCGCTGGGGACCCGCAGGGGCAGGAGGGGGCTGAAGAAGATGTTACGTTTTATCTGGCGTCCGAAGGGAGCTTTGCAGAAGTGTCCTCTACGGACGGGAAGGCCATTCTGTCCTGTAAGGTTACTGTGGCAGATGGGCAGGGGAATTCGGCTTTTGCCACAATAGAAGGAATTGGGGGTTCCCCAAATGGCAAGCCCGGAGCGGGGAGCACGGAGGGACTTTTGGGGGCAGCACAGCCATAAAGCCGGGAGCTTCCAGCCCGGATTCCAAAAAGCCGCAGAACATAAAGCCGTCTGTGGAAAAGTAAAGACTGCTGTTATAACGGTTAAGACATATAATGGGAAAAAGTAAAATTGAATGTGTACGTGAAATAACCATTTGTAAAGGGCAGTATGGGCAACCGTCCTGCCCTTTGTGAAATTGTTTTGGAAACTTACGAAAATAGAAAAGTTAGGATAGGTTGTATTCCCTGAGCAGTGATGTGTTGCGGGAAATCTGCCTTGCATGCATATCCAGAGTCCCATGGATGATGCGGAATTCCGCTTGGGATTCTACATTCATTTCTTTTTGGGAAACGTAAAATTCTTCTGTCAGATAATAGTTCTTGCTGACGATGTTTTCCAAGCTGTCCATGCGCTGCTCCATACCATCCATGCGCTGCTCCATACCATCCATGCGTAGTTCTATGCCGTCCATGCGCTGTTCTAAACCATCCATACGCTGTTCCAAGCTGTCCATGCGCTGTTCTAAACCATCCATACGCTGTTCCAAGCTGTCCATGTGCTGCTCCAGACTATCCATACGCTGCTCTAAGTTATCCATACGCTGTTCTAAACTGTCCATGCGCTGCTCCATCCTGTCCATATGCCCTTCAATTCTGTCTAGGCGCATGTCAATTTTTTTCAGGTGCTCCTGCGTACCAGCCATTCCGCCTTTTAGCTCCTGCAGCCCAGCCAGGATAAAATCCAGCTTTTGGTCTTCTGTCATATCATTCACCTCCTTCTTTTCTGGATGGTATAATTGTACCATGCCGCAGGAAAAAAGTCCACGGTAATTCCAAAAAACTGTGCTATTGACTTCTGGGCCATAGCATGGTAAGATATTGTCCAATACACAATATATAGTATAAAAAAGCTAAAAAATTCAAAAAACCAACTAGATATATAGAGTTAACTATTTAAAATGCAGGAGGGAAATTATGGATAAATCGTTCAAAGTCATCAAAAAAGACGGGACAAAGGAGGATTTCAACGTACAGAAAGTCGTGGTTGCCGTAAACAAATCTGCCTACCGGGCGCTGATTACATTTACGGAGGAGGAATTAAATTTCATCTGCCAGTTTGTGGAGGAGAAAGTGGAATCCATGGGCATTGCAGAAGTGAAAATAGCCCAGATGCACAATATTGTGGAAGGGGCGCTGGAGAAGGTAAACCCAGTGGTGGCAAAAAGCTACCGGGATTACAGGAACTACAAGCAGGATTTTGTGCAGATGCTGGACGAAGTCTATAAAAAGAGCCAGTCCATCATGTACATTGGAGACAAGGAAAATTCCAACACAGACAGCGCATTGGTATCCACCAAGCGGAGCCTGATTTTTAACCAATTGAATAAAGAGCTGTACCAGAAGTTTTTCATGACTACTGAGGAGATTCAGGCCTGCCGGGACGGATACCTCTATGTCCATGACATGTCCGCAAGGCGGGACACCATGAACTGCTGCCTGTTTGACGTGGAAAATGTGCTGCGGGGCGGGTTTGAGATGGGCAATTTGTGGTACAATGAGCCAAAAACCTTGGACGTGGCTTTTGATGTTATCGGGGATATTGTGCTGAGCGCAGCAAGCCAGCAGTACGGCGGGTTTACCGTGCCCAGCGTGGAAAAGATTTTAGAGCCCTATGCAGAAAAATCTTACATAAAATATAAAGAAAAATACATAAGCCTTGGGCTTTCCGAGGAACGGGCGGAAGAAGAAACCATGAAGGATATTGCACGGGATTTTGAGCAGGGCGTCCAGGGGTGGGAATACAAGTTTAATTCCGTGTCCTCCAGCCGTGGGGACTATCCCTTCATAACCATGACTTTTGGGACAGGGACGGGGAAATTTGCCAAGATGGCTTCCACCGCCATGCTGGAAGTGCGCAGGAAGGGGCAGGGGAAGGCAGGCTGCAGGAAGCCGGTGCTGTTCCCGAAATTGGTGTTCCTTTATGACGAGAACCTCCATGGGCCGGGAAAGGAATTGGAGGACGTGTTTGAGATTGGGATTGAATGTTCCCGGAAAACCATGTACCCGGACTGGCTGAGCCTTACCGGGAAAGGCTATATTTCCAGCATGTATAAGCAGTATGGGGAAATTATCAGCCCCATGGGATGCCGTGCATTTTTATCCCCCTGGTATGTGAAAGGCGGCATGAACCCGGCGGACGGGACAGACCGTCCAGTATTTGTAGGCCGGTTCAATATTGGGGTAGTCAGCCTGCACCTTCCCATGATTTTGGCGAAATCAAGGCAGGAGAGCCGGGATTTTTACGAGGTGCTGGACTATTACCTTGAATTAATCCGGCAGCTCCATATCCGCACCTATGCGTATTTAGGGGAAATGCGGGCAAGCACCAACCCCCTTGCTTACTGCGAAGGCGGGTTTTACGGCGGGCACCTTGGCATCCACGACAAAATTAAGCCCCTTTTAAAAACTGCTACGGCCTCCTTTGGGATTACTGCATTTAATGAATTGCAGCAGCTTTACAATGGGAAATCCTTGGTGGAGGACGGCCAGTTTGCCATTGAGGTGCTGGAGCATATCAATGAAAAAATCAATGAATTTAAAAAGGCGGACGGGAACCTCTATGCCATTTATGCTACCCCGGCAGAAAACCTCTGCGGCCTGCAGGTTAAGCAATTCCGCAAGAAATACGGCATTGTAGAAAATGTGTCCGACCGGGAATATGTCAGCAACGGTTTCCATTGCCATGTGACGGAGGACATTACCCCCATTCAGAAGCAGGATTTGGAATACCGTTTCTGGGAACTGAGCAACGGGGGGAAAATCCAGTATGTGAAATATCCCATTGACTACAACAAAGAAGCCGTGAAAACGCTGGTAAGGCGCGCCATGGATATGGGATTTTATGAAGGGGTGAACCTTTCCCTTTCTTACTGCGACGACTGCGGGCATCAGGAGCTGGAGATGGACGTGTGCCCCAAATGCGGCAGCCGCAACTTGACTAAGATTGAGCGGATGAACGGTTACCTGTCCTATTCCCGGGTGAAAGGCGACACAAGGCTCAATGACGCCAAGATGGCGGAAATCAAAGAGCGCAGGAGCATGTAATAATAGAAACCGAAGAATGCAGGGCATGTAAGGAGAACATATGAGATACCACAACATAACGAAAGATGATATGCTAAACGGCGACGGGCTCCGGGTGGTCCTGTGGGTGTCCGGCTGCTCCCATTGCTGTAAGGGATGCCATAACCCCATCACCTGGGATCCCAATGGGGGGCTTGCCTTCGACGGGGAGGCGAAGGAAGAAATTTTTGCGGAGCTTGCCAAGGACTATATTTCTGGAATTACCCTGAGCGGTGGGGATCCCCTGTATTTTGGCAACCGTTCCGACGTGCTGCGGTTCGTCCGGGAACTGAAAGGGAAGTTCCCGGAAAAAACCGTCTGGCTATACACAGGGTTTGTGTGGGAAACCATTTCCGGGCTTGAAATTATGGACTATATAGATGTGCTGGTGGATGGCGAATTTCAGGAAGGGCAGAAAAATGCCCAGCTTTATTGGCGGGGCAGCGCGAACCAGCGGGTCATAAACGTCCCGGCCAGCCGTGCGGAAGGGAAACTGGTGCTGCATTGCAGGTGATATCCCTTGACATTTTTTTCAGGAACGCTTATAGTAATGAAGCAGAATCTGACAGTGAAGGAGAAATAGCCCCAATGAAAAAGGAACCATTCGTGACAAAAGGACAATTAGACGAAATTGTAAAAACATACCCCACCCCTTTCCACTTATATGATGAAAAGGGAATCCGCGCCAATGCCAAAGCTGTGAAAGAGGCATTTGCATGGAATCAGGGATTTAAGGAATACTTTGCGGTAAAAGCAACTCCCAACCCGTTTTTAATCAATATTTTAAAAGAGTATGGCTGCGGCTGTGACTGTTCCTCCATGACGGAGCTGATGCTGGCAGATGCGCTGCATTTCTCCGGGGAGGACATTATGTTTTCCTCCAATGCTACCCCGGCCAGCGAGTTCCAGTTTGCCAACAGCATCGGCGCAATTATCAATCTGGACGATTTTACCCATATTGATTTTCTGGAAAAAACCATTGGCCATATTCCAGAAACCATAAGCTGCCGTTACAACCCAGGGGGCGTGTTTAAAATCAGCAACAGCATTATGGACAACCCTGGGGATGCGAAATATGGCTTTACCACGGAGCAGCTTTTTGAAGGTTTCAAGGTGCTGAAGGAGAAAGGCGCAAAGCATTTTGGGATCCATGCCTTTTTAGCCAGCAATACCGTCACCAATGAATATTACCCCACCCTGGCAAAAACCTTGTTTGAGGTAGCTGTAAAGTTAAAAGAAGAAACAGGGGCGGATATCCGCTTTATCAACCTTTCCGGCGGGATTGGCATACCTTACCGCCCAGACCAGGAGCCCAATGACATTTATGCCATCGGGGAAGGGGTCAGGAAAGTGTATGAAGAAGTGCTGGTTCCGGCAGGCATGGGGGATGTGGCAATTTACACAGAACTGGGCCGGTTTATGATGGGGCCGTACGGCTGCCTTGTGACAACCGCTATCCATGAAAAGCATACCCACAAGGAATACATCGGCTGCGACGCCTGCGCCGTGAACCTGATGCGCCCTGCCATGTATGGCGCTTACCACCATATTACAGTTATGGGGAAAGAGAATGACGTGTGCGACCATAAATACGATATTACTGGTTCCCTCTGTGAAAATAACGACAAATTTGCCATTGACCGGATGCTGCCTAAGATTGACATTGGGGACCTGCTTGTCCTCCACGATACCGGTGCCCACGGGTTTTCCATGGGTTACAATTACAACGGCAAGCTAAAATCCGCAGAAATCCTTTTAAAAGAAGACGGGACTGCCCAGCTAATCCGCCGTGCAGAAACGCCAGAGGATTATTTTGCCACTTTTGACTGTTTTGATATCTTAAAAGATATGAAACGGGGATAGCGGGTGCAAAATATGCTGGAACGGACTGATGTATTATCCATCCCTTACCTGAAAAAAACTACATTTACTGGAAGCTGCGGAGGGCTGCGCTTCCGATTTTCCCTGATAAAAAAAGAGCTTCCCCCAGAGGATGGGGCAGAAAAGGGGAAAGAAGCAGAACAGTTGGAAGTGGTGGCCTGGGAAGGCCCCTATGGCTTTGATGTAACGCCGGAGGAAGAAATGCAGCGGCTGGAAACCGAGTTTTCCGAGGAAGGCGTACAGGAAGGGATTGCATGGTTAAACGGGCTTTGGGAACAGGAGCCGGAAAAATGGGCGGCGGCAAAGAACAATTGGAAGAAAAGATACTGAACCATTCTGCTGCTCTGGCAGAAGGACGCAGAAGCGTTTAAGTTTCGCCAGCAGCCAGTTGTTCCTGCGGGGCCTTTGGCTGCAGAATATGCTATTTTACGCAAAATAAATTTCTGTCTGTAAGGCAAAAGATTAAGATGTAGCGAGAGCTGCAGCGATTGATGGCAACGCAGCGGATAAAAATTTAAGTAAGTAAAAACATCGGCATTTAACCGCCTTAATAATAGTAAGAAAGAAGTAGGTAAGGAGGCATAACTATGGGATTGCCAGCAAAAAAGGGAACATCGTGTTGCTGTGAAGCGTCAAAGCCTGTGGCTTTCCTATAAGAGAACAAAAGCGCAAAGCCCTGGCCATCCAGCAAAGGCTTTGCACCCTGATTTGCTTTCTGTTTCCCAACAGTTCTTTCCCCAACCCTGTCCTGCAAACTGTTAAAATTCTACCAGCCTGTACTCTTCCATTTTAGGAACGAATGTATTTCCATAAAAATCAAAGAAAATACGGGAGCATTCTTCCTGGGAACACATCTTATAATACAAATGGGTTCCCTCCCTTTCTATTCCTAACTCAACTTCAATTTCCCCATCCTGTGTACATGCCTGAACATAACGGACGCTATTCTGTGCTTCCGGCGCAGTCAAAATCACGAACTCATCGGA
>Ga0224740_10137_pt1 | contig 13319 bp, 14 predicted proteins | sample LIM_E_Water_Bulk_FD_161634 | JGI IMG/M metagenome (GOLD analysis project Ga0224740, IMG submission 161634) | Enriched cells from gastrointestinal tract of the lab mouse from Pacific Northwest National Laboratory (PNNL), Richland, Washington... | ecosystem: Host-associated > Mammals > Digestive...
TAAAAAACGTTTAAAAATCCAATCTATCTCACAAGACAAGATGAATCAATTACGTCATTTCAAATTCTTTGAAAATGTGGAAAATATTAAAGCACATATGCAAAAACAAGCTGTCATCTTAAAACCTAAGTTTGACTGTGTAATTAATTATTTAAATAATGAACTAGCTAACAAAGAAATAGCTTCATGGTATGTACCTCATGGTGGTTATTTTATTAGTTTAGATATTATGCCTGGCTGTGCCAAAAGAGTTGGTCAATTATGTGAAGAGGCTGGTGTAGTTTTAACAACAATTGGTGCAACATTCCCATATGGAAAAGACCCACAAGATTCCAATATTAGAATTGCCCCTTCTTATCCACCAATTGATGAATTATCTAAAGCTGCAAACCTACTTTGTATCTGTGTACAAATAGCAGCAATTGAAAAACTATTAAATTTAAAATAAATTTTATTTAAAAGACAATCACTCGATTGTCTTTTTACTAATTACTATTATCTATCCTTTGTTTAAATACTTCAAATTCATCTTCTTCAAATATATATTTGTTTATTAACTTTAACTGTTTTTCACTTAATCCCTCTATCCATTCTCTACATTCCTGATGATATCTTCTTTCAATCATTTCAATAAACATCTCTTTTTTTCCTATCTCAATTCCCTGTTCTAATCCCTCTTTCATTCCTCTTTTAAGTCCTTGTTTTTCCCCTTGTTTTATTCCGATTTCAATACCTTCTTCTAATCCTTTGCTGTGATACTCATCTTTAAATGATTCTGTTCTTATTCTTGCTAACGCTAACTGATTTGCTATCGACCACATTGGCTCATTGTTCCTAAACTTGTCATACATCTTTATCACCATCCCGATTATGTCTTCTTCTTTCTCTTTTATTATATCAGTATATTCATTCTTTATAAACAGATAACATAACCTTTCCAAATCATTTAGTTCTTTAACTTCTTTTTCTTTTAAGATCTTTTCAATATGTTTCATCTTAATAAAATAGCGATAGTTTAGATTACCTTTTTCCATCCTTCCATTGCTGTCTCTAAATGCATAATCCCTAATCAAACAATCGTCATCATCATTGATAAAGATGATTTGATATACTGGTCTTAACATATTATACTTCTCACCTGCATCTAACTGTTCTACTAAGAGTCTGGCTCCATAAAACTGAAATCTTGCTGATTCGCTGTTACTGTTGCCTGCCATCTGCATTTCAATATCAATAACTCTGCCAGTTTCATCAACAGCACAAATATCTAAAATAATATTTTTAGCGAGAACAGTATTTTGATTGATTTCAGGATTTTTAACAATCATTTTTTTACAGTCGATATTGGTAACAAGTTTAACGATGTACTTTCTTAACATTTTGGATTCAGCAGTATCTCTGGAAAGAAGATATTTAAAGAAAAGATCATTATTAAATTTAACTAAACTATTTTGATAATTAATTACTTTACTCATACAATAATCCTCCTATTATTTTATACAAAATAATCAGGAGGATTACTTTTAAAAATCAAATTTCTATAATCAAATCAGTCAAGAATAAGTACTGATAATATGAAAACAAATGATTGTGATTTACTAATAACATAACAAAAACAAAATAAAAAGGCATGGTGAATTCAATTAAAATCGAATCCACACACGCCTTTTTGAAACTTCCTATTTATTTGACTGTGAATGGTAACATCAAAATTGTTTAACCACCCATAAAATACACTTAAAATTATTTATCTTACAACTAGATAAAATCTAATAAAATTGTATTTAATAACTTTATTGAATCCTTAGTACAACGCAAATAACCATCTTCAATAACAAGCGTTTTTAAACTAAGATGTTTATTTATAGCTCGAGGATATAAATCTAATACTTTAATCCCATAGTGCTTTTCAAAAGCTTTTAAATCAAGTCCTTTAACTAAGCGTAATGACATCATCAAATGATTAAACATTGTTTCTTCTTTAGAATTACATAATTCAGTAGTAATATCCTGAAATTTTAAATAGGAATTTAAATTACGACTATGTTCAATTATTTGGTTATCAATTTTGCTACTAGCACCTAGTCCAACACCATAGTAATTATCATATTGCCAATATGCTAAATTATGAAGTGATTCAAAACCAGGTTTAGCATAATTACTGATTTCATATTTTATAAATCCCATTTGAGCTAATCTTTCATCTATCAGTTCATTAATATTAGCTTCATTTTCTTCATCTAAGGGAAGATAATTTTGATTTTTTAGCACTGTATGATCTTCTAAAATCAAGGCATAGTAAGATACATGTTGAATATTTAATAATTTTATTATATCTAAATCTTTTTTTATATCTTCTATTGTCTGTCCAGGTAAGCCATACATTAAATCAATTGAAATATTATTAAAACCTAAACGATGAGCATAATCAATAACTCTTTTAACCTGCATACAATTATGTTTACGATTAATAGCTTTCAACAAATCATCATTAAAAGTTTCTACTCCAATACTTAATCTTGTGATTCCGCCTTTTTTTAAAATATCAAGCTTATAACAATCAAGCGTTTCTGGATTAACTTCAATCGTTACTTCTTTAGTATCATTACTTATATATGGTTTAATAATATCCATTAACCACTCTAACTGCTCATCATCTAGACTAGTTGGAGTCCCTCCACCAATATAAATTGTTTTTAAAGGCAAATCAATTTTTAACGAAGCCAGTTCTTTCTTTAAAACCGCCAAATAATCATCTACCTGTTTTTTCTGGTAAAAGACTTTACAAAAATCACAATATGAACAAATATGTAAACAAAAAGGAATATGGATATATAAAGATCTAGTTTCCATCTTCAAATCCAAATTCTTTAGCCAATCCTCCTAAAGAAGTTTCCTTATAAGCACTATTTAAATCTTTACCAGTTTGTTTCATCACTCTTACTACTGCATCAAATGATACTTTATTTTTTCTTAAATACCCTAACTGTTTGGCATACATCGCAGCATCCATTGCCCTTAAAGCTCCAAAGCCATTACGTTCAATACAAGGAATTTGAACATAACCGCCTACTGGATCACAAGTTAATCCTAAATTATGTTCTAATCCCATTTCAGCAGCATATTGAATTAGATTATTGTTTAATTCTAAAATCCAGCCATATGCAGCTGCCGTCATTGCGCAAGCACTGCCAATTTCAGCTTGACATCCTCCATCAGCTCCAGAAATTGTAGCATTAGTCTTAATAACATTACCAAAAATTCCTGCTACTGCTATTGCCTTAACTATTTCTTTTCTAGGTATATTAAGCTGTTTAAAACAATAATACATCACTGCTGGCATTACCCCACTAGCCCCACAAGTTGGGGCAGTTACAATTTGATGACCAGAAGCATTTTCTTCACTAACAGCATAAGCATAACTACTAACTAAAAGCCGATCTCGTTCACCACTACGATGAGTATTTATTGCTTGTTGATAAATTGATTTAGCAACTCTTTTTAACTGCAAACGTCCAGGAATAATTCCAGTTATTGAAAGACCTCTTTCAACACATTTAAACATTGCATCTAAAATTTCGTATAGATAAGATTTAAAATTTCCATCTTCAAATTCTAATACATAATCATATAAATTTATTCCCTTTTGATCACAATACTCCAATATCTCATTTAAATTATGATGTGGATATACTTGTTTTGGCTGTTGCAGTTGATCATCTTCATACATCAGTGCCCCACCACCAATAGAATAGACAGTTATTTTATCAAGTAATTTACTTTTTTGATAAACCTCAAATACCATTCCATTAGGATGTTTTGGCAATGCATCACTAACAAAATGAATTTCAACATTTTCTTTACCAAAAGTTTCCTCAATAATTTGATCAGTTAAATGCCCTTTACCAGTTAATGCTAAAGAACCATGTAAATATACCACAAAATGATCTGCATTATTATATGTTTCTTTAATCTTAACAGCTGCTCTTTGAGGACCCATTGTATGTGATGATGATGGTCCAACGCCAATTTTATACAACTCTCTTAATGATTCCATAAATTCTCCTATATTCTTATCATAAATAATTCTAAACCCATTTTTTTATCTATTTTACCTGTCTTTATTTGAACATCTAACTTTGATAATTCATCTAAACACTTTAATAATTCATTTAAATCAAAGCTTTTACCTTCTTGTCTAATATATTTTAAACGATAAGGATTTACACCTAAGAACTTTCCAATTTCCTTATCATTATACCCTTTTCGATCTAATAATTTCACTTGATAAATAAGCCGCATTTGTCCTGCAATTAAAACAATCAATTTAATTGGTTCTTCATTTAAAATCATTAAATCATGATAAATTGAAAACATCTTTTTTCGATCTTTTTGAAGAATTGCACTAGTAAGTGCAAAAACATTTTCATCCAATGGTTTACTAACTAATTTATCAACTACATCATATGTAATATGTTTACAATACAAACAAAGTTTCTCCACCTCTAAAACAACATTATTTAAATTATCACCTAAACGACTTAATAGTAATTCTAATGCATCATCATCAATTGTAGCCTCACGACGTTTCACTGCCTGACGAGTACTATCTGATAATTTATAGTGATTAACTTTATCTATCTCAAAAAATTTAGCTTCTTTACGTAATCTTTTAACTAACTTTTTTCTCTCATCAAAATCTTTACCAACATTATAAATCACAAAAAGTGTTTCCTCATTATCATTATCTAAGCACTTTTCAAAAAAAACCAACTCATTATTATCTTTCTTTATTTTTTTTGTAGTTAAAAAAAAGGGATTCTTTAAAATAACCATCTTTTTTTCACTAAAAAAAGGCGGTGTAATTATATCTTCATATACTATTTCAATACTATCTTCATCTCCCCTATAAACAGAAAGATTCATATTTTCTTCATTACAATTATATTCTTTCTTTAGAGCCTGTAACTTCTGCTCCATTAAAAAACTTTCTTCACCATAAATTACAATTATCATTAATCATCACTCCAACTGTAACCATTATAAACTACTTTGATAATAATGTCATGGATAAATATAATTATCATCTCCATAATAAATAATCTTCACCATTCCTGTCAAATCACTTCGATAAACTTTAACATCATAATCTTCTAATCGTTCTAATACACTTTTATTAGGATGACCATAACGATTATTTCTCCCACAACTTATCAAAGCTATTTTAGGTCTAACCACTTCTAAAAACTCACTGCTAGTTCCTGTTACACTTCCATGATGAGACACTTTTAAAACATCAATTTTTAAATTTGGATAATTCTCAATCAATTTACGTTCAATCTTACTAGATATATCACCAGTAAACAAATAAACTAAATTATTAATCGTTGCTTTAATAACCAAAGAGTTATCATTATTATCTTTCGTTTCCATCCCACTTTTAAGCATTTCAATTTCAATGTCCCCTATCTCTATTTTCTCCTGATAAGAAGTAACAGTTTGTTTTATTTCAATCTCTTTAACAAGAGAATCATAAGCACCACAATGATCAAAATCGTCATGAGAAATAAAAACATAATCTAGTCTATTAATTCCCTGTGATTTTAAATATGGAACCAATGTAAGTGAAGCTATATCTTTATTTTTCAAACCTCCTGTATCAATTAAAATATTCCCCTGATTAAATGGCTGCTGAATTAAAAAACAATCTCCCTGTCCTACATCAATCATTGTAACCTCTCCTTCAATACTATAATATGGTTTAAAATAAAACACCAGTAACAAACTAACTAACATCAATACTTCTCTAATAACTTTTTGTTTAATATTTATTTTTAAAATTATTTTAAAATAAACAAAATAATAACTAAGAATAAAAAATAATGTTGGTTTAGAAAAATTTATAAAAATTGAAAAATCATTACAAAAGATAATAATATTATTCAAAAAATAAATAATTATTCTTACTACTGGTTTTACAAAATCACCTAATAACACATAAATCCAAATCATTTGATACAGCAAACTTATTAAAGGTGCTAAGATAACCCCTAAAAATAATGATAAAATATTAATTCGATATTGAATTGTTAAAATTATTGGTAAGCTCCCAAAATATACTAATAAATTAAAATATTGACTTTGGTTTAACAATAAAATAATAAAGTAAATTAAATAAGAAAAAATAAATGACAAACTAAAAATAATATATGGATTAATTAATAACATTAATACTGTTACAATTGATAAACAATCCAATTTATTCAAATATCCTTTAAATAAAACCGATAACAACATAACCAAATATGCTCTAATAAATGAAATATTAATTGGAATTATATAAACATATAAACCAATCAAAACAATTACAAAATAATCAATAAACCTATCTGATACAATAAACCTTAATATATTTTTTAATAAATTATTTAAAATATGAATATGCAAACCAGAAAGAGCAAATAAATGAACTATCGAAAGATCTGTTAACTGCTGATAATAATCTTCTATCATTTCATCTTTTATTCCTAAAACAAACATTGATGCATAACTATCCTCAAGATCATCACCTGATACTCTCTTTTGCAATTCTTTAAATAAACTCTGTGTAGAATCAACACTTAACAATCGTTTAATCATAGCATTATTAGTAATCCCTTGACTATATAAGTATCTTTTATAATTAAAAGCATTATCATTAGTTGGTTCACTTATATTAAAATACTCAACTTCCATTTCTAAAACATCACCAATCTGGTATCCTATAAAATCTCCATACACCTTTACCTTTATCTGACTAGTTTTAAGTACTACACTTTTTTGATCTACTGTTACTATTTTACCCTTAATAATAGAATCATTAATTGGTGTAGGCCAATTAACAAATAAAAAAAAGAGAATTGTAAAAATAAAAATACTAATAAAATTCATTAAATTTAAACGATAAATAATAAAAGCTCCATAAAATATTAAAAATATATAAAAAACTGGATGTACTAATATACTAACAATTAATAACAAACAGCTAATCCCATAATAAATCAAATAATTTTTTATAAACATAATAATCCTCTAATTCTTAAATATGTCTTTTGGCCAATCCCTGATATTTTAGTAATATCTTCAATTGTACAAAATGGTGTTTTTTGACGATATTCAATTATTTTATCAGCGGTTTTAACCCCAATCCCCTTTATTGTCATCAATTGCTCTTTTGTTGCTTTATTTAAAGAAATCAGATTTTCACCTTCAGGAATATAAAAAACTGTTCTTGTAGGTAGAACAGTTTTATCATCAAAGCCATATATATTCTTAATATTTAACTGTTTAAAAACTGCTTCAACTGTTGGAGCTTTATCAAAAGTAAGAGTCTGATTATACTTACCTTCAACAACGATCTTAATTTGAGGATTACTTGTAATTTGTTTAACTTCAGCTTCAGGCAAGTTTAAAGAATAAATTGTAGATATAATCATTAATACAAACAATCCTATAATCTCATGCTTTTTCATTACATCACCTCACAAAAAAGACTAGAATAACTAGTCTTCCATTTGAATATTTAAATGATTATATGCTTCAAAAGTAGCAATTCTTCCCCTTGGTGTTCTTTTAATTAATCCAATTTGTAATAAATATGGTTCATACACATCCTCCAATGTTTGAGGCTCTTCACCAATTGAAGCAGCTAATGACTCTAATCCTACTGGCCCCCCTTTGAAACGATGAATAATCCCTAATAAATACTTATGATCAACATCATCCAAACCTAATTGATCAACTTTTAAACGATCAAGCGCCTCAATAGTTCTTTCTTTTGTAATTACATCTTCACCATTAAATTGAGCAAAATCACGAACTCTTCGAAATAACCTGTTAGCAATTCGTGGTGTCCCTCTAGAACGCATGGCTAATGCTGTTTTAGCATCATCATCCATTGGCATTTGATAAACTCTACTAGTTCGATCAATTATCGTTTTTAAATCTGTTTCATCATAATATTCTAATTTAGAAACAATTCCAAAACGATCACGTAATGGTGCAGACAGATCTCCTGCCCGTGTAGTAGCACCTACTAAAGTAAAAGGAGGCAAATCTATTCGCACCGATCTAGTCGAAGCTTCTTTACCAATAACAACATCAACACAAAAATCTTCCATTGCAGGATATAATATTTCTTCAACAACTTTATTCAAACGATGTATTTCATCAATAAACAATACATCTCCTGGTTCTAAAGCTGTTAATATCGCAACTAAATCCCCTGTCTTTTCAATACTTGGTCCAGTAGTAATCTTAATATTAGTCCCCATTTCATTAGCAATAATCATTGACATTGTTGTTTTTCCTAAACCTGGTGGTCCATATAACAAAACATGATCAAGTGATTCATCTCGCAACTTTGCTGCACCAACAAAAACTTTTAAATTTTCCTTTAAATTTGTTTGTCCAACATATTCATCAAACGATGAAGGCCTTAAACTGCTTTCATCATCTTCACATATATTAGCATCAAGAATTTCATTTCTGCTCATATGCTACCTCCTTATTTCACTAATAAACTAAGTGCTCTTTTTACATATCCATTAGTATCCAGCTTTTCATTTAATAAAACCGCCAAAACTTTATCTACCTCAGATTTCTTATATCCTAATGCTACAAGCACCTCTGATGCTTCATCTAAATCATTATTGTTTATAATCGTAGTTGTCGTATTTTTAAATTTACCTTGGAGATCCAATATAATCTGTTGAGCTGCTTTTGGTCCAATTCCTGGTATTTTTTTTAAATAAGCTACATTACCTGTTTCAATTGCACTAATTATGCTTGTTACATCACCAGTAGCTAAAATTCCAATTGCTGTTTTACACCCAATTCCTTTTACTAAGATCAACTTTAAAAACATTTCTTTTTCTTCATTAGTTTTAAATCCATATAAAAGCAAACCATCTTCTTTAACATATTGATACAAATAAACCTTAGCCTCTTTACCCTTAATAAATTCATAAGGATTACTTACATAAACCAAATATCCAATACCATTATTTTCAATTACAATATGATCAATATTAATCTCTACGACCTTTCCAACTATATAACTATACATGATAGACTCCTTTACGTTATTATTATACTATATGTTAATTATTTTTTCGTCTCAAATCCATATCAAAAGTTTCTCAACAATTATATCACTGAATATTAAAAAAACCAACTAAAATAAAGCTGTTCAATAATAAATTTATTTATAAAACTTTAGCTTCATTACTAAAATATGAGGGACTTAACCCTCATATTTTTCTATTTGACAAATATATTTTTTACTATCCTTATCATAAGTAATACCTATCAAAAGTAAGTTATCTAAATATTTTTCTAAGCCAAAATAATATTCTTTTCCTTTAATCTGGGTGATTGCTGTTTCTACTTCCTGATTCCATTTTAATTCAATAATCATTGCTGGTTTATCTCCTTTAGGAATAAACACCATATCTGCAAATCCTTTCCCTGCTGGTAATTCTTTTACTATTGTATAAAAAATCCCTCGAACGATAATATGCTAGTGATATAGTATAGCTTAAAGCATTTTCATCATTATACTGTAATAACGATGTTTCCAAATGAGCTTGTTCAATATAATAAGCAACTTTTTCTTCATTTAAATTCCATGTTGCTTTTAAAAGCTCATCACTGTTTATCAAAGCAGTAGTTGTTTTTCCCCATGAAGAATTTTTAACTGATTGAACAAATGAATCTATAACCTCTTTATTAGGTATACATACTTCTTTTGTATCCTGATTATAAGCTAAATATCCTAAATGAACCAACAAAGTAAACACATCATCTTTTGATTTGAAGGAAGTCATATCATTTTGAAATGATGTTGTTTGAATATTAACCTTTTCCCCTGACAATAATCGTATGATATCATCCTTAAGCCCATCAAAATTCATATCAATATAAATCTGTAAAGCTTCATATGTTTCTGTTGATGTCCAATAATTATTAAATATTCTTCTAGTAATTGAAGCAACTACTGACCTAGGTGAAAATACTGATATCTCTTTTGTTAATTGATAACCATCATACCACTGTTTCAGTATATCAAAACTAACATCATACTTTGCACATAAGTTCTTGACTTCCTTTTCTGTAAAACCCATAAATTCATAAAGTATACCTGGATCAATCATTGAAATTTCATCAAACATATTTAAAGCACTATGTGTCCCATACTTTTTAATCGGCAGGATTCCTGTCATATAAGCAAGTTCTATATAAGGTTTTTCTTTCAATAGATTTCTTAAAAAATCTAAATATTGATTCTGTGCTTCTTTATTCTGAGAATATTCCCTGAAGATATAATCCCATTCATCAATAATAAATATGAATGTCTTGTGAGTTTGATTGTATATATCATTAAGAACTCTAACTAATTTTGTTTTATCAAAATACAATAAATCCTTATATTCTATAAGTAATTTTCAAATAAGTGAGTCATTTACTAATTGTATCATTTTTTCGATATCATATGTTTCACTTAAAAAATCCTGCATATTTAAATTAATAACATTATGCTGATTTAAATGTTTTTGATATAACTCAGTTTCACTAATTTTCAAATTATCAAATAATTCTAATGAATCACACCCTCTAGAATAATATACAACTAGCATATTTGCATCTGTACTCTTTCCAAAGCGTCTTGGTCTTGAAACACAAACATTGCATATTAGTGTTAATTACCTTATTTGTATACTCAATCAACAATGATTTATCTACATATATTTCACTATTTATTGCTATTTCAAAAGATTTATTTCCTGGATTTAAATAAACTGACATACAATCACCCTTTCCATATCATTATACCACTTATATCTAAAACACTTCTTTTATTTTTCTTACTTTTTTGATTCGCAATAAAAAAGCTGAACAAAATAATTTTAAGTTATTTTATCCAGCATTATTTTAATTATTCAAAATAATCAAATTCAAAATCAGCAATTGTTACATTATCTCCATCTTTAGCTCCAGCATCTCTTAAAGCTTCATCAACCCCCATATTTCTTAGCTTGATTAATAAACGCTTTAATGAATCATCACTAACTAGCGAAGTCATAGCAACCATTCCCGTGTTTAGAAGAGAGCACCATGAATCTTTAGTACCAAATCTTATATTGAAACCGCCAACCCCTTGATTTATAAGGCTTTTTTTATCTGAAAAAACTTTTAAAAATATTTTTTATATGTTATAATAATGGTGTTTCATAGTGTTCTGTGACGAATGGAGGTCTTCTATGGCTTATTTTCTTAAGATAACTAATAAAAAAAAGGGTAAATATCTTCAGATCTATGAGAGTTTCTACAACAAAGAGAAAAAAAACACTTCTCATAAGTCTTTTAAAACTTTAGGTTTTGAAAATGATCTTATTGCTTCCGGGATTGTTAACCCTATTGAATTCTATTCTAATGAAGTCAAAAAACTGAATACTCAGCTAAAACTTAAAAAAGAATCTGATAAGATTAAATTAATTGATGTCTCTCCTGTTAGATATCTTGGCTATTTCCCTATTAAAAATATTCTTGATGGCCTTGCAGTTTCTAAACATATTAATTTATTACAGTACAACCGCTCTTTTCACTTCTCCATATCTGACGTTATGGAAGCTCTTGTTTATTCACGTATCATTAACCCTGCTTCCAAGTTCAAAAGTTTTCATGATGTTATTCCTTATTTATGTCATAGTGACTATTCATTTAGTTATGATCAGTTACTAAGCGCTTTAGGAATGATGGGTGATGAATATGAAAAAATTATAGAAATATTCTCAAGAAGAGTTGCTTGTCGTTATGGTACTGATACTTCTTCTACTTATTTTGATTGTACTAACTTCTACTTTGAAATTGATAAAGAAAATGCTTTCCAAAGAAAGGGACCATCTAAAGAAAACAGAAAAGATCCAATAGTTGGTCTAGGCTTATTATTAGATTCAAACCTGATACCAATAGGAATGAAAATGTATCCTGGCAATCAATCGGAAAAACCTGTAATCAGAGAAGTTATCAATTCATTAAAACATCAAAACAACATCACCGGCAAAACTGTTCAGGTAGCTGACAAGGGTCTTAACTGTGCTGCAAATATCTATGCAGCACGTAAGCACAATGATAAAGATGGATACATATTTTCTAAATCAATAAAACAATTATCTGATAAGGAAATGAAGTGGATTTTAAATAAAAACAATAAATACACTTATGTAACAGATAAGGATGGTGAAATCAAATATAGATACACAAGTATCATAGATACTTTTTATTATGAATTCACTGATGAAAACGGTAAGAAACATAATTTTAGCTGCAAGGAAAAAAGGGTATTAACTTTCAATCCATCATTATGCGAAAAGCAAAGATTTGAACTTAATAAAATGTTGGAAAAAGCAAAAAAATTAAAAGCTTCACAGGCTAAAAAAAGTGAATATGGTGAATCATCTAAATATGTCAATTTCTTATCATCTAACGAAGATGGTAAAGCAATAGATAAAAAAATAATAGTAGAAATTAACAAAAAAAAATATGAAGAAGATTATGCAATAGCGGGATATAATCTTTTAGTCACATCAGAATCAACCATGAGTGATGAGGATATATATAATACATATCATAACTTATGGAGAATAGAAGAAACATTTAGAATAATGAAATCAGAATTAGATGCACGACCAGTATTTTGTCAAACTGAAAGAACAATCAAAGGACACTTTTTAATATGTTATATAGCGGTATTGTTATGCAGGATTCTAGAGTTCAAAGTATTAAGGAATAAAATATGTGCTTTTGAGCTGTATGAGTTTATGAGAACATATAAGGTATTAAAAGAATCAAATGGTAACTATATAAATATATCATCATCAACAGATACGATCATAACTTTAGCTAATACTTTTAAACTGCCATTAAGGAACTTTTATCTATCAGATAAACAAATAAAAATGATGCTCAATCATATCATATGATCAGAGCACCATTTTTTCATTTTTACTTCTAAAGTCAGGTTATATCTAAAACACTTCTTTTATTTTTCTTACTTTTTTGATTCGCAATAAAAAAGCTGAACAAAATAATTTTAAGTTATTTTATCCAGCATTATTTTAATTATTCAAAATAATCAAATTCAAAATCAGCAATTGTTACATTATCTCCATCTTTAGCTCCAGCATCTCTTAAAGCTTCATCAACCCCCATATTTCTTAGCTTGATTAATAAACGCTTTAATGAATCATCACTAACTAGCGAAGTCATAGCAACCATTC
>Ga0224740_10345_pt1 | contig 13316 bp, 10 predicted proteins | sample LIM_E_Water_Bulk_FD_161634 | JGI IMG/M metagenome (GOLD analysis project Ga0224740, IMG submission 161634) | Enriched cells from gastrointestinal tract of the lab mouse from Pacific Northwest National Laboratory (PNNL), Richland, Washington... | ecosystem: Host-associated > Mammals > Digestive...
GTTGCGGGCGTGTTTTTTGCCGTCGATCCACTTGGGCGAGTAGCGGCCCTCCCACAGGTGGTCATTGATTTGGCTGATGCAGCCCGTCCCCGGTCTGCGGTGAGGGGGACGGTACGGCGTAAACTCCACAGGAGGAACGGCTTCCTCCTGTTCCACTTCGCCCTGTTCCTGTACCTCCACCCCGGCGATGCCCTGGTCAATATTTCGAGCCGCGTTCCGCTGCATCTCGCCGGTGATATGGGTATAGATGTTCAGCGTGGTGGCGGAGGAGACATGCCCGATGATGGTGGACAGGGTTTTCACATCCATACCGTTCTCCAGGGACATGGTAGCGAAGGTGTGACGGAGATCATGAAACCTCACCCTTTTGCACCCGGCCCGCTCCAGAATAACTTGCAGACGCTTGCGGACATAGCCTGGGTCTACAGGCTGCTCCGGCTTGATGCGGGAGGGGAACATCCACTCTGAGAATACCTGCGCCTTGTACTCCGCCAGCAGTTCCACCATGGCAGGCGGCAGAATGATGGTGCGGACGGCGGCCTTAGTTTTGGGTTCATTGACCTCCAGTCTGCCGTTGACCGAATACACCTGTCTGCTGATATGGAGCCGGCCTGTCTTGAAATCCAGGTCGGTCCATTGCAGGGCCAGCAGCTCACCCCGGCGCATCCCCGTGGTCAGTTCCAGGAGAAACAGTTCGTACATTCCCTCCACCTTGGCCTGGATCAGGAAGCGCCGAATTTCCTCTTTGGTCAGTATTTTCATTTCCTTCTCCCGTAGAGGCGGCAGCTTGCAGCCGATGGCCGGGTTGGTTCGGATGAGCCCCTCCTTCACCGCCCGATCCAGCGCCATCTGGCACACCGCATGGCAGCTGCGTACCGAGCGGTCCGCCATTCCCGCACCGTGACGCTCCACATTGTTGATCCGCCCGCCTTTCTTCAACTCGGTGAAGAACTGCTGGAGGTCGGACTGGGACAGCTTGTTCAGCAGGATGTCCCCCACGCCCGGAATGGCGTGGAGGTAAATCCAGTTCTCGTAGCTCAGTTGGGTGGTGTGCCGCAAGGCCGGCTTGGAGTAACTCTGATACCAGAAGTCCAGCCAGTCCCCGAACCGCATCTCCGACCTGACCTTCATCGGCCCGGAACCGCCCTGGGCCGCTTTCAGCTGTTCCAGCTTCTCTGCGCACTCTTTCTTGGTCTTAGCCAGCACATTCTTTGTCTTGGGATTGCCGCCGTCGTCGTATCCAATAACCACCCGGCCCTCCCACCGTCCGTCCTTTCTCTGACGGAGCGTTCCCTCACCCTTCTTCCGCTTTTTCGCCATACTCTCACCCCCTCACCATAATGTCGTCCAGAAAGCCACCCACGATCTCCGCCGCCCGGCGGTGCATATCTCCAGTGACGTGGGTATAGGTGTCCAGGGTGAATGACGCTTTGGTGTGTCCCAGGATACCAGAGAGGGTCTTGGCGTCCACGCCGCTGGTCAGGGCATGAGTGGCGAAGGTGTGGCGCAGGTCATGGAACCGGATGCCGGGCAGGCCGGCACTTTTCAGCAGGGTCTTCAGGCGGCTGTAGGCCCTGCCGGGATTGACCGGGTCCTCCGGGCGGAGAGGGTTAGGAAAGATCCACTGGGAGCAGGAGCGCTTCTGCCGCTCCCGCAGCAGCTGCGCCGTACTGGGCGGCAGGGTGATGGTGCGCCGGCCCTTTCCCGTCTTGGTCTCGCCGGTGGTCACTCCGCCGCCCTTGCGCTGGTGGAGCGTCCGGCGCACTGTCAGCGTCCCCTTCTTCCCGTCGAAGTCGGACCACATCAGCCCGCAGATTTCACCCCGGCGTATCCCGGTGGTCAGCTCGGTGTAGAAGAAGTCGTGCCAGACCGAATCCTTTTTGATCTCCTCCATAAACCGCTCCAGCTGCTCGTCGTTGAGAATCTGCTTGGCAGAGGATTTCTTTTTGGGGAGCGTGACGCCCTCGGTGGGATTTCTCGCCGTGAGCCGCTCCTGCACCGCCGCGTCCATGGCCTGGTGGAATACACCGTGGAGGCTGCGGATGGTAGAGCCGGAGAGTGCGTACCCGTACTCGGGGTGCTCGGTCTTGCGTCCGTTCTTCTGCACCTCCCGGTACAGAGCCTGTACGTCGGCGGAGGTCACCTTGCACACCGGCCTGTCCCCCAGGCGGGGCTTGATGTAGCACTCGATGTACTGGCGGTAGCCTCTCAGCGTGGACTCCCGCACCGTAGGTGAGACGTACTCCTCCAGCCAGCGGTCCAGCCAGTCCCCCAGAGACATCCGGCTGTCCTCGCTCAGATCCACATCCCGGTACTCCTCGATGCTCCGGTGTAGCTTTTTCATCAGGGCCTTCTGGCTCTTGGCGGAGACGTACCGGAAGATGGAGTCGCCGTTTTCCTTGTGGCCCACCACGATGCGGCCCTCCCAGCGTCCGTCCTCCCGTTTGCGCACCATGCCGTCGCCGGACGGTCTGCGCTTTGCCATCTGTTATTCACCTCCACTCGAATATCTCCGTCGTTGTCATCCATGCACTCAGTCATGATCCTGACACCCAATCGGAAGCCCAGAATGAAATTTTCGGTTGCTGTGATGCTGTTGATCTCATGCTGGGAGCGGGTGAACCTTGTGAGGGCCTGCTGACCCTCCTCGTTGAGGAGTTCCATCAGCTGTGCCTCGCACTTGGCAACACGGTCTACTGCCCGCTTCAGCTCTGAGCCAGGTATCATCTGTTGCTCACAGGGTGTGATGTTGCCGTAGTAGAGATCCTCCAGAGTCGTTCTCATGTCTGCTACCTCCTTTGCAACACCAACACATACCACACTTCGTCGGGAATAGCTACTACTTTTTTACAGCCCGCCGTTCTGGTAGCGGACCGCGTCGTCCAGCGTAACACTGCCGCCGGTCTTTTTTACATTCTGGACGCACCGCCCACGGAGCGCCTTGAGCTGCTCATCGGGAATCTCCATCCCCGCCGCCAGCACATTCATCACCATGTCCTGCTCCACCGCTAGCTTGAAGAGCAGTCGGCAGACGCGGTTCTCCGAGTCCTGCACTGTACCGCGAATAGCGGACATGTACATAGGCGCTACGGCTGTGCAGTCTCCCGCTGTCAGGTAGTCGCAGTAGAACCGCAGAGCCGTTTCCACGAACTCATTTTGACTGCGACAGTGTGCTAGCGGCATCGCCGCTTTGATCTTCCGGTCGGTATCCGGATCAATTCTCATCTGAAATCTCACTTTTTCTTCTGCCATGATGTTATCCTCCAAAACTGTGTTTTTCGGGGCTTTCGCCACCTGTAATGCCTGAATTTTCCTTGCGGCAGTAGAGTTTGCGCCCTTATCAATGCCATATCCAATGCCACGCCGGGGAATTTGATGCCATTCTGCGATTTGCACAGTTTTTCTTAAAATGTACCGCAAACGGTTCCAAGCTTCGGCGTTTCCCCTCTCCCGGCCCGCATTGCGGGCCGGTGTGACCCGGCGTGGCGGCGCAAGGCGCCACGCCTTTATCCTGCACTTTTTTCGACCCCCCGGTTCACCGGACCGTTTTGAAAATCGCTGAGGTCACCCGTTCCGTACACCGGGCCGCACAGCCCCGACACACCGCGCTCTGCTGTTGGGGGTGTCGTGGGCCGCTCTGCGGTCGGAAGTGGCTCCTGTGTCGCGCAGAGCCGCGACAATCGGGCCTGTGCTTTCTGTCGTTCTGTGTCCAGCTCCAGCTGACTGAGCTGCCGCTCGTGGTAGTGATCCACCGCTTCACGGATGGGGCGGATGTGGTAGCGCAGTGTACCGTTGCGCTTGCGCCCGTCCCTCGTGACGACGGTGGTGGGCTCCGTGCGGATGAGGCACTTGTCCTCCAACTCCAGCACATACTTGCGGACGGTGTTGGCGCTCATCTTCACCGCTCTGCCGATGGTGTTGTAGCTGGCGTAGGACTGGAAGGTTTTCCTGTCCTCGATGTGCATCAGGTAACCGTAGACCGCAATGGCGCCGTAGGACAGCCCCAGGTAGAACACCTCATTGGGCAGAGGAGAAAAATTCTTGGTGGGGTCGTGCTTGGAATAGAGATCGTATCTTTTCACGCTGTACCTCCTGTGTGCTCCTCCACCCAACGGATGAACGCCTCCTTGGGAATCACGATGCGGCTGCCGATGCGCAGAGAGGGGAACCCCTGCTCGTGCATCAGCTCGTACCCGCTGGACGGTGAGACGCCCAGCACCTTCGCCACTGTATCTGCGTTCAGGAATAGCGGCAGCTCATCGTAGGTCTTGTAGATGGATTCTTTCATACTGTACTTGCTCTCCTTATTAGTTGTGATGATTTTTCTCTCTGCATTGGAGCACAGGACAGAGTGTGATAGCCGTCCACACTGTTCTTGCCATACCAGAGAAAATAAAAAAACCTACACATCCCTGCTGGCAAAACAACCAGCGGTACAGAATATTGTACCGCGAGATCTTGCACAGCCTCGGATATGTAAGTCGGAAGTAGAGCGAGGCAGTTTGTTCAGTTGTTGTACTCGAATATACGTTCTGTGCATAGAATACTCGATCAGGCAGCTTTTGTCAAGAGGGTGCGTATAAAAATTTTTGGAATTGGGAATACTATAAAATTTTCCATGGCTGTTGGGGTGTGCTCCTTGCGTCCGACGATATGGGCGACCTTGATTCTCCATTTGAAATCGAATAAAATATTGACAGACGAACCGTATCGTTCAACTGGACACGGGAGGAGATGCGACTTGAGGATTGCCACTTGGAACATCGAACGGCTGAAACACAAAAAAGCACTGGAGCAGATTCTGCTTGCCTGTGAACAGACTCAGGCGGATATCCTCGTGCTTACCGAGACAGACCATCTTGTGAGCCTGGATTATCCGTACAGCTTCCACACGCCGCCGCTGACAGATCTTCAGCCTGTATTCTATAACCCCACCGAGAACAGAGTATCCATCTACACAAATTACCCTTGTATCCGACAGCATAAGACCTGCGACGAGTATACCGCACTGTGTGTTGAGTTGGAGACCCCTAAAGGCCGTCTGTTGGTCTACGGAACCATCATCGGCATTTATGGAAACAGACACCCCTCGTTTCAGCAGTCCCTGACCCAACAGCTCGATGATATCAAGCGGCTGTCCGCCGGCGGGACGCCTGTGTGTATTTGTGGCGACTTCAACTGTAGCTTTTCCGACGGTTACTATTTTACGAAGCAGAGCAGAGAGACTTTGCTCCGCACCTTTTCCGATTACGACATCGAGCTGCTTACAAAAAATGAGGCAAAGTGCATCGACCACATCGCTGTCTCGAAACGCTTTATCTCCAACAGCGGCATTCAGATCGCAGAATGGAATCAGGATAAGCTGCTGTCTGACCATAAGGGCATTGCTGTGTGCTTTTCGTAGCGGTTTGACTTTTTTCTTTGTAGATTGAGGAGCAGAATCTGAAAGCCAAGAGCAGACCGCAGATGCGGTCTGCTCTTGAGTTTCGTTGGGCGGTTGCTATGCGTAGAAGTTGACGCTGTTGGGGATTCCAACAAACATGTAGCAGTATGTGATCCCGTCGCACTGGGTCACGCCCACCCCGATGCAGTCACATCTTGGGTCGATCATGGTCTCGAAGTGTCCAGGGGAGTTGATCCAGTTGTCGACGGCGTGTTGGGCGGCATTCATCAGGGCTTCGTTTATGGGCAGCTCCGATACCCCATTGGCCTTGCGGGTCTGGTTAATCAGGCGGATCATCTCCTGGCGTATCTCAAGGTTGTCCGTTAGGCTGACGCTGTTCCCGTCGGCGGGGGCTTCCGGTGTGTCAGGAGTAGCGGGGCCGACCGTCAGCGTTACGGTTCCGGACTCTCCCGCGCTGTTGGAGGCGGTGATCTCCGCACTCCCTTCCGCTTTGGCAACAGCTGCCCAGAAGGTCAGTACCTGCTCTACCGCTACTGTGTCCGGGTCGCTGGAGGTAACAGTGTAGTCTGTTCCACTGGGCCCGATGATGAGGCCGCTTCGCTCTCCCACCTCCAGGGTGCTGCCCTTGTAACTACTTATCCGGATGGACTTGGCTGGTGCTTCTGCTGTTGCGGCAGGAAGGGTGAGGGTAACTGCAAGGGTAGTTGCTGCCAACGCGGCGATGCATTTTTTCATACTGGCCATACTTTTTCCTCCTGTATTCAGTATTTTTGGTGCTCTTGGCAACCAACACAATACCGAATGAAGGAGCAAAAGTCGATAGAAAAGAAAATTAGAAATAGAGAAATCATCAGGTCAAAACGAAGCATTTTAGCCAAGTTTTTTATTTCAGTGCCTCATAAAATTTTCGGATTTTCTGTGCCATAAGCACACGCCTCTGCTCCAGAAAACGAGGATAGTCCTCAATTCCCATCTGAGCAAAGTCTTCCGGAATACAGTTCTCCTCCAGATTTTGCCTCAGCTGATCCAAATCAGTGATTCCACCATAGACCGGTTTCCCAGTCTCACACTGGTGAAGAACAACCGCCATATAATCCTTTGGTGCGTCCGCACTGATTTTAATATTGATTTCCGACTGCAAATAGACATAATTGGCGATCTGGTTGTACTGTCCTTTGCTGGTAATCCCATTCCGAATTAAGTACTTCTTAGGGAAGAGATGGTGGATATCTCCACGTTCCTCCAGCATCGCTTTCACTTCTATGTGTTCACCCAGGAAACCTTTGTCGTGATTCTTAACCTGGGCCATCAGGAACACGTTGAAATAGGGGCTACTGGCCACTGAGGTATTCAGCCGATCCACCAGCACATTGTTCCAGAACGCGTCGGAGAGCTCGCCGGCCTCTACCTGTTCCAAATATTCGAGAGGTTTTTCATAAGTATTGAACCGCTTCACGTCATAGTCGAAAGCGGATTCAGGTGAACCCGAGTAGCGGCCGGTCAGGATCGTCAGGACGATCCAGCGGCGAACAATTCGCTCAATCATGCTGGAGTCGATTTCCCGTGCTTTCAAGGTGAGATACAGGATATAGCCAAAATTCAGCACATTCTGGGAGCGCACCTGAGAGGCCCGCTCCACACCGACAGATTTCAAAATCATGACGTACCTCTGGAAATGGGTCTGATTGACCACATCCAGAACCGCGTCATGCAAATCGTAAAATGCTCTTTCCGCAATCTCAGCTTTGAAATCCCTGGCTTCAAAGTCACGACCGGACAACAGGCTGACCAGGTCGGAAAGCCGTCCGCGGCTGAACTTATAGGTGAACGCAACACGGAGAACATCACTGTAATCCGGTTCATAAATATCCTCATTCTCATTGACGATCCACTCAATTTTGTGGAACTCCGGTGTCTGAGCAAAAGTGGTATCATTGGATCTGATCTCGCTGTAATCCGCCGGGACCTGTAAAAAGTGGCAGAAGTAATCGATCATCTTTCTGATGGTATTTCCGCCAAATTCTTCATTGCTGGAAATCTTGCTCATGGCAAAGTCAGCCTGGGAGAGAACAACACCCTTGGAGTTGATTCGGATAAAAATGTCTGTGACCTGTTCAATATCCAACTCATGAGAGAGATTAATGACTCCGAGATTGTTATTTTCAATACTTTTCAAGCGTGTGATAATATCGGAGATCTTAGACATTCCCTCGTTGTCAGTGATTCCGTTTTTCTGGCAATAGTCGATGACAAAGCCAAATGAATTAAAACCAGGATCGAAAATTGCAGCAATATCAGGAATATATTTAGCGTCCTTGAGAATCGCCGGGTTCACCACATCGAAACGCTCTTCCTGGGGATTAAATGCAATTTTTATAGGGAATTTTCTGTAATCAGCACCCACGACCTCTTGTCCAACAATCGCAGCAGCCAAAGCGGTGATGCGCTGCTGCCCATCAATCAAGACTTTTTTGCCGGAGGATATGGTTCCATCCTTCAGTTTTACATCCGGGTTCTGCCAAACGATGATGTAGCCAACCGGATAGTTTTGATACAGGGAATCGATCAGATCACGCACCTTGGTGCTGTCCCAAACAAAGGGACGCTGAATTTCAGGGATTGCGATACTCCCGTCTTTGATGCTGGAAAGCAGAGAACTGACCGCAATATTGTTAACATCATATCTTGCCATAGTACAACTCTCCTCCGATAAGTTTCTACAACGCCGTTCTCAGCGCCTGTTCGATTTGCTTTTTCTCATCACTGCCATCTGTTTTGAGACGCAGCAGAGGAATCCCGTATTGCGATAAAATATGATTTTTCTTTTCATCCCGCATCGCCTGGACGCTGCTGGCAGCGTGAAAGGCTGTTCCATCCACCTCAATCGCCAGCAGCGGTGACTTGTCCATTTTCCGGAACAGAAGAAAATCTACATGGGTCAACGGGTTTCGGGCATAAGCGGTTTCCTCATGATTCAGCAGAGAATAATCTTTTACAAGATTGACCAGCGACACATGGACAGCGCTGGACACAGCAGAAAATTCCGGTTCCATAAGAACGCGCTCAATTACAGCATAGAGCAGATTTTCTGAATCATACTCAGAGATTCGCCTGTGCTTTTGCAGAAAAACACATCGCTGCTGAGCGTAACCTTGATAAAGAAGGTCAAAAATGGAATAAACGGCGCTTTCTACAACCGCACAGTTGTTGTACTCGATATAGCGGGCCAAGTCCCCATAGTTTGTCTGGTCATTTCGTGGATCTTGGGAGGTAACGACTGTCAGAGATTTGACCGCCCGAGACACCGCTACATTCAGCATACGGGGATCATCTACAAATTCTGTAATCACATTATCCACCGAAGTCAAAACAATCGCGTCTTTCTCCCGCCCCTGAAATTTGTGGACGGTAACCGCTTCAATGCCGCCTCCCAACTGGCTTTGAAGCGCAGCTACCTGATCCCTATAAGGTGTAATGACACCAATGCTTCGGTATCCTTTTTCTTGCAGGTGTGGAAGAACTTCTTTTTGAATCACATCAATCTCCCGCTGATTCAGGCGGCCACGGGCGTGGTTTCCCGGCGCTGTCCGATACATCGTCAGTACATCCGGCTCGTCGTGGTCAGCCGTCATAACGATCAGCTTTCCGCCATAGAATTTCTGATTGCAGAAATTAATGATCTTGGGGTGACAGCGATAATGCTCCCGCAGCAGCACCGTGGGTGCCTTCGGCCATGCCGCCAAAGCAGATGATAGCAGACTATGTGCGGAAAAATGATAGACTTCCGGAAGAGAGTACCGGTTCCATATCGCCTCACTGGTCTGAATATCTCTGTCGTTCAGAACATTAGGAAGCTGCTGGAGATCGCCGACAATCACAATATTTCGGGCACAAGCAAACGCTAATACGCCAGTGGCCAGATCCACCTGAGATGCTTCGTCTACAATCAAATAGTCATAGATGTGGTCAATATTCAATGTGCCTTTGATGGAATATGTAGTGCTTAGAACGACCGGATATTCTCGGTTAAACTCATTTGACCGCCCCCGAAAATCCCGCATCTCAAAGGTTCGGCGTTCCTCTTTCCATTGATAGGTATTGCTCAGCTCCGCTCGGAATAAGCGAAGGGACTTCTCTGTCAATTCCTCCATTTTCTCAGAAAAAGAATAATTTGTAAGTCTCTGTTCCAGTTGGATTCGTTCTTCTGTCAGCTCCCGCTGCCGCACGACATAAAATTGTCGTTGAAGATAAGGAATCACCAATTCTGGAGACTGGAGGAAGATCTTCAAGGCGCTGAGATTGAACCGAAACATGATAGAGATTTTTTTCAGCAGGCCCAACCTACTTTCACGTTCAGCGTGCTGTTCGTATTCCAGCCAGAGATTCAGAATCTGTTGCGAAGAAAGCCTCTTTAGATTCTCCTGCGGTGCCTGTGCATAAGTCTGATAGTATTCGTCAAAGTAGTACTGCTCTGGTCTGAGCTGTAAAAATTCCTGCTTGATCTCCGCGATCCGATTCTTTGCGTTGAGCATATCGTTCAATTCTTTGGAGAGCGCGGTCACTTCCTGATTGAGCAGCGTTTTTCCCTTCTGCCCTAAAGTCCATTCCCCCATATCAGGGTATCTGCCGGTCTGGGCCTCCAGGAAACATTCCTTATTACTGATACTTCCCAGGAAAGCAGTGAGAAAAGAAAGCCCCTTTTTCTCCAACTTCTCCGCGACGTTGAGGGTTGCAGAATTGTTGTTGGATACCACTGCCACCGTTTTTCTGTTTCTTACTGCGTTTGCAATAATATTTAGAATCGTCTGCGTCTTACCAGTACCTGGCGGGCCCTGGATAATGCTGATTTGAGAGGACAGCGCGTTTTCTACCGCGACTTTCTGGCTTTGATTCAGGCCAAAGGGATAGATAACGGTCTCTGGGAGGGGAGCTGTTTTAGGCTGTCTGCCAAGCTCCAGATAGCAAGCCAAAACGGTTTCTTCACTGACAGTTTGAATCCGTTCATACTGCATGCTAAGGATATTAATATCATTTCCCACCACCAAGCTGACAGCTCCTGCCGTCTCCTTAAAATAATCGAAAATACATTTTTGACTGTCTTCTGTCAAGCAGTTGTGCTGGATCTCCACTTCTTCTCTGGGATAAGAAAGTGTTTTCTTCCCGCTGCAGACAAGACGATAGTATGGACCAAAATCTAAAATCATATCTACTTGGGTCATACAAACGCCTTTGACGGTAACAATCAGACCAGCAGGATCAATGCGCTGTTGCAGCTCCAGAATTTTTACCTTGCCGCCTTGATAGTGGTACACTTGAGGAGAGCTGGTATAAATGATATCACAAGCGTCACCACAGGGCCGAAACTCCTTGACAGAATCCGTTTTGTCCTGGCCATTGATCAGAATTAGGTATCTTTCTCTATCCATTATGATTCTCCCTGTGACAGCTTTTACAGAAATACTTTTTGCGCTTTGGTTGATAAGGCTATGAACATCTTCTGTTTTTTGAAGAATGAGGAGCAGATTACGCTTCAAGCAATTTAGAACAGCAAATTTTGATTTATCGCTCTGACGGACGAAGGCTTTCCATGCCGCTTGTTCCTCGGTTGAGGCTCTCTTTACTGGTAGATTTAAAATATCTCGTATTTCTATGTGACTGGTAAGCATAGTTTGAACTTTTTGCAATATTTCATGTTCTCTCGACTTAATTGCCCACATCAGATATTCTGGTACGATTCCATCTTTAGGCTGCAGCGCTTTCAAATCCTGATTGATGACCAGTGGATTTTCAGCGATTGCGACATGAAATTCATTCTTTAATGCAGCACTTCTCACAACAACAAGAACTGTCCCAGCAGGCAAAAGTCTTGCTGTTGTTTTTTCAATTGCATCACTGGTGAGCCATAGAGCTCCCTTTGATACGTAATCAAATTTAACATCTCCCGATTTAATGAAGGGTATGTCCCCACCATAGTACTCTGGGTGCGACATAGAGGGTGTTCCCCCACCGTTAATTGAAGCACAGCATTCTTCTACCGTAGTCATTCTGTTTCCAGGATTGCCAGAGCCAAACCACTCGATAAATTGAGAATTGCAAACAACTTGCTAACGATTAAGCGATATATTTCCTATGTGACTCTTTCACATTATTTTGGTTGACCATTGCGTATTGGAGTGTGGTATCGATGCTCTGATGCCCAAGGAGCTGCTGAACCTGCTCGATTGGCATTCCTTTGTCAATCGCCATTGTGGCCAGAGTTCTTCTGAATTTATGAGGGTGAACCTTATAGAAACTCAATTCACGGCCAATTTTCCGCAGACGTATCTCAACACCGCTAATCTGCAGCCGCTCGAATGGTTTCAGTAGGGAGACAAACAAGGCGTCGTTCTCATCGGGTCGTTCTTTCAAATACCGCTGGAGATGAATTTTAGTTCTCGCATCAAAATAGACCTTTCTCTGCTTATTTCCTTTTCCAAAAACGATACATTCCCGATTTTCAAAATCCACATCGCTCCGATTTAACTTCACCAATTCGCCGACACGAATACCAGTGGAAGAAAGCAGATCGATCATCGCCAGGTCGCGCAAATTGTCACAGTGATCACGCATCAGCTCCAGAGATTCATCCGAGTATGTTTCTTTAACGGTCTTCCCAGTCTTTACTTTGTGGATTCTCCTCACGGGACTTTTTATAATGTAATCCTCATCTTCAAGCCAGGAGAAAAAGGATGAGAGAATCCGTCTCACATTATCGAGAGTCACCTTGCTGACCGTTCCTCGTCGCTGGTAATTGTCGAGGTATAAACGAAGATCCTCCGTTGTTATTTTGCGTTCCGGCTTATTGATCTTCTCCAACATATTTCGGATCGTGGACTCATAATAGCGCAGAGATTTTTCTGAACAACCTTCCACGCGCTTGGCCGAAATAAAAAGCGGTAACCAATTGGACATCTGTGATTCACTGTCTATGGAAGCCTGTGCATTTAGCACAGACAAATGTTTGCGCAACGATGCCAACAGCTGTTTCATTTGGTTTTCGCTCAAGCTTTCAGAGAGTTCATGCTGAATATTGATGATAATTTCTTCGATCATGGTGTTTCCTCCTTGTCGTATTCCTCCGTTTGAGGCGTACCCACGAGCCGGAGGAAACTCCATGACCCTGTTTTTCAGCCGAGTTGCTCGGAAATGATACGTTTGTAGGTGGCGGTCAATTCTGAAAGGGCTTGTTCCAGTTCAAATTTTGATTTATCGCTCTGACGGACGAGGGTGGCAAACTCCTCTTGTTGAAATAAATCTGGCATCATCACTATTGCATCCTCAAAATCCCCCCGCTTAATATGCTCCATAGTCGCCTTGAATCCATGGGCTTTCTTAAAAGCCTCCTTGAGCGCATAATTGGCAGCAAAAATAAAGAATACCTTGTTTACCTTTCGCTTGTCAAAAACGACCTTGAAGATGTGCTGATTTAGCCACGCATCTCCGCCATTCCAAAGGTATGCCTCAAGATGGGTGGCCCACGATACAAGCACATCACCGTTATGCACCAGGTATTTTTCATCAATTTCTCCGGTAAAACGATTGAAGTCTGCTGAAGGATCATTTAGATTTTGGATACGGATGATTGGTACACCTTCAAAGCTCCAGTCTTGCGGTTTGAATGCATAGCCATTTACATAGGTTGCAATATCGCCCATACGAGTAGGAGTTCTATCACCGCTCTGTGTTATCTCGATAAATTGAGACTTAACAAGCTCATCTGTAACAGAAATCAACTTTTTATAGCTTTCTATTGCACCTTTTGATGGTATATTCTCTGCACATGGCATGGTTCTTAGGCCTCAAGAAAAGGTTGTTGACAGGAAATTCTTCCCTCTGTTTATCAGCTCCGACTACTTTTTAGATGCTGCCATCA
>Ga0224740_10025_pt2 | contig 13252 bp, 16 predicted proteins | sample LIM_E_Water_Bulk_FD_161634 | JGI IMG/M metagenome (GOLD analysis project Ga0224740, IMG submission 161634) | Enriched cells from gastrointestinal tract of the lab mouse from Pacific Northwest National Laboratory (PNNL), Richland, Washington... | ecosystem: Host-associated > Mammals > Digestive...
CCCCGTTGCTTGACCATACCCTGAACCGGCTGGCCTGTGATGATCCTGAAGTCCGGGCGTTGTTAGAAGAAATGGTGGGTTATTGCCTGTATCGGCGGAATGAGTTGGGCAAGGCGTTCATTCTGATTGGGGATAAGAGCAACGGAAAATCTACGTTCCTTCATGTGGTGAAGGCCATGTTGGGGGATGCCAATATTGCTTCCCTTGACCTGAAAGAACTTGGGGACAGGTTCAAAACCGCTGAACTGTTCGGCAAGCTGGCAAACTTGGGGGATGATATTGGGGATGAATTTATTGCCAATGCGTCCACCTTCCGCAAGCTGGTTACAGGGGATCGGGTGAACGTGGAGCGCAAAGGGCAAGACCCCTTCGAGTTCAACAACTATTCCAAATTCCTTTTCAGCGCCAATGTGATCCCCCGCATGAAAGATAAAACCGGAGCCATTCAACGGCGGTTGGTGATCGTTCCCTTTGACGCTAAATTTTCCCCGGATGATGCTGATTTCCGGCCCTACATTAAGGATGAACTGTGTGAACCGGATGCCATGGAATATTTGGTGATCCTGGCCCTGGCCGGATTGAAGCGGGTGCTGACCAAAGCCAAATTCACAACATCCAGCCGGGTTCAGAACCAGCTTGAAGAATACGAGGAAAACAACAATCCCATTATTGGGTTTGTTCAGGAAATCGGTATGGATGCCGTTGAAAATGAACCCAGCCGGGATGTTTACCGGAAATACAAGGAATATTGCATTGTGAACAATTTCCAGGCCCTTTCCAATATTGAGTTTTCCCGGCAACTGTGTAAACGGTTCGGGTTCACGATGAAAAACCAACGGATCAAGGGAAAGCAAACCAAAATTTTTGTGAAAGGCGGTGAAGGCTGATGCCTGGATCAACAAAAGTATTCAAAACCCTTGGAAGTTCTAACCATACCCCGGACGAACGGGCGCAATTCGATTATTACGCCACTGACCCCCAGGCGGTGGAAATGCTATTGGCCCTGGAAACCTTTGCCCCGGTGATATGGGAACCAGCCTGTGGGGAAGGGCATATTTCCAACGTGCTTGCCGCCCATGGGTATGAAGTTATTTCCACTGACCTGATTTACAGGGGCTTTGGGGAACCGGAACCCATGGACTTTCTGACCGAAACTTTCCCGGAGTTTGAAGGGGACATTATCACAAACCCGCCCTATTCAGCCGGGTTGGAGTTTGTGGAAAGGGCGCTTGAAACCGTCCGGCCCGGTGGAAAAGTTGCCATGTTCTTAAAGGTTCAATTCTTGGAGGGAAAGCGCCGGGGGGAACTGTTTTCAAAGACCCCCCCCCCCGAACCGTTTACATATCCCGTTCCCGTCTGGCCTGTGCGAAAAACGGCGATTTCAGCCATACAGAAAGCGCCATAGCTTATGCGTGGTATGTGTGGGAAAAAGGCTTCATCGGTGATCCGGTGATTAAATGGTTTAACTGAAAGAGTGGTGCATATGGAGAAAAAGAAATGTCCCCCGGCCAATTCCGAATGTGTTGTGTGCGGGGCTTCACTGACAGCCTGGAAGGAACACGATTGGGCTAAAGTAAGGCGGGGCGGGATCGTGTATATCTGCCCCAAATGCGCTGGAAAGAAGGTGAACCGGAATGGGTAATCCCTGGAAAAATGCTGAAGGCTATACTGACCCCACGGCTTATGAGGGCTTGAAGCCCATTATCCGGGAGGAAACGGAACAGCAAAAGCGCGTTAATGCGCTGATCTATGTGCTGAAGTACATAATCCGGGCCGCTGGTTTTGAACTGCTGAACCGAATTGAAATTAAGGATTCCAAAACGGGGAGGGAATACCGATGATGAACACTTGCGTTTCTTTATCTTGCCCGTTTATGGCCTATTGCCGGTTCTACAATTTTTTAGTTGACCGGGGCGAACGATGCGCGATCCAGCAAGAAATACTTTACCGGGCTGAAAGACTAAAAGAGAGGGAAAAGGAATTACAGAAGCGGGGTGGAACCGGTGAAGCATAAAGGTTACAGGCGGGTTGGATGGCTGGAACAATGCTGGTATGTATTCCGGCACCTGATCCGGGAAAGGATACGGGGCCATGGAACTTGATACCATTTTCAATCAGGATTGTTTGGTTGGCCTGAAGGCCCTTCCTGATAAGGCCGTTGATTTGATCCTGACCGATCCCCCGTATGGTAAGAAAGCCGACAAGGGAACCAACGGTTTTGGAGCCGCAAAGAACCGGCGCTACACCGGGGGTTGGGATGGCATGATCCCCCCCCCTGAACTGTTCAAGGAAATGTTCAGAGTTGCTAAAAATCTAATCATTTTCGGCGGCAACTACTTTGGGCATTTACTCCCACCGTCTAACTGCTGGATATTTTGGGACAAGAAAGGGGATGTTGCTTTTCAAAATCCCTTTGCGGATGGGGAATTGATTTATACCACGTTCAAGAAACCCGTGAAACGAATTGTATTCAAGCAACAGGGCTTTATTACTGACAGCAAGGATAAGCGATACCACCCTACGCAGAAGCCAACGGAACTGGTTCAACAGCTTATTGAAATGTTCAGCGAACCCGGCCAACTGATTTGTGATCCGTTCCTTGGGAGCGGAACCACGGCGGTTGCCGCTGTGAAATCCGGGCGGCACTACATAGGCTATGAGATCGACCCCGGATATTTTCAAATCTGTTGTGATCGCCTGGATGAAGCTGAAGATGCCCTTCCAGTTCCCTAATGTTACGGTTGGGGCGGCGGTGTTACGGTTGTGTTACTGATGCCGAAAGGCCGGAAACCCTTGAAATTACTATATTGTTACTGGTGTTACTGATGTTACTGATTATATATTACTTATAAAATAAAATATATAAAAATATAGAAGAAGTATATATAAGGAAAGAGTAACGCGAAAATCAGTAACACCAGTAACAAAACGGCCAAACCCATTGCGGCGCAAGCGTTTCACCCTGCTACTGATTTAACTGAAATGCTACTGATCCGCTTGATTTGCTACTGATACCAGAAAGGATGTGTTACATAGTGACCGATAAGGAAAAATCTCAGGCGGCGAAAAGCTACCTTTCCAAAATCGCTTCTACCGATGCGCTGATCACGCAGTTGCAAGGGCTTGTGTGTGAACTTCGGGGACAGTTAAACGGCCAAAATTACACGCTGAACCCGGATAAGGTACAGACTTCCGGCCCAAAAGACAACATGACGGCCATTATTGACAAGATCGTTGATTTTGAAGCCGATATTAACCGAAATATTGATAAACTGGTTGATCAAAAGCGGGAAACTGCTGAATTGATTGAGAAGGTTCCAGACCAAACACAACGGGCGCTTTTGATCGGGCGCTATGTACGGCAGACGGGGTGGGGTGTTTTAGCAGTTGAACTAAAGTATTCTATTCAGCACCTTTACCGGATTCACGGAAAAGCCCTTCTTGCTTTTTTTGATTGCTTGCCGCAAGTTGAGAGTAAATGAGAGTTAGACCTGTGTTATAATGGCAATGTGAAATTGCGCCACCGGGGAACCGGGGCGCTTTTTCTATGCTGAAAAATAAAGGTGGTGAATACCCATGACCGCGAAACAGGAACGATTTGTTGAAGAATACTTGATTGACCTGAACGCCACCCAAGCGGCAATCCGGGCGGGGTATTCCCCCAAGACGGCCAATGAACAGGGTGCAAGACTGTTAGCCAAAGTTAGTGTTCAGACGGCGATTTCCAAGGCCCAGGCTGAAAGGAGCCGCCGAACCGGGATCAATCAAGACCGGGTGATCCGGGAACTTGCCAAGGTTGCGTTCCTGAACCCGGTGGATGTGATCGACATGGACAGCGCCACGATCCAGGGGGAAGCCAACCGGGATGATACGGCTTGCATTGCGTCCGTCAAGGTGAAAACCATTCCCACGGACGATGGAGCCATTACGGAACGGGAAGTTAAGACCTATGACAAGCTGAAGGCCCTGGAACTGTTGGGCAAGCACCTTGGAATGTTCACCGATAAACTGAAAGTTGAAGGCGGGGTTCCGGTGGTGCTGTATGACGATATTCCCCCCGAATAAAAACACGGTAGTAACAAAACGGCCCTGAAACCCTGATATTCCAAGGGCCTGTGTTTATTGGATGATGAAATGGATAATTTTATTACACGCCAATATTATTCCAACTGCATGATTGAAGCCTTGAAAGCCAAAATCAGAAATCGCCGGGTGAAAATTTATTTTTGCAAGCCCCGGATCACTGAAAATGGGAATTTTCAAATGTGCCATTTTATGTGGAGCGATGGAACAGCGGATTTTGATTTTTCGGATGATGAATCAACCGGCTTGCCCTGGTATAAGTGCTTTTGGTTCAAAGGGGCGGTTCGTCAATTTGAATTAGGGTTTGCCGCCCGATATTCCACCTACCGGAACAAAAAGAGGAACCGCCAATGAAAAATGTTCTTCCTTTGTCCACTGTGGTTGGCGGCGGCTATAACAAGTTTTGGCATTTCAAGGGCCGTTACCGGGTGTGTAAGGGGAGCCGCGCAAGCAAGAAATCCACCACCACGGCGCTGAACATTATCAAACGGATGATGGAATACCCGGATGCCAATACCCTTGTGGTTCGCAAGGTGTTCCGAACCCTGAAGGATTCCTGTTTCACCCAACTGAAATGGGCCATTCACCGGTTGGGGGTGGATGCCCATTGGGAGGTAAAGGAAAGCCCCCTGGAAATGACATACCGGCCCACCGGCCAAAAGATTTATTTCCGGGGCCTGGATGATCCCTTGAAGGTAACGTCAATCACGGTGGAGCATGGTTATTTGTGCTGGTGCTGGATTGAAGAAGCATACGAAATCAGCAACGAAAAGGATTTTTGATATGCTTGATGAATCAATCCGTGGCGCTATCCCCCCGGAAACTGGCCTGTTCAAGCAAATCACCCTGACATTCAACCCCTGGAATGAACACCACTGGTTAAAGGCCCGGTTCTTTGACCGGCCTGATCCCCAGGTGTTGGCCCTGACCACCAATTACCTGTGTAATGAATGGCTGGATGCCGCTGATCTGCTGGTTTTTGAAACCATGAAGAAAAACAACCCCCGCCGTTACCGTGTGGCCGGATTGGGGGATTGGGGCATTGTTGACGGCCTGATCTTTGAGAATTGGGAAGAACGGGCCTTTTCCGTGGAGGAAATCAGGAAGGTTCCCGGTATCAAGTCCGCCTTTGGGCTGGATTTCGGCTATACCAACGATCCCGCCGCCCTATTCTGTGGGCTGGTGGACAAGGCCACGAAAACCATTTGGGTTTTTGATGAAATCTATAAAACCGGTATGAGCAATGAAAACATTGCGGATGCCGTGAAGCGGGCCGGTTATGCCAAAGAGCGGATCAGGGCGGATTGTGCGGAACCCAAAAGCATTGACCGCCTGTATACCTTGGGCCTGATCCATATTCGTGAATCACGAAAAGGCCGGGACAGCGTGAACAATGGCATTGACTATCTTCAGGATTATCACATTATCATTCATCCCAAGTGTGTGAACTTTATCACGGAAATTTCAAACTATACTTGGGACACGGACACCAAAACCGGAAAACGGCTGAACATCCCCATTGACGATTTCAACCACCTTATGGATGCTATGCGTTACGCCCTGGAAGATATTCTGGTTGGCCCCACATTCAGTTTTGATTAACACGATAGTAACACGGCCCCTGAAATATCAGGGGTTTTGTGCTGTTTACGTCTATTCTGCAATAAAAAGGGTGATTGTATGCTTTTCATGGAAACTGAAACCGCCCGGATCAATCGCCTGATCAGGGCGGGAGCCGGGGCCGGGTTGACTGAACTTGAATTTTTTGCCCGTGAGATCGTGGCGTGGGAGAAATCTTCGGAACGTCTGGAACAGATGGCCGGTGAACGCTACTATTCTGGGGAACATGATATTTTGAAGCGGAAACGCACCGCGATTGGCCCGGATGGGAAATTGATGGTTCTGGAAAATCTGCCCAATGCCCATGTGGTGGATAACCAATATACAAAGATGGTGGATCAGAAAGTCAATTATCTGGTGGGCAAGCCGTTCACTTTCAACTGTGAGAATAAAGCCTATGTTCAGATATTGGGCAAGCGGTTCAATGCCAGTTTTCGCCGGATGCTGAAATATATCACAGAAGATGCCCTGAACGGCGGGAAATGCTGGTTGTTCGTCCACTACGATGAACAGGGTGAACTATGCTTCAGGCGGTTCCCGGCCTTTCAGGTGTTGCCATTTTGGGCGGACGATGATCATACCACGTTGGATGCCGCCGCCCGTCTTTATCTGCAAGAGGTTTGGGACGGATTAGCCAAAAAGATTGTGAAGCGGGTTGAACTGTTCAAGCCTGATGGAATTTACCGCTATGTGCTGGACGGTTCCACCCTGATCCCGGATGTGGAATTGGGGGATTATGCCCCCTATATCACCAGAAAAACCGGGGACAAAGTAGAACACTTTAATTGGGATCGTTTTCCCCTGATTGCGTTCAAGTACAACAAAAAGGAAATCCCCCTGATCCGCCGTGTGAAATCCCTTCAGGACGGGATCAACGGCCTGTTGTCTGACTTTGAAAACAACATGGAGGAAAACCCCCGCAACACCATTTTGATCCTGAAAGACTATGATGGGGAAAACCTTGGGGAGTTCCGCCGCAACCTTGCCACCTATGGCGTGGTAAAGGTTCGGGAAAATGGCGGGGTGGATTCCTTGGGCGTGGTTGTCACCGCCGAAAACTACAAGGCCATTTTGGAACTGTTCAAAAAGGCCCTGATTGAAAATGCCGGGGGCTATGATGCCAAAGACGATCGGTTGTCCGGCAACCCCAACCAAATGAATATCCAAAGTATGTATTCGGATATTGATTTGGATGCAAACGGGATGGAAACCGAATTTCAGGCGGCTTTTGAACAGCTTCTTTGGTTCGTGAACCAGGATTTGAAAACCAAAGGAGCCGGGGATTTTGAACAGGAAGAAATCACGGTGATTTTCAACCGGGATATTCTGATCAATGAATCTGAAGCAATCACCAACTGTCAAAATTCCGTTGGTATTCTCTCCAATGAAACTATTGTGGAGCAACACCCATGGACAAAGGATGCACAAACAGAGTTGGAACGGCTGAAAAAGGAAAAGGCTGAAGCTATGTCTGATTACATGGGTGCTTTTCCCCCAAGAGCCAATCCCAACAATCCAAACGGGGATACAGGCGGGGATCAGTGATCCCCTACCTTTCCTAATAAACCGGGGCAATAATGGGGCGGCAAGGGTGCTGATCACTCCTACCTTGCAAGGGTGCAATTCCCTTCCCCGGCGTTTATATGGCGTGTTGGTCAAGGGGTTAAGACACCGGCCCTTCAAGCCGGGATCACGGGTTCAAATCCCGTACACGCTACCATTGGCGGAAGGTTGCCATTGTGTTTGAGGGTGGGGCAATCAGGGTAAAGGTGGAAGAAGGTTCCTTTGCCGTAACGAATTTGAAGGGAGGGCCAGCCCCGTGAAAAGTGCTGACTATTGGCGGGGCCGGTTCTCCCTGCTGGAAGATGCCGCCCATGTTCGGGCGGATCAATGCGTGGATGGGCTGGAAGCCATTTACCGGGATGCTGAAAGATCGGTTCAGGCTGATCTTGAACGCTGGTATGGCCGATTTGCCGCCAATAACAATGTGAGCCTGTTTGAAGCCCGGAAAATGCTGACCACCGGCCAACTGGAAGAATTTAAGTGGAATGTGGATCAGTATATCAAAATTGGGCAACAGGCCAATCTTTCCCCTGAATGGCTGAAAAAACTGGAAAACGCTTCCGCCCGGTTCCATATCAGCCGCCTTGAAGCGGTTCAAATGCAAATTCAACAGCAAATTGAACTTCTGTATGGAAATCAGGTTGATAGCATTGATTCCCTGCTGAAAGAAATTGTTTCTAACGGCTACACCCAAACAGCCTATGAAATCCAAAAGGGCCTTGGGCTTGGGTGGGATATAACCGCCCTGGATCAGAAAAAACTTGAAACTTTACTTTCAAGGCCCTGGACAGGGGACAAGAAAACCTTCCGGGATCGGTGTTGGGAGCAAAAAGCGGGCCTTGTGTCCGGGGTGCAAACCACCTTGACCCAAGGGCTTCTTCGGGGTGACAGTGTTCACAAGCTGACCGAAAGCATACGGGGCCGGTTTGGGGTATCCCGGTATCAGGCGGGGCGGCTGGTTCGTACTGAAACCACCTATTTCAACGCTGTATCCAGCCGGGAAACCTACAAGGATATTGGGGTTGAACAAATTGAAATCCTGGAAACCCTGGATGGTTACACCTGTGACCTTTGCGCGGATTTTGATGGAACAGTGATCCCGCTATCCCAATTTGAACCCGGTGTGACTGTTCCCCCATTCCACCCCCATTGCCGGGGGACTACTTGCCCCCATATTGATGATAAGGACGGGGAACGGATTGCCCGGAACGCTGATGGGGAAGTGTACCATGTCCCGGCCAATATGAACTATAAGACCTGGAAAGCAACTTTTGTGGATGGTGGAGACAAAGACGGCTTGACCCCCGCAACCGTGGCCCAAATCGTCCGGGATTATGATAGTGAGTTTGGCAAGAAATTTGGCAAGGATCATTATGACCAAATCCGGGATCGGGTGGACGCTTGCCCCAACCCCCAGCTTCAGGAGGTTTGGAACCGGTATGAAGGGCAAATCACGGTTGCCGATCCCCACCACAACGGCGGGGCATACTGTCGGGGAACCAATATCTATGTCGGGATCAATGGGGATGCAAAAGCCCGGAAATACTTTGCCCCTTATTCCACCCTGTTTCATGAAAGCGGCCACGCGATTGATGGATTAGCCGCCCGGTTGGGTACTCCAAACGGCCAATGGCATTTTTCATCTACTTACAAAAACGGCCTGTTTCCAACTACCATAAAAAAAGAAGTAGATGATTGGGTAAAGGGTATTTTGTCCGATATGAAAGCCCACAAGACTGATTTTCAGTATTGGGTTAGTCAAGGATGGATCACCCAAGAAACAGCGGATTATTACCGAATTTGCGGCGGGGGGTTGAGAATCACAAAAAGCATGGCCTTTGATGCTGTGAAAAGGGAAATGCAATCCCTGACCCCTTTACAAATGGCGGATATTTCTGATATATTGGAAGGTGCTACCCGTGGGAAAATCGTCTGTGGCGTGGGCCACGGGGCCGGTTCCTACTGGACAACCCGATCTTATAACGGGATTGATTGGGGCCTTGGGACAGAAGCCTTTGCAGAAATGACTTCCGCAACAATGAGTTGCCCGGAAAGTCTGGCAGTTATCAAAAAATATCTGCCCAAATCCTATGCCGTATATGAAGAAATGCTGGAAACCATTCTGGCCCAGCCCTGAAAGGTGGTTTTGTGATGCCTGAACTAATTCAGAAATATCTTGAACGGTTCAATGAAAGTTTTCCCCTGTTCATGGTAATGGGGATGGAGGATGCCGAAGTGGAAGCCTTGATCCGGGATTGCCTGGACAAAGGCACCCCATACCGCCCGGATGATCCTGACCCCGAAACCCTATATTGATGATTAGACCACCCCGGCCCTGGCCGGTGGTGGTTTTTTCATACCATTTCGCCTGTTGGAACCGTGTGGGCGGAAAAATAAACGGTTCAAAATCGTGGTTCCTACCCACGGAAAAACAGGAAATTTGATTGGAGGTAATCAGCATGACCAAAGAAAGTTTGATGGCTATGGGCCTGACCGAAGAACAGGCTACAAAGGTTATGGAGGGCTTGAACGGTTCCTTTGTGACCAAAACCCGGTTCAATGAGGTAAACGAAGAACTGAAAACGGCCAAGGCCACGATCACGGAACGGGATGGGCAGTTGAACGCCCTGAAAACGTCCGGGGCCGATGCCGCCGCGCTTCAGGCGCAGATCACCCAGCTTCAGGCCGACAACGCCGCCAAGGATCAGGAACACGCCGCCGAGATCAAGAAAATCAAGATCGAAAACGCCGTGGAAAAGGCCCTGACCGATGCCAAAGCCATTAACCCCGCCACGGTGAAGCCCCTGCTGGCCGCTTTTTTGGAAAAGGCGGATTTGGACGATGATGGGACGATCCGGGGCCTTGCGGATGAAATCGGCAAGCTGGCAAAGGCGGAAGGAACCAGTTTTCTTTTTAAGGCTGATGATACCACCACAACCAGCACCATTTCCGGCGCTTCCCCCGCTGGTGGTTCCAGTGTGAACCCCACCACGAAGGCGGGAGCCTATGAAACCCGGCTGGCCGATGCCCGGAAAGCCGGTAATTCTGCCCTGGCCGTGGCAATCAAGCGGGAAGCCGCCGCTGATGGGGTGGAACTGTACTAATCCCCCAAAATCACAATTTAGAAAGGATGTTTGATTATGCCTAACGGAGTAACCGGAACCGGCAACACTTTCAATCTGCCCAATTTCGCCGGGGAACTGTTCACCGCTTCCCCCACCCGTACCCCGTTCCTGTCCATGATTGGCGGCTTGTCCGGTGGACGGAAAACCGACAATGACCGGTTTGTTACCGGCCAACTGTATGAGTTCCCGGAACCCGCCCAGCCTGAAATTTCTGAACAGGCTTCCGAAACGGCCCCCGAAGCCACCGCTATCACCCGCGAACAGAAGTACAACGTGACGCAGATTTTCCATGAAACCATTTCCATTACCTATGCGAAACAGGCCAACCGTGGCAAGCTGTCCGGCCTGATCCCTGCCGGGGCGCAGGCCAACCCCACTTCTGAACTGGATTGGCAGATTGCCCGCCGCCTGGAAAAGATTGCCCGTGACGTGGAACATACCTTCCTGAATGGCACCTATGCGGAAGCCAACGCTGTGAATCAGGCCAACAAGACCCGTGGCATGATGGAACTGTGTTCCACCGGCACCACCATTGACGCTGGCGGTGCTGACCTGTCCATTGATCTTCTGAAGCAGTTCTTCAAGGGCATGGCGGATGCCGGGGCCTTTTTCGGCAACATGGTTCTGTTCTGTGGTTCGGAGCAGAAACAGCGGATCACCAGCCTGTATGAAAAACAGGTGGGCTATAACCAGCCCCAAACCCGCACCGTGGGCGGTATGAACATCCAGAAGTTGGAAACCGATTTCTTTGAAATGGGTATCTGCTACAATCCGTTCATGAAGCCCGGTTCCATTGGGCTGTTCGATGTTTCCGCCTGTGCGCCGGTGTTCCAGGACGTTCCCGGCAAGGGTGTTCTGTTCCTGGAGGATTTGGCGAAGGTGGGCGCTTCTGACCGGAAACAGATTTATGGGGAAATCGGCCTGGATCACGGCCCCGCATTTCTCCACGGTTCCATTACCGGCCTGAAGGACAGCGGCGCAACCGCCACGGAATAAGGGAGGGTTCAACCATGTTCAAGGTAACAGGAAAACAGAAATGGGGTTCCGTCTATCGGGGCGGAAAGTGCATTGTCAATTTCCGTAATGGGGTTGGCTACACTGACAACGCCGATGATGCGGAATACCTGAAAAAGCGGGGTTACATGGTGGAGGGGAAAGCCCCCGCCGCTGATCCTGACCCCCTGGCCGGTATGACCAACAAGGAACTGATCGCCTATGCTCAGGATCGCGGGATTGACCTGACCGGTGTTCCCAATAACAAGGGGAAAATCCTGGCCGCTATCCGGGCTGTGGAGCCGTTGCCCACCCCTGAAGAAGAACAGGGCGGCGAGTAAGAAAGGCGGGTGATCCCGTTGCGTGAAGATGTGGTTGCCCTGCTGGATGCCTTTGGCGTAACGGGGGCCGCCGATGATCCGTTGCTTGATTTCATCATTTCCACGGTGACAGAACGGATCAAGAATGAAACCAACCAACCGGCTATCCCGGAAGGGCTGAACCGTTTGGCGGTTGAAATGGTTGCGGGGCAGTATTTGAGCCTGAAAAAAGGTTCAGGGCAGTTAGAGGGCTTCGACCTGGAAGCGGCGGTCAAGCAAATCCAAGAAGGGGACACCAACACGGTTTTTGCCATTGGGGAGGGCAACACCACCCCGGAACAGCGTTTGGACACGCTGATCAATTACTTGATGAATGGGCGAACCCGTGAATTTATCAAGTATAGGCGGCTGGTATGGTGAGCGCCCAGCGGAAAGCCCTGGAACGGATGTGGCGGGATCGGTGTACGATTATCAAGCGGGTGAAAGTCACTGATCCTGACACGAAACTAACCGATTTTTCAGAAACGCCGCTTTTGGAAAATCAACCCTGTAAACTGTCCTTTGAAAAATTAACTTCAACCGATGGGGAAAATGTTACCTCAAAGTTCCAGAATGTCAAGCTGTTTCTGTCCCCTGATGTGGTGATCCCTGCCGGGTGCAAAATCGCAGTTCAGCGGTTCAACCGGCAAGGTGAACTTGTCCGGGAATTTGTCTTTTCCCATAGTGGGGAAGCCGGGGTGTTCACCAATCACCAGGAAATCTATTTGACCCTTTGGAAAGGTTGGGCCTGATGGGTAAACGATGGGGCAAGGCTGATTTTGCGGAACTGAAAGCCTTGGAACAGCGCATTGACAAGCTGGAAAAGACCGATTTTGACCGGCTATGCCGGGAATTGGCTAATGAACTTGCGGCCCGGTTATTGGCAAAAGTCAAGAAAAGAACGCCGGTTGGAGTTGTCCCAAAAGACCTGTACGACAACAAAAAAACCACTGTAACCGCTACCGGCGCAAGTGGAAAAAAGCGGAAATTTTTAAGCCGTGAAGCGGCTATCTATCAACAGTATTGGGCGGGGTATACAGGCGGCACCTTGCGGGATGCCTGGACGATCCTGCCCATTGTTCAGCGCGGGAATGAATACGTTGTAACGATCATAAACCCCACTGAATACGCAAGCTATGTGGAATACGGCCACCGGCAAAGGCCGGGGCGCTATGTCCCCGCCTTGGGAAAGAGCCTGAAGGCCAGTTGGGTGAAAGGCCGGTTCATGTTGACGGTATCCCTTCAGGAATTGGAAAACCAGCTTCCGGGGGTTCTGGAACAGAAATTATATTCCGTTCTGAAAGAGGTGTTCTAAATGCTGAATGAGGTCATAACCGGGATTTCAAAAAAGCTGAACGCCACCTTTGGGGATGGGTATGAAATCTATGAAAACGATGTGGAACAGGATTTGACAGAACCTTGTTTTTTTATCGCTGTTTTGGAGCCGGGGGCTTCCCCCTTGCTTGGAACCCGTGGGATCAGGCGTTACCCATTTGATATTCACTATTT
>Ga0224740_10347_pt1 | contig 13215 bp, 12 predicted proteins | sample LIM_E_Water_Bulk_FD_161634 | JGI IMG/M metagenome (GOLD analysis project Ga0224740, IMG submission 161634) | Enriched cells from gastrointestinal tract of the lab mouse from Pacific Northwest National Laboratory (PNNL), Richland, Washington... | ecosystem: Host-associated > Mammals > Digestive...
TTTAGAGTGATAAAAGAGATTGAGTGAAAAGTTGGCGTGAAATAAAGCAATAGGAAACTGTAGAAGTTAGAGGATTTTAGCCGATTTATTTGGCTAATAGAATTATGGGAATGAACGAACCTTGACAACTGTATACTTTACATTAGGAGCAAGAAATATTTGAGATTATTAATTGCATATGCTATCATTATAATAAATATAAAAGAATAGAATTTTTAAAAGGTATGGTGATTGTATGTTGCATGTGTTTAATCAAACAGATATCAAATCATTTAATAAAGTAAGAAGTGAGTTCCCTTACAGCAGGATATTGATGCATATTAACTCTTTAGATGATGGTGAGGGACAGTTGGTGGCAGTGAGTGATTCTGCGGATTCAGATGATGAATTGTGTGAAAAACTGCACGAGTATTTGGAGAAGGATATCTTGTGTGTTATTGTCGGAAGTTATGTGCAGGGGGGAGAAAGAAATGCTATATACAGTGTCAGATGATGGGATATTTACGGTTAATTGCGAGTTGTATATTCTTGAAAAGAGAAATGCGGTAATGCAGTTTATTATTGACACTGGAGCTAGTATAACATGTTGTAGGGCAAAAGAACTTGGTGCAAATCTGAGGGAAGATGAGTTTATTACAAACCAAGCGGCTGTCAGGTATTTAAATGGTGTCTTAAAAGAAGATCACAAAGAATATCGCAAAGACAGATATAGCATTAAATTTTATGAAGTGAAGATGAAGAAATTAAAGATTGGAACTTCGATTATTCTGAACAATGTGTCGGTTTGGGTTACATTTGACAAAAGATTTTACACTTGCCTTATGGGGCAGGACATATTGAATAAGTTGTATTATATGCATTTTAGTAATACGAAAAAGCTTTTTATATCAGACCAAGTTAATGATTTGAGGGAATATATAGATTATATGATGTGTTAAAGAAAAAACGCTGGTAGTCAATATAATGAATTAAATATAGAAATAAAAATCCCAATGTAAGGTATGCGGTTGAGCGTTTAGTGACCAGAAGTATCGTTATATTGGGATTTTTTAATTGTCAGAAAAGAGGTGATTACATGGTAATTTGCGTTATAGGCTTAGGTTCAATGGGAAAAAGAAGAATAAAACTGTTAAAGGCGTTTTTTGATGATTTAGTGATTATAGGGATTGACAATAACGTGGAACGGGTAAAAAAGTGTAGCGGGTGAATATGGGATAGACTGTTATTTTGCATTGTCAGATGTTCCCCAAAAGCCTGATTGTGCCTTTGTATGTACATCACCGCAATTTCATGCATCAATTATTCAGGAATGCTTGGTGAATGATCTTCATGTTTTTTCTGAAATTAATCTGATTGATGATTTGTATGATGAAAATATCCAATTAGCAAAGCAGAAGAGAAAAGTCTTGTTTCTTTCATCAACGCCTTTATATAAAGAAGAAATGAAGATAATTGATAATCGCATAAATCAGAACGGTAAGCCATGTGCATACCAGTACCATGTAGGTCAGTATCTTCCGGATTGGCATCCGTGGGATAGCTTAGAAAATTTTTTTGTAAGTAATAAAAACACAAATGGATGCAGGGAACTTTTGGCAATTGAATTACCTTGGATAGGGAATGTATTTGGACAGATAAAAAATGTACATGTGGTAAAAGCAAAACTTACTGACCTAAAACTGGATTTTTCTGATACTTATTTGATTCAAGTAGAACATTCAACCGGAACTATCGGTAGTCTGACAGTGGATGTTGTAAGCAGACAGGCAGTCAGAAAATTGGAGATTTTTAATGAAGATTTATACATCAGATGGGATGGGACACCAGAAACGTTGTATGAAAAAGATGTCATATCAGGAGAACTGAAACGGATACCGGCAGGGGTATATATTCATGAAGATGGGTATAGTGAGTCCGTTAATGAGTATGCCTATGTGAAAGAAATAGAAGAATTTTTTGAAGTAATAAACGGGAAAGAACCCTTGTACAGCTTTGAAAAAGATAAAGAAGTTTTAAAAATAATTGATAAAATTGAAAGGAACAGTTGCAATGACTAAAAATGAAGAATATGGTAAAAAAGCGCATTTGCTAATACCTGCAGGTGCACATACCTATAGCAGAACGGATGAGGTATTTCCGGGGAATGCACCAAAAGTTATGGAGCGCAGCAAAGGGGTATACACATGGGATGTGGATGGAAATGAATATATTGATTATGGAATGGCATGCAGATCAGTAACAATAGGATATGATTACGACAGAATTTCGGATGCGGCGATAAGACAGATACATAATGGTAATACGGCAACAAAAGCATCAAAAAATTGAAGTTGAAGCAGCAGAAGCAATGTGTAATTTGTTTCCATGGGTTGATATGGTGAAATTTGCTAAGAATGGTTCAACAGTAACATCCGCAGCAACCAAGCTGGCAAGAGCCTATACAGGAAAAAAATATATAGCGCGGTGCAGGGATCATTCATTTTTTTCATATGATGACTGGTTCATCGGTGATACAGTCATGAACGCAGGCATCCCGAAAGAAATACAGAATTTAACTTTACAATTTAATTTTAATGATATTCAATCTGTAAAAGTGCTGTTTGAAGAATATAAGGGTGAGATTGCAGCCCTCATTATGGAGCCATGCGATACAGTGGAACCAACAGATAATTTTTTGCAGGAAGTAAGAAAGCTGTGTACGGAATATGGTGTGGTATACATTTTAGATGAGATGATAACTGGCTTTCGATGGGATTTACAGGGGGCATGTAAATACTATGGTGTGGAACCGGATTTGGTTACGTTCGGGAAAGGAATGGCAAATGGCTTTTCCGTTGCGGCATTAGGCGGAAAACGGGAGATTATGGATTTAGGCGGACTGACACCCGGAAAAGAAAGGGTATTCCTTATCTCTACAACACATGGGGCAGAGATGAGCAGCTTGGGGGCATTGGTTGAAACAATAGAAGTATACAAGGAATTAAATGTCACAGATCATATATGGAATATGGGAAGAAGGATTGTAGAAGGTCTGACTGAGATTGCAAAAGAATATTCTTTGCAGGAATACTTTTACATAGAAGGGGCGGAATGCTCACCGAATCTTGTGATATGTAGCAAAGATAAGAAACCTTCTCTGGAATATAGAACAGTATTTTTACAGGAGATGATTAAGGCGGGGATACTTATGCCTTATATAGCAATTGCATATGAACATACAGAGAAAGAAATTGACAGAACCTTGGATGCTGCAAGAAATGCGATGAAAGTATTTGGGGATGCGTTAAATGGGGATGCAAGCCAATTTATAGAGGGTAATATTATTAAGCCCGTTTTCAGAAAATATAATTAGGCAGGTGTTGAGATTGTACAAAGAAAAAAGTATTTTGGCAGTTATTACGGCTAGAGGTGGCTCTAAAGGACTTTTGGGTAAAAACATAAAAATTTTGAATGGAAAACCGCTGATTGCATGGACAATTGAGCAGGTTCAAAACAGTAGGTTTATAGATAAACTAACAATTTCGACCGATAGCAGACAGATTGCGGAAGTATGCGAAGCGTTTGGAATAAAAATACCAGAACTTAGACCAGATTATTTAGCAACAGATGAGGCATCTTCGATGGATGTTCTCGAATATGTCTTGAATAAAGAAGAAAAATCCGGTTATGCATATGATTATATATTTTTATTAGAACCAACTTCGCCGTTGCGTAAAAAAGGCGATTTGGATAATATTATTCAGCTTGCTATTGATAATCCCGAAAAGGATGGGGTGGTATCCGTTGGAAAAGTTCAATTGGAACATCCCATGATTGTGAAGAAGATTTCAGAAACAGGAGTTGTTATACCATATATTTCAAAGATAAAGGAGGCATATCAGCGACAGCAGCATGACGAGGCACTGTTTCCATATGGAGTGGGTTATTTAATCAAAACTTCGGCTTTTAGAAAAGAACATAAAATATATACATCTAATATACTGCCATATTATATAGAGAGATGGCAAAATTATGAGATAGACGATATTTACGACTTTAAATGTATAGAAACTATTATGCATATGGAGGAGGACAAGCTGTGAAAAATTTTTTGGTAATTGGACTAGGCTCTATGGGAAAACGGCGCGTAAGATGTTTACAAGCGTTAGGAGTGCTGAGTGAAAATATTTATGGAATAGATAAAAAAGAAGAGCGGTGTACTGAAACAAAGGAGAAATATGGGATTCATATAATCCATAATGAGAATGAGATAAATTTTTCTGATATAGAGGCAATAATTGTGTCACTGCCGCCGGATAAACACTTTGAAGGGGTTAAAACTGCATTTAAATACAGGAAGCCTGTATTTGTTGAAGCGAGTGTGGTTTTGGAAGATGTTATAAAGATTAAAGAGAATAATAAGGACAATATTTTTATAGCACCATCATGTACATTTATATTTCATCCGGTAATAAAAAAAATTAAGGAAATAATAACGTCGAAAGAATATGGGAAAGTATGTAATTTTTCATATCACAGTGGTCAGTATCTCCCAGATTGGCATCCGTGGGAAAATGTTAATGCGTTTTATGTCAGCAACAGAATTACTGGTGGTGCAAGAGAGATTGTTCCATATGAATTGACATGGATAGTAGATATATTGGGCGTTCCAAATGAGGTAAAAGGATATTTTAGAAAAACGGCAGATATAGGCTGTGACATTGAAGACAGTTATGTTTGTTCCTTAGATTATGGAAATATGGTCGGAAGTCTGTTAGTGGATGTTGTCGGACGTAATGCGATACGAAATTTAGTGATTAATTTCCAAAATGCCCAGTTACAGTGGCGGTGCGATATGGAATGTTTTGAAGTATATGAAGTTCGGACAGGCAAATGGAAAACCATTGAAATGCAGGATATGATACATGAGGAAGGGTATAACAAGAATATTAATGAAAATATGTACATAGATGAAATGGATGCATTTTTAAAAGGAATAAAGAAACCAAAGCTTTATCCAAGTACAATTGAAAAAGATATTAAAATATTGGAATTGCTTAATGATATAGAAAATTCGGATGGTGGATTTAACAGAAGGTAAAAAATTGAATATGAAGATAGAATTATATCAGATGAATATTCAGTGGGAAGACAAAGAGAGAAATTATAATCACTTGTTAGAAAAGTTAAGTGAGATAAAAAATAGAGAGATTAACTTGTTTCTGTTAACTGAAATGAGCTTTACAGGTTTTTCCATGAATACGGAAGTGATCAAAGAAAGTAATATGGAAATAATCAGCAGAATGTCGGATTACATAAAAAAGTATAATATTGCGATAGGGATTGGATAGGTTAAGGATTATGGTGAAAAATCAGAATATAATTGTTATAAGTGAGAACAATTGAAAATTGAGGGTATATCATAGGTGTGAATTGTGTAGGGAAAATTAGTGAATAATTTATTTGGTATATAGTTGTATTATTAACAGTAGATTACAAGTTTTTGTAAAAGTAATATTTTCATAGTTTTATATTGAATAAATATTAAATTTTCCCATGTTTTATAGGTGTTAAAATGTATAATTATTTCTTTATAAAACAGTAAATTGAGAAATTATCAAAAAGTTGTAAAATGATGTTATTAATCTAAACGGTGAAAAATTGGCAAAGGCATTTGCAGGAAAAATATTCTAAAATATGAGCTAATAAATTATATGTATGTTTTTTGATAAGAATTTCCATTGAAAAATGACAAGAGAAAGAATTTATATTCTTTGTATAATTAAAATTTTAGAAATATGTTGTTGGGGGTATTAATGAGAACTAGGAAGAAGAGATTGCTGTTCCTTTACAATAATTGGGATCGTGAACATGTAATTATAGAGATTTTTGCCAAAAGGATTAAGAAAAATTTAGATATAAATTGTTATAAGGTGGGCATGCTCGATGCGGACTTGATTAAAAAAATTATACAGGTGCGCCCCAATATAGTGATAACATTTCCAGTGGCGTCATATCGGCAGATTATAGTATATAAATTCATCAAAAAGATGTTTAAGAGCATTATTTTGACTTATACAACGGAAGGATATTTGGATTTAGAAAATGAAGAACAGGTGAAAATGTTTTGTGGGATTTTTGATTATTCTCCTGAATTGGTTGATTATCATCTTTTTTGGGGAAATAGAGTTTCGGAAGTGCTAGGCGATAAACTTTTGGAGCAGGGTAAGGTAAAAAATAGAGAGCAGATGACAGTAATTGGAAATCCCATGTATGAAAAGGAGGAGATTGTTAAGCTTTATAGCCATAATACTCTTATACAGACTTTGAAGAGTGAAAGAAAAAAATTTAAACAGGCAGTATTAATTGTAACGGGATTTCATGGGGGAAGCTATGAAATACAGGATATTGTAAGCGTTGGAGATGTTGTAGATATCAAAGGAAAAAGTAAACAGCAAATAATGAATGATCCTATGGTCAAAAGATATTTGGATGTTGCAGAGAAAGAGAAAATATATAGAAGAGAATATCTTTTCAAAATTATCGAATCAGCGAAAAAGTATCCTGAAGTACTTTATATAGTAAAATATCATCCTCAGGAAATGATGAGAATAAGAACAGGACAGTCCAACTGGGTAAGTTACTTAAATGTATTAAAGGGATATAAAAATATTTTTGTAATAGATCAAAATATTCCGATTGGTGTGGTGTTTCCATATTGTAGTATGTTGGTACATTATGGATCGACAGTAGATATGGAAGCATACCTCTACAAAATACCAACGCTTAAATTTACAATGATAAGCGATAATGACTTTTTGGTTGAGTCTTCGAATAAGTTGGGTGCTACTTATTTAGAAGATATATTTGAAGGAACTCTTGATTTATATGTGGATTTACTTTTAGATGGGAAGAATTTATTTAAAGAAAATGCAGAGAAGGAAAGAGATTTAGACGATTATATGGGTTATAGAATAGACCAAAAGTATACGCCATCACAGAATTTGGTAGATTTTTTAGCGTCCGATCTAAAATTTAATACACTAAATCTTAGTGTAAAGGATTACAAAGAACTCTTGAAGTTTATTATTAGGAGAGAAGTATAATGAGTGAGAACGAAATGGCATCTCTGAAAAAAGTTATTATATATGGATTGGGAAACGGTAGGCTTGAAGTGGAGAAAGTAATTGCTTCAGGTTGCGAGATAATAGCTTATACAGATGGTGTATCACGGATTGATACTTATAATGGGAAGAAATTTATACCGTTAGACTGCTTATATCAAATCAAATTTGATTGTATCATCATTTCAATTAAAAGTGAGATCGGCAGGGAAAGAGCTAAGGTTGATTTGATTCAAAAATATGCGGTTGATAACCATAAGATTATTGTTTTTTATAAGCATAAATATTATTTGACTAAAGTTGATAAGGTGATGAACGGAAAGGATAATGCGTCCGTCGAAGGAATTATTCTTGGGATGTCAACAGCAGAGTATGGAATATTGGCAAGTAAACTAAAAGTGCAATTTTGCAATCTGGCAATGTCAAGCCAGGATATATTTTATAATTACAACACTTTTAAATATGTGTTGGAGAATTATCGGGATAAATTAGACCTTAAATATATATTGATTGATATGTACGATTATAGGTGGTTCAATTATGACTTATCTTTGTCTAAGAGTATTGAACCTTATATATGTGAGTGGAATGGGTTAAGATATCAGACGCATAATCTGGAAAGAAATATAAATTTTAGTGAGAGTGCAAAGGAGAAAATTAAGCAATTTTCTGAATATCAGCAAAGGAGTATTGATTTTGAGTATTTGACGTTTACGAACTATTATGGCGATACCTGCCCAGATAACAGAGCCAAGTGTATTGAGGATAGAGAATATACAGAACAGGACATACATCCGAGACTTATTGATCCTATAAGGAGAGAGGAAACGATTAAAGAAAACAAGAATTTAATGGATTATCTTTTGCGGGAAATCAGAAGAATGTTTCCTTCTGTCAAAATAATTTTGTTATTGCTGCCAAGATATGTAACCATGAATAGGATTTTAGAAAGGCATCATGCGGTTTGGAAAGAAGATTTTTTTTCTATGATTGAAAGATATATATATAAGTATGATGCTGAGTTTAACAATTATCGAGATTATGCCCCTATTTCTGAAAATCCGTATTTTTTTTATGATTTGGAACATTTAAATTATACAGGTGCAACGGCCTTCTCTTCGCTGTTAGCACAAAAGATACATTGTTAGAATAATTAGATGCAAGTATTGGACAATTATAAACTGAGGAATCAAAGATACGAAATCAGGTGAAAAGATGTTGATTAATGTGATTGGTTTGGGCTATATAGGACTTCCCACAGCTCTGATACTGGCGGCTTATGGGAATGCAGTTGTGGGAACAGATAAAAAAATGGATGTTATTGCAAAGTTGAATGAGGGAATTGTCGACTTTGAGGAAGAGGGATTGCAAAATCTTTTTGACAAAGCTGTGAATAATCGAATAAAGTTTACTACTGAATATCAAAAGGCAGATGTTTATATCGTGGCTGTTCCTACGCCATATATTAAACGCGATAAAAAGGTGGACGCCGCTTATGTGAGAAATGCGGTGGAGGATGTGCTGAACGTATGTGGGAAAGGGGTAATTATTGTGATAGAATCGACGATTTCCCCAGGAACTATAGACAAGAATATCAAACCGATGATTGAGGAAAGAGGATTCATATGTGGAGAAGATGTGCATTTGGTACATGCACCAGAGCGCATTATTCCGGGAAACATGATTAAGGAACTAGAGAATAATAACAGAACGATAGGGGCGGATGATGTTGAGATTGGAAACAAGGTTAGAGCTTTGTATAAAACTTTTTGTAAAGGTGAAATAGTGGTAACGGATATCAAAACGGCGGAGATGACAAAGGTGGTGGAAAACACTTACCGAGATATCAATATAGCATTTGCTAATGAACTGGCTAAAATATGCCGAACCGACAACATGAATGTCTATGAAATCATCAGGATTGCTAATATGCATCCAAGAGTAAATATTCTAACTCCGCACTCCTAACGCTTGTAAACATCTTACGCGCCGTTTTCCCATAGAGCCTAGTCCAATTACCAAAAAATTTTTCACAGCTTGTCCTCCTCCATATGCATAATAGTTTCTATACATTTAAAGTCGTAAATATCGTCTATCTCATAATTTTGCCATCTCTCTATATAATATGGCAGTATATTAGATGTATATATTTTATGTTCTTTTCTAAAAGCCGAAGTTTTGATTAAATAACCCACTCCATATGGAAACAGTGCCTCGTCATGCTGCTGTCGCTGATATGCCTCCTTTATCTTTGAAATATATGGTATAACAACTCCTGTTTCTGAAATCTTCTTCACAATCATGGGATGTTCCAATTGAACTTTTCCAACGGATACCACCCCATCCTTTTCGGGATTATCAATAGCAAGCTGAATAATATTATCCAAATCGCCTTTTTTACGCAACGGCGAAGTTGGTTCTAATAAAAATATATAATCATATGCATAACCGGATTTTTCTTCTTTATTCAAGACATATTCGAGAACATCCATCGAAGATGCCTCATCTGTTGCTAAATAATCTGGTCTAAGTTCTGGTATTTTTATTCCAAACGCTTCGCATACTTCCGCAATCTGTCTGCTATCGGTCGAAATTGTTAGTTTATCTATAAACCTACTGTTTTGAACCTGCTCAATTGTCCATGCAATCAGCGGTTTTCCATTCAAAATTTTTATGTTTTTACCCAAAAGTCCTTTAGAGCCACCTCTAGCCGTAATAACTGCCAAAATACTTTTTTCTTTGTACAATCTCAACACCTGCCTAATTATATTTTCTGAAAACGGGCTTAATAATATTACCCTCTATAAATTGGCTTGCATCCCCATTTAACGCATCCCCAAATACTTTCATCGCATTTCTTGCAGCATCCAAGGTTCTGTCAATTTCTTTCTCTGTATGTTCATATGCAATTGCTATATAAGGCATAAGTATCCCCGCCTTAATCATCTCCTGTAAAAATACTGTTCTATATTCCAGAGAAGGTTTCTTATCTTTGCTACATATCACAAGATTCGGTGAGCATTCCGCCCCTTCTATGTAAAAGTATTCCTGCAAAGAATATTCTTTTGCAATCTCAGTCAGACCTTCTACAATCCTTCTTCCCATATTCCATATATGATCTGTGACATTTAATTCCTTGTATACTTCTATTGTTTCAACCAATGCCCCCAAGCTGCTCATCTCTGCCCCATGTGTTGTAGAGATAAGGAATACCCTTTCTTTTCCGGGTGTCAGTCCGCCTAAATCCATAATCTCCCGTTTTCCGCCTAATGCCGCAACGGAAAAGCCATTTGCCATTCCTTTCCCGAACGTAACCAAATCCGGTTCCACACCATAGTATTTACATGCCCCCTGTAAATCCCATCGAAAGCCAGTTATCATCTCATCTAAAATGTATACCACACCATATTCCGTACACAGCTTTCTTACTTCCTGCAAAAAATTATCTGTTGGTTCCACTGTATCGCATGGCTCCATAATGAGGGCTGCAATCTCACCCTTATATTCTTCAAACAGCACTTTTACAGATTGAATATCATTAAAATTAAATTGTAAAGTTAAATTCTGTATTTCTTTCGGGATGCCTGCGTTCATGACTGTATCACCGATGAACCAGTCATCATATGAAAAAAATGAATGATCCCTGCACCGCGCTATATATTTTTTTCCTGTATAGGCTCTTGCCAGCTTGGTTGCTGCGGATGTTACTGTTGAACCATTCTTAGCAAATTTCACCATATCAACCCATGGAAACAAATTACACATTGCTTCTGCTGCTTCAACTTCAATTTTTTGATGCTTTTGTTGCCGTATTACCATTATGTATCTGTCTTATCGCCGCATCCGAAATTCTGTCGTAATCATATCCTATTGTTACTGATCTGCATGCCATTCCATAATCAATATATTCATTTCCATCCACATCCCATGTGTATACCCCTTTGCTGCGCTCCATAACTTTTGGTGCATTCCCCGGAAATACCTCATCCGTTCTGCTATAGGTATGTGCACCTGCAGGTATTAGCAAATGCGCTTTTTTACCATATTCTTCATTTTTAGTCATTGCAACTGTTCCTTTCAATTTTATCAATTATTTTTAAAACTTCTTTATCTTTTTCAAAGCTGTACAAGGGTTCTTTCCCGTTTATTACTTCAAAAAATTCTTCTATTTCTTTCACATAGGCATACTCATTAACGGACTCACTATACCCATCTTCATGAATATATACCCCTGCCGGTATCCGTTTCAGTTCTCCTGATATGACATCTTTTTCATACAACGTTTCTGGTGTCCCATCCCATCTGATGTATAAATCTTCATTAAAAATCTCCAATTTTCTGACTGCCTGTCTGCTTACAACATCCACTGTCAGACTACCGATAGTTCCGGTTGAATGTTCTACTTGAATCAAATAAGTATCAGAAAAATCCAGTTTTAGGTCAGTAAGTTTTGCTTTTACCACATGTACATTTTTTATCTGTCCAAATACATTCCCTATCCAAGGTAATTCAATTGCCAAAAGTTCCCTGCATCCATTTGTGTTTTTATTACTTACAAAAAAATTTTCTAAGCTATCCCACGGATGCCAATCCGGAAGATACTGACCTACATGGTACTGGTATGCACATGGCTTACCGTTCTGATTTATGCGATTATCAATTATCTTCATTTCTTCTTTATATAAAGGCGTTGATGAAAGAAACAAGACTTTTCTCTTCTGCTTTGCTAATTGGATATTTTCATCATACAAATCATCAATCAGATTAATTTCAGAAAAAACATGAAGATCATTCACCAAGCATTCCTGAATAATTGATGCATGAAATTGCGGTGATGTACATACAAAGGCACAATCAGGCTTTTGGGGAACATCTGACAATGCAAAATAACAGTCTATCCCATATTCACCCGCTACACTTTTTTACCCGTTCCACGTTATTGTCAATCCCTATAATCACTAAATCATCAAAAAACGCCTTTAACAGTTTTATTCTTCTTTTTCCCATTGAACCTAAGCCTATAACGCAAATTACCATGTAATCACCTCTTTTCTGACAATTAAAAAATCCCAATATAACGATACTTCTGGTCACTAAACGCTCAACCGCATACCTTACATTGGGATTTTTATTTCTATATTTAATTCATTATATTGACTACCAGCGTTTTTTCTTTAACACATCATATAATCTATATATTCCCTCAAATCATTAACTTGGTCTGATATAAAAAGCTTTTTCGTATTACTAAAATGCATATAATACAACTTATTCAATATGTCCTGCCCCATAAGGCAAGTGTAAAATCTTTTGTCAAATGTAACCCAAACCGACACATTGTTCAGAATAATCGAAGTTCCAATCTTTAATTTCTTCATCTTCACTTCATAAAATTTAATGCTATATCTGTCTTTGCGATATTCTTTGTGATCTTCTTTTAAGACACCATTTAAATACCTGACAGCCGCTTGGTTTGTAATAAACTCATCTTCCCTCAGATTTGCACCAAGTTCTTTTGCCCTACAACATGTTATACTAGCTCCAGTGTCAATAATAAACTGCATTACCGCATTTCTCTTTTCAAGAATATACAACTCGCAATTAACCGTAAATATCCCATCATCTGACACTGTATATAGCATTTCTTTCTCCCCCCTGCACATAACTTCCGACAATAACACACAAGATATCCTTCTCCAAATACTCGTGCAGTTTTTCACACAATTCATCATCTGAATCCGCAGAATCACTCACTGCCACCAACTGTCCCTCACCATCATCTAAAGAGTTAATATGCATCAATATCCTGCTGTAAGGGAACTCACTTCTTACTTTATTAAATGATTTGATATCTGTTTGATTAAACACATGCAACATACAATCACCATACCTTTTAAAAATTCTATTCTTTTATATTTATTATAATGATAGCATATGCAATTAATAATCTCAAATATTTCTTGCTCCTAATGTAAAGTATACAGTTGTCAAGGTTCGTTCATTCCCATAATTCTATTAGCCAAATAAATCGGCTAAAATCCTCTAACTTCTACAGTTTCCTATTGCTTTATTTCACGCCAACTTTTCACTCAATCTCTTTTATCACTCTAAA
>Ga0224740_10349_pt1 | contig 13165 bp, 9 predicted proteins | sample LIM_E_Water_Bulk_FD_161634 | JGI IMG/M metagenome (GOLD analysis project Ga0224740, IMG submission 161634) | Enriched cells from gastrointestinal tract of the lab mouse from Pacific Northwest National Laboratory (PNNL), Richland, Washington... | ecosystem: Host-associated > Mammals > Digestive...
ACCCAGGCAGAGGTTAAGGAAAAGCTGGCTGCGGCATTGGACGATGCCAAAGATTTGGACGTGTCCCGCTCTGACGATTATACAGTTGGCTCATGGCTCACCAACTGGTACACCCTCTACGCCAAGCCAAATGTGCGAGTTTCCACAGCAGAATACTACCGCCGGAACATCGAACTTCATGTAAACCCGCGTATCGGCGATATCAAGTTAAACAAGCTGACAGGCCGCGACCTGCAAAAGCTATATCAAGACCTACGTGAAAATGGTAGGCTGCGAGAAGTCCAAAAAGAGAAATCCCCCGGTCTGAGTACCTCCACGGTTCGCGGCATCCACCTCATGCTCCATAACGCACTGGACAGGGCGGTCAAGGAACGGCTCATTCAACGCAACCCCACCGATGACTGCATTGCCCCAAAGTTGGAGAAAAAGGAAATGAAGTTCCTCCCTGCCGAGGACATGAAAGCCTATCTTGACGAGGCCGACCGCCGCCATGTCCTCCCCATGTTTTACCTGGAACTTGTCAGCGGCCTGCGCAAAGGTGAGCTGGTAGCCTTACTCTGGTCAGACCTGGACATCGAAAACCAGACAATCAGCGTGAGCAAGCAGGCCACCCGCGATGAGAACGGCAACATTGTAATCACCCGTCCAAAGACAGAAACTTCGGTCAGACTGGTGTCAATACCACAAAGAGCTGTGGAACTGCTCCAACAGGAACACCTCAAGCACCCCGACAACCCCTATATGTTCCCCTCCACAAGAACCGGTGAAATGTACTACCCGGATTCTATCGTAACGCTCCACAAGAGAATTTTAAAGTCAGCCGGATTGAGTTATATTCCGTTCCATTCTTTGAGGCACACATTCGCCACTGCCGCACTACAAAATGGCATAGACGTAAAAACCGTCAGCAGTATGCTGGGCCACTACGATGCGGGATTCACCCTCCGCACTTACACCCACGCAACCCGCCAAAAGCAGGAGCAAGCCGCAGAAAAGATGGGAAATTTCATGGACAAGGTCATGTGAAAGCAGGCCAGCAAGCACAAAACGGCTGGAACCTCCTCCCCGGAGGTATCCAGCCATTTCCGTTCGTTTCCGCGTGTGGGTCACGGTGTGGGTCAAGACAAAAAGTAAGTAAGCCCGGGCAGAGCCAGCACAAAAAGTAAGCTGGAAATATATCCGCAATATCCGTTTTTATATGCAGAACCCGAGTGAACTTAGCAGTCAAAGAAATTTGTGCAAACGCAACAAAAGCCCCGCATATTTCATGCAAGGCTTTGTCAATGGTGGGGGAGAGTGGATTCGAACCACTGAAGTCGTCGACAACAGATTTACAGTCTGCCCCCTTTGGCCACTCGGGAACTCCCCCATAAATTATGCAATTTTATACAAGGCTTGTCCGGCCTTCCTATTGGGCCGGACCGCCCAGTTTGGAGCTGGTGAACGGACTCGAACCCCTGACCTGCTGATTACAAATCAGCTGCTCTACCAACTGAGCTACACCAGCGAATTTTTCAGCGCTCAATTATTATATCCCAATCAGCGGAGAAAGTCAAGGGGTATTTCTGTGTTTTTTGCAATTTTTATGGAAGAAGTTTTGCGAACAAAAAATGGAGGCTGCTCAGCCGCGCCAATATTCGGGCTTTTCCGCCGTAAAAAGGAAAAAGACCGGAACATCCGGTCCTTTTCCTTCTTTTGGGGAGGAGTTGTATTGAAAAGTGCGGCTCTATGCCGCAAGCTTGTACGCTTGGCTGAGTACGGGTATATTATAGTAGGTAAAAGGGCCAGTTGTCAATGTTTTTGAAAAGAATCTACCTTTTCCATCAATCCGCTTCTGTCCGAAAAAGCGTTTTTATCAAACTGGCACAAAGAAAAGCCCTGCAAACCCGCCTGGAGACTGACTTTTTCCAGGATCTGCCCTACCCGTTTTTCCTGCCCTTGCGCTGGACAGTACGGCTGAAAAGGCCATGCCGGTTGCAATACCAGAAGAGCTGCCCGCTGCCCCGGAGGAAAAACCGGGCCTCAGCGTTCCCCTCTGGATACAGCTTTACCATGTCCACGCGGTTCATGGTGACATAGGCAATGAAGGAGATATGGTGTTCCCGCTCCATGGGATGGCTGATGGTGACAAAAATTTCGTCCTCCACATAGTCCACGCTGCAGGCGTGGGCTTCATCTGGCTCCTCCGGATCCAGCGGCGGCAGGGTGATGCCGCAGCAGGCTGCCATGGCCTCGCCTGTGGCGTGGATGGTGTTGCCGCAGACCGGGCAGGCATAAAATTTTGAGCGCAGGATATTGGCGGTTCTGTTCCGGTTAGTAATGGTTTCGCCGGACAGCAGCTCCGGAATGGAGACGCCCAGCGACTGTGCCAGCGGCCCCAGCAGGGATATGTCCGGCAGGCCCCGGCCTGTCTCCCATTTGGAAACGGCCTTGTCGCTGACCGCCAGTATTTCCGCAAGCTGGGCCTGTGTCAGCCCCTTCTTTTCCCGCAGGGCCTTAACAGCGGCCCCTGTTACATAGTGATTCATAAAGCTTCGCGCTCCTTTTCAAGAGTTTGGTTTCAACCTGTATGTACTATAACAAAACAGCCAGCCCCCTGCAACCTACGCTCCGTAGAGAGGGCGCGGGCCAGGCGGGAAGCTCTGCCTTTGCGCGAGAAAATTTTCACAAAAACCAGTTGCGGACTGCCTGCCCTTTGGTGTATAATTTATATAGTGCATTTGGGGCTGCCTGATAAAAGCGGAAAACATTTCAAAGCACCCGCTGTTTTTCAGCGCAAGCCCTTAACTATCCTTGAAAGGAATGAACAGCTATGATTAACGTAACCGTATGGTATGAGGCGGTGGAGGAGCGGGGGGAACTCCGTCCCGAGTTTATGCCCGCAGGCATCCCGGAAGAGCGCAAGGGCCACCTGGAGGCCTTAATCGCGAAGAACGTAGCCGAAATTAAAGAGGTGTACCCGGACGGCCACCTGAAGACCCTGGCCAACACCCTGAACCAGAACGAGGACATGAACGTTACTTACACCAGCCTTTTTGATCCGGAATACGGCCTGCCGGATGAACTGCTGGACAAGACCGACGTGCTTATCTGGTGGGGGCACATCGCCCACCATGCCGTGCCTGACGAGCTGGCCTATAAGGTTGTGGCCCGGGTGCAGCGGGGCATGGGCTTCATCGGCCTGCACTCTGCCCACCTCTCCAAGCCCTTCCGGTATCTCCTGGGCACCAGCGGCAACCTGAAGTGGCGGGAAGTGGACTTCACCCGGGTTTACAAGATGAACGCGGTCCATCCCATCACCCAGGGCATCCCTGAAACCTTTGAGCTGGAGCGGGAAGAGGTGTACTGCGAGCCTTTCGATATCCCCAAGCCGGACGATCTGCTCTTCACCAACTGGTACAGGGGCGGCGAGCTGTTCCGCAGCGGCGCCACCTGGACCCGGGGCAACGGCAAGATTTTCTATTTCCAGCCGGGCCACGAGACATTCCCCTCCTATCACAATCCCATTATTGTGAAGATTATTGAAAACGCTGTGCGGTGGGTTGCGCCTGCCCAGTGGATTGAAAAGCTGGAAAGCCCCCGGATTGAAAAGTCCCCGGAAGAGCTTTTACGGTAATCTTCCCTGCATCTGCCGGCAGTAAGCATGTCCCCTGGCCCCCTGGGCCGGGGGATTTTTGCTTTCCAGGTGTCCCCGGCCCCAAGCCCTATTACTGTATCCCACCCACAATGACGCTTGACTTTTTCGAGTCAAACATGGTATACTATATGTAGAAATTGTAAAAAGGGAGGGATTTCTGTGAAAAGATTTTGGGCAATCTTGCTGTGTCTGACGGTTTTGGGGGGATGCGCCGGAAGGGGCGAGAGCATTCCCGGCTCTGTCCTGTTCAAAAGGCTGGATGAGGTGGAAGAGTTTTTCATCAATGAAGGCGACGCTGGGAATGGGCAGGATATTGTCATCACAGACTCCAAAGAAAAAAGCCAGCTAGTGGATATGCTTTGCAAGCATAGTTATATAAAAGAAGAAAAATTTATCCATGACAGTGTGGGGTGCGGCCTGAGCATAAGCTGGCGGCAGCCGGGCGATGGGCTGATGCTGGAGGTTGAACCGTCGGGGGACAGGATTCTGTATCAGGACTGGTTTTATAGAGTTGCCGACGGGGAAATGGATTTGCCTGCCGTTTACCGCCTTATATACCGGGACGCGGCTTTTTATCAGGGAGGGGAACTTTTTGACTTGGGCGCCGCTGTGCGCATATCGGTGCGGAATGCTTGGGAAAACCGCAGCTTCGAGATAGAAGCCGGGGAGGATGTAGAAAAAATCAGGAATATGTTCTCCGGGGCGGCTTACATGGATAAGGGCATAAAAGATGATGGGTACGGCCAGTATATCCTGGAATGGTACGATGAAAATGGCAGCCTTCTCTGTGAATCCGGCGTGCATGGCGACTATGGGGTGGTTTATGAGGGTGCTATTTATCTCATTGTGAGCGAGGATGGCATAGACACGCGTTACCTTTACGATCTGGAAAAGGAGCTCCTCCATCTGCCTGACCCCACTCCAATCCCCACAGCTGCGCCCAATCTGTTGGCGTCCGCGTCCCCAGCGCCCACAAATTCTCCGTAAAAAAGCCGGGGAAAACCAGGAGACTTGCCAAATTGCGGTTGCAATTTCCTGCTTTAGAGGGTATAATCAATATATGGGTGAAAGCCTGCCTGTTTTTTCCTGTTCCACACCAGGGAAGCGGGCTAAAATAAATGCTATGGAGGAATTTCATATGAGTTTAGTTTCTGCCAAGGAAATGCTGCAAAAGGCAAAGGCCGGCAAGTATGCTGTGGGCCAGTTCAACATCAACAACCTGGAGTGGACAAAGGCTGTCCTGCTGACTGCCCAGGAGTGCAATTCCCCTGTGATTCTCGGCGTGTCTGAGGGCGCGGGCAAGTACATGTGCGGCTATAACACAGTTGTGGGCATGGTAAAGGGCATGATGGAAACTTTGGGCATCACAGTGCCTGTGGCCCTGCACCTGGATCATGGCTCCTATGAGGGGGCTTTAAAGTGCATTGAGGCCGGGTTCTCCTCCGTTATGTTTGACGGCTCCCACTATCCCATTGACGAGAACATTGAAAAGACCAAGGAAATCATCCGCATTGCCGGGGAGAAGGGCATTTCTGTGGAAGCTGAGGTTGGCTCTATCGGCGGCGAAGAGGACGGCGTTGTTGGCGGCGGCGAAGTGGCGGATCCCGACGAGTGCAAGATGATTGCCGACCTGGGCGTGGACATGCTGGCCGCAGGCATTGGCAACATCCATGGCGTATATCCTGAGAACTGGCAGGGCCTGAACTTTGACGTGCTGGCCCAGATTCAGGAAAAGACCGGCACCATGCCTTTGGTGCTCCATGGCGGCACAGGCATTCCCGAGGAAATGGTGAAGAAGGCCATCTCCCTGGGCGTTTCCAAGGTGAACGTGAACACCGAGTGCCAGCTTTCCTTTGCCGCGGCTACCCGCAAGTATATCGAAGAAGGCAAGGACAAGCAGGGCAAGGGCTTTGATCCCCGCAAGCTGCTGGCTCCCGGCACCGAGGCCATTAAGGCCACTGTGAAGGAAAAGATGGAGCTGTTCGGTTCTGTCGGCAAGGCTTAAGGCAGTGTGGCAGGCGTTTAGCGCAGCAATGCGCTTGTGCAGTAATGCGCTTGTGCAGCGCCTGCTTGACGGGCTTTCATAAAATATAATACGCAAACGCCGCTTGCTGAAAGGCCAGCGGCGTTTATCCATATGGAAGGTGGGAAGGCCCATGGAGAGGGACGAGGTGCGCATACGGGCGGCAAAGCCGGAGGACGTGGAAAGGCTGCTGGCGATTTACGCGCCTTACGTGGAGAAAACGGCTGTCACCTTTGAATATGACGTGCCAAGCGCGGAGGAATTCCGGGGGCGGATAGTGAGCGTGCTGGCCCGGTTTCCCTATCTGGCGGCGGAAAAGGATGGGGAGGTTTTAGGCTATGCTTATGCCGGGCCGTTCCACAGCCGGGCAGCCTATGGCTGGAGCGTGGAAACCTCTATCTATGTGGATCCGGCGAGAAAGCGCATGGGGCTGGGGGGCAAGCTCCACAGGGCACTGGAAAACGTTTTGCGGGAACAGGGATTCCTCAACATGAATGCCTGCATTGCGGTGCCGGAAAAGGACGATGAATATTTAACCCGCAACAGCGTGGAGTTTCACAGGCATTTGGGTTACCGGATGGTGGGGGAGTTCAGCCAGGCTGGTTATAAATTTGGGCGGTGGTATAACATGGCGTGGATGGAAAAGCACATCGGCCCTCATGGCCCGGGGCCAAAGCCGCCGGTGGGCTTTGCGGAAGTGCGGGAGCGCGTGAAAGAAAAATATCATATTGGCTAAGGGGGAATACCCATGAAAATTGAAAAGCTGGAGCCGGCCTTTAAGGATTACCTGTGGGGCGGGGTAAAGCTGCGGGAGGTCTACGGAAAAAAGTGCGCGTATGAGAAGGTGGCGGAAAGCTGGGAGCTTTCCACCCACCCCGCTGGTCAGAGCACCATTTGCGGCGGCGAATTTGACGGGATGACGCTGGGGGCGTATCTGGAAAAGACAGGCCCGGCGGCTTTGGGGGCAAACTGCGGGAAATTTGAGCAGTTCCCGGTGCTTATCAAATTTATCGACGCGAAAGAGCCGCTGTCCATTCAGGTGCATCCCAGCGATGCATATGCCCTGGAGGCGGAGGGTGAATACGGCAAGACGGAAATGTGGTATGTGATGGACTGCGAGCCAGGGGCTTCTTTATATTTTGGGGTGAACCGGGAGGTGAGCCGGGAGGAATTTGCCCAGAGGATTGAGGACAACACCCTGCTGGAAGTGCTGAACAAGGTGGACGTACACCCGGGAGACGTGTTTTTTATTGAATCCGGCACCATCCACGCCATTGGCGGGGGTATCCTGATTTGCGAAATCCAGCAGAACTCGAATTGCACCTACCGGGTGTATGATTACGGGCGCTTGGGCGCTGACGGCAAGCCCCGGGAGCTGCATGTGGAAAAAGCCTTGGCGGTGTCAAAGCTTACTCCCTCGGATACGCGGGACAAGCAGGGAGAAGAGGAAGCTGTTCCAGGCGGCTGGATGAAGAGCCTTGCCTCCTGCACGTACTTCACTACCCGCCGCTGCCGGGTGGAGGGGGAGGTTCTCCTGCCTTTGGACGGCGGCAGCTTTGCTTCCCTGGTGGTGACAGAAGGAAAGGGCAGCGCTTCCTGCCGGGAAAATACGGTGGGATTTGTCCCTGGGGACAGCCTGTTCGTGCCTGCAAACGCAGGGGAAGTCCGGGTGAAGGGAACCTGTACGCTGGTGGTCACCACAGTGGGAGCATGAACAAGCCTGCCTTTTGCGAAAAAAAGCTTGCACTTCCCGCCAAATACCTGTATAATAACTTTGTACGTATGCGGGTGTGGCGGAATTGGCAGACGCGCCAGATTTAGGTTCTGGTGGGAAACTGTGCAGGTTCGAGTCCTGTCACCCGCACCATGTAGGGACGGAGATTTTGATACAACGAGTATCAAGATTTCCGTCCCTGCTTTTATGTCAAAACAGTTATTTTCAGCGGATTTTCGTACATTTTGAAAGCAATCCCCGCCACTGGTCGAAGAAATTCTTGACCAGCGGCAGGGATTTTTTGCGTTTCTATGACTTTTGAGTTTATGTAGGCGTTGAAACTTGGCATAAGGTGTTAAATTTTTGATTTTGGAGGCTGGAGCCGTAAAAACTTTAGACAGGTGTTAAATCATTCTCAACAGCTAATTCGGCAGCACTCATTCATCTGCCGGAACGGGAATATAGACCCGTTCCAGCGGAATGACCTTTTTATATTTTGGGCTGAGATTCTCATAATATTTAAGAACCAGCGTTACAAGCTCATCGCCATCAATGCCTCTGATGATAGGCGTACTGTCCAGATATTTTCTCGCATTTTTTGTATAGCCTGACAACGAGATGAACAATCCGTAGTCGCCCTCACGCATGGCTCCCTTCAACGATTGAATTGTGGTTTCACGAATATCTCCGTCCTGGCTCTTTACTTGAACCAGAATCCGTGGGGGAAGTTCGTCCTTATACGCCGTTATATCAATGCCGCTATCGCCACCCTGCGGTGAGAGTTCGGTGCGATACCCCATCGCATTCAGCAGGTCGGCCACAAAGCTCTCCAAAGCATAGCCCTTCAAGTTCCGGCTAAGTTCTTTTAGAATGAAGTCCTTTGTGCTTTGTTTGATCTCCTCGGCGGTGGCCCCTACACTTTCATCCTCATTCTCCAGCGCCGTCTTCTTGAACCCAGTATCCAGGGAGGCCAAAAACTCATCTGCGTAGTTTTTGATTGTAAAAAGCGACATGGCTGACCCGGACTCGTACAAAGCGCCTTGCGAAAAGGCAGTCCTCGGAAAATGCTTCAGCCACTTTACCTTGCGCCGATTGACATATTCCTGCGCTGAAGCCTCGTACTGATATTCCCCATCAACAATTCCAATATTTATCTCGCGGTTACTTTTTGATGGGAATACCACATAATCTCCAACCTGCACCTCAAATCGGAAGCGATAGAGCATCCCCGCAGCCAGAGCAATGGCCCCTTTCTTATCCTGCGGATAGACTTCGGCATACTTTTTCTTGAACGCTTCCCGGTCATTCTCCATGTGAGTGAGATCACCAAAAGCTCCCCACCCAATGGCAATCATATTGTCCTTCAGAAATAAAGAATCATCCTGTGTATGGATACCCCATAATCTTCTCTCAATTTCGGCCATAAACATCGTCTCTTTTCACAGATTTTTGTGCTTGGGGAATTCACTTTTTGCTTTTTGACTTCGTACCAAGTAACTTTACATTCAATTTTTCAAGCACCGTGTTGCATTCATTAATCGAACAGCCGCGGAAAGCGGATAGTATGTACATATAAGCACAGTCTGTTGGATCACTATTATCGTAGCCCAAGCCAGACAGACGAAGAGCATCCTCGGTCTCATGGAGAGTCAGTTCTAAACCAACTGCCATCGCAGTATAAGACGGCACTTTGAACTTATGATTTTGGTAAACGCGAGTGTAATCCATCGGCGCAAGGTGCGTCTTGTTCTGAAAAATACTCGTGTTCCAATGCGCAGCATCCATATACTTGCACATCCGCTGCGAGGTAGTTTCATTAACCAGGCGATTACGTTTCAACTGTGCTTGAAATTCAGAATTGGCGTCCTCCAGAGCCTTTGCCAGTGCTTTATTATACTCGTCCATGTTCTGAGTGTTGGAATCATAGGACGGCAGTTTTTTGTATTCCGTGTCAGCGCGGAACATATACTGAGCATCACGGATATTCGTTCGGCTGCAAACCAGCTTGTAGGAAAAATCAAGCGTACATTCTGATAGATGTAGCCTTGCGTATTCCGTCAAAAACAGTTCATCTTCGCCCGGCAACACATACTTCTCATCCCTCAGAACAAAGTATCCCTCGGCATAACAAAAAGCACCTGTGTCAAGCGTGGATTTCAGAAGATCATTGCTCATGTACAGCTGGAATGCCGTAACCTCGTCAATAGGCTGCTGATGGAATTTGGCTGCTGTAGAGGTTCTGCGATGGTGGCGGTCAATAACAACCGTTTCACTGTTATATAATTCAACAGCTTCAGGGTAGCCCAATTCGGATACTCGAATTGCTGCAGACTGTCTTGAAACATTGTAGATTTCCGCAATTTCTTCAACAACGGCTTTCAAAGCTGGCATCTGAAAACCACCGTTTCGTGAAACGCCCAACCGCTCAGAAAGGAGCATCCGCACAGTGCAACGCGGCATGAGGATTTTTGGGGCAATAGTCCGTGCCTGCCATTCCATCTTTTCAATGTCCGACCACTGCTCATTGTGACCATGCTGTCCAGCGGTCAGGCATCGAAAGGCAAATTCTGCTCCAAGGCTGTGGGTATTCTGATAACGGAAATACGCTCTGTGCTTGTACCAATGATAGCATTCATGTGCAAGCGTGTTGTTTGCACGGCCGGGATTGATAATATCGGCATCAAGAAAAACTGTGGGCTGCGAAACCTTATAGCCGATGTATTCCTCAGATGACCAGTCGTACACCTCAATGATACCAGCAGAAAAAGCAATCGCTCCCTGTATACTGTCATCTGGGGAAAGGCTCTCGGTATCCACGATATCGAGATTCATCTGCTTTTGCGCTATATCCCTTATGGGTGTTGCCTGTGGACTGTCGAGGACTTCTTTGCAGTATTTCCGCAGAAAGGATTCTGCCTCCGCCTCGAAGTCCTCAACAAAAGGCATGAATGGATTTTTATCATTCTGCATGGGCAGTGTTCCTCCTACTTATCTTCTCCGCGCAGAATACGATAAATCTCACTCATGAATACACTTGCAATCCTCGCACGGATTTCTTCGTTGTTCAGTAACAGCGTGTAAAAATCTGCATTCTGGTCATAGCCTTCAACGAGAGCGTCCTGGATGCAATCGTCATAAGTAAATTTGAAATCATCAAGAGAGTTGTTTTTTGCACTCTTGGTGAGCCGTTCCTTAAATTCGGGATTCTGCAAGAGCAGGTCCCTTATCTGCATGGCGGATTTTGTGGCGAAGTCTGTGCCGTACTTTTTATCGTAAAGAGCATTCACCTCGTCAATGATTTGGGAAAGGCGTTTTTTCTGTTCTTCTTCAACACTTGCCGGTTTCGGCTTTTTGATCTTTACTTCCGGCTGTGCTTCGATCTCCGGCTTTTTATGTTCGCTGGTCTGCTCCTGCCGGAATTCACTGACGGTTATTTTGTCTGCAATGTCAAAGTTGTTTCCACCGCCTCCAACATTGATTTCCTTGATGAGATAACTCAGGAAATTGTAACGTTTGTGTAGTTCAAGGTTTTCATATGCCGTAGCTTGAATGAGGAAACAGTAACCCTTGAGGAATCGGCGAATTGTTTTGACAATCGCTTCCTGATCGGTCTCAGATTTCTTTTCAACCTTCTTTACGGCGACATCAAGCAGATTCCACATACGCTCCTTATCACGTGCCGTCCGCTTTGCCTGATACAGATACCCGTTGAATTCGTCAATATCGTCCACATCAAGGAAATCGTATGTATCCAGTTCACGGTCGAGATCGCGAATATCGGACGGAGAGATAGTCTCAAAAAGGATGGTATCCTTATAATAGGGCGCAAACGCTTTTTTGATTTCCTCGTAATCGTTCTTGAAGTCCAGTACAAAGGTGGTTTTATCATACGGTGGATAGATGCGGTTCAAACGAGAGAGCGTCTGCACAGCAGCCACGCCTTTCAGCTTCTTGTCCACATACATCGCCACCAGTTTCGGCTGGTCAAATCCCGTCTGGTATTTATTCGCCACAATCAGCACCTGATAGCAGCTGCGGTCAAACTCATAACGCAGCTCTTCTTCCTTAATCTGGTTCATACCGTATTCGGAGTATTCCACGCCTTTGATTTTAACCTTGCCGGAGAACGCCACAAGAGCCTTAATGTCGGTATATCCGTGGTCGTGGATATACTTCACGAAAGCCTGTTTGTACTCAACGGCCGATTGAATGGAGGAAGTAACGACCATCGCCTTTGCAGTACCTCCGAGCAGATGGGCAACATTTGCCCGGAAATGTTCAATGATAATTTCAACTTTCTGCGCAATATTTGTGGTGTGCAAATCGATAAAGCGCGCCATCTTTCTCTTGGCGGCAATCGTCTTCAGTTCCGGGTCATCCTCGATAGCTTTGTTGATGTGACAGTAGGTTTTCCAGGTCACATAGTTGTCAAGGACATTGAGGATGTAGCCTTCATCGATGGCCTGTTTCATGGAGTATAGGTCGAAGGATTCTTTTCGTCCCTCGGCGTTCAGTGTTCCGAAAAGCTGTATGGTATCCGGCTTGGGTGTAGCGGTAAAGGCTATCATGGAGACATTCGGCTGTTTGCCGCTCTTCTTGATTTCCTCACGCATTTTATCCTCTTCGGTCTTCTCCTCATCGGAATCATCGTTGGTAAGCACCGTGGTAACGGACTGCATGAATGTTCCCTCGGTGGAGGAGTGTGCCTCGTCGATCAGAACAGCGAAGGTCTTATCTTTCAAATTGGTTAGCAGTTTATTGTCGAGAATGTAGTAAAACTTGTGGATGGTCGTGACAATGATTTTTGTGTTGCCGCGCAGCGCAATCGCCAGGTCGTTGGAGTCGCACTTATCGTCCATGACCTTGACCTGTCCGCTTTTATGCTCCATGCCCATGATGGCTTCCTGCAGCTGACGGTCAACAACGATACGGTCGGTGATGACCAGCACGGTATCAAACACATTGTTGTTCTCGGCATCATGCACCGTGGACAGAATATGAGCAAGCCATGAAATCGTTTCGGTCTTGCCGCTGCCTGCCGAATGCTCGATCAGATAGTTGCAGGACGAGTGGTTGAGAATGACATCATTCATAACCTTCTCCACAGCACGGAGTTGGTGGAACCGAGGGAATATCAATTCTTTTGTGCGGCGAACCTTGCCTGTGTCGGAGTTTTTGCGTTCCTTTGTTTTGATGTATATGAACCGCTCAATGAGGAAGATGATCTTATCCTTTGTCCAGATGTCCTCCCACATATAGGAAACATTGATGCAGGACTGGCAGTTATGGGGATTTCCTTTGCCAAACTCAAAGCCTATGTTGAAGGGATTAAAGAAGGAATCCTTGCCAATCAGCTTGGTGCAAAAATAGACCTCATTCAAATCCATAGCGAATGCTGCAAACACACCGACCTTTTCTTTAAGGAGACGAGTGGTACAGTCGCGCTCATTCTTATACTGCTTGATAGCATCCTCGTAGTTTTGCCCGGAGGTATTGCACTTCAGTTCTACGGCAAAAATGGCGATTCCATTCATAAACAGCACAAGGTCAATGCGCTCATCGCTCTTGTGGTATACCTCCTCCATGACGGAGAAAATGTTCCTGTTGTAGTTTTCGACTGCAACGGGATTTTTTGTGCTGTCTGGCTTTCGGAACATCAGCTTCAGTTCGTATCCGCTGTCAAATTCAACACCGTGCTTGATGACATCAATCAGACCGCGGCTCGGTTTGTTGATCTCGGCATTGATGTAATTGATAATGGTTTCCTCGGTGCGATCTTTGTAGATGGTGC
>Ga0224740_10350_pt1 | contig 13145 bp, 8 predicted proteins | sample LIM_E_Water_Bulk_FD_161634 | JGI IMG/M metagenome (GOLD analysis project Ga0224740, IMG submission 161634) | Enriched cells from gastrointestinal tract of the lab mouse from Pacific Northwest National Laboratory (PNNL), Richland, Washington... | ecosystem: Host-associated > Mammals > Digestive...
TCTTCCAGATAACAGTTATCTCCGATATCAGCGCCCTTTGCAATCAGACTGTTATGCGCCGCGTACCGCCGCTCTCCCTGTCTGTTTGTGCAGACCTGCTTGTCCCAGTGCAGATATTCATAATCTTCCACCCGATCCGTCACCAGTTCCAACAGTTCTCCGGTCGTCCCGAAATGAATAAACTCCGCCGGCGAAAGGCAGAGAACCTTCATCCGAAAATCATGCAGCGCCTCCCAGATATCCGTTCTGCAGTCTTTCAGTTCTTCGCAAAAGCTCCCCTCCGGCGCCTCCAGATAATACTCCTCCAGCGTCGAGTCCTTCGCCAACGGATACAGAAAGTCACCGTAAAAACTGATTCTTGCCCGGTCATTGACAAATCTGTCAAATTTTTCGTCCTCCACCCGATCGCCGGCTGCAATCAGAGAAAACAGCGCACAAAGAAGCTCCGTATCCAGCATCACCGCGCCGGTATCCAGATCCACCATTCCCTGTTCATTGACGGCGCCGAGTTCTCTCAACTGCTCTTCGGACTGTTTATGCAGAAACCGCTTTACCATCCCCCGCCCGTCATTTAAGAAAACGCCGTGCTCTTTTCCCACTGCCACAGGCTCTTTTATGGAAATCGCCGCGGCCCCCTGATACTGCAGATCGATCTGCAGTACATTAAACAGGAGCAGCACGTCCCCGCTCATCACCAGCATTCCCCCCTGCATTCTTGCCGGGATTCCCGCCGTCGCTATCATAAATTCATCAAATAACGTGGATGCCCTGCCGTTCGGCAGTTCTCTCGGCACCGGTGAAAACAGCTTACCGCAGACGCTGTACTGCGGTACTCTCTTAGAGTCCCCGCCGGAATGGATTACCAGTATTTTCTTCTCAAAGGCGCTTCTGCCGCCTTCCGTTTCAGCCAGATATCGCAGCACATTCAATGTGGCGCCGCCGGATCCCACGCGCTTCCCTTCCGGATCGGAGAGCACCGCATATTTCGTTTTTCCCGGCAGAAGATTATTCTGCAGTCTGTATTCTATTTCCCTTCGATATGCCGCAGCCTGATCCTCGTTGGATGCCGTCAGCACAATGACATCCCAGCAGGGGAAGGAGCGTTTTCTGAGCGCTCTCCTGTAATCCTCCCAGGCATCCATATAGCTTTGCTGTAAAAACAAAGGTTTTATTTTGCTGTAACTTACGTTCATAGTGATCCCCGTATCCTTCCTGCCGCGCAGTCCGGCCCGCAAACTTTCAAAGCGCCTCCGCCCTCCGCAGGAACTTTGTTTTCTTTTATACTGCATACTATAACGCCATATATTGCTCAGGCAGTGAGCGTTTTCATATATTCCGCGATCGCATCCTGCCAGGACGCAAATGTGAAATCCGTTGTCAGCCGAAGCATATAATTATCTAAAATGGAATAAGCCGGACGCTTTGTCGGTGAGGCAAACTCTTCCGTCGTAATATAATTTACTTTCGTATTTTTCCCCGCCAGCCGGAAAATTTCGGAGGCAAAGTCCGCCCAGCTGCAGCTCCCCTCACAGGTGCCGTGGAACAGACCGTAGTTCTCCGTGGGCAGCAGATATTTGATTGCCTTTGCCAGCTCTGCCGCGCTGGTGGGAGTGCCGTACTGATCTTTTACAACGCCCACCTCTCTGTGTTCCTCCGCCAGCCGCAGCATCGTCTTCACAAAATTTCTTCCGTCCCCATAGAGCCACGCCGTTCGGATGATAAAATATTTATCCCCGAAATCGCGCACAAAATTTTCTCCTGCCAATTTGGTCTTTCCATACATGCTGGTGGGACCCACCACATCGAACTCCGTCAGCGCTCTGTTCTGCGTTCCCGGAAATACATAATCTGTGGAAACATGCATCAGCTTTGCGCCCGTCTGCGCCGCCGCAATACTCAGGTTTCTCGGCCCGACCGCATTGATCTTATAGGCGTTATCTATATCCGTCTCGCATTTATCCACATTCGTGTGCGCCGCGCAGTTGATGATGGCGTCCGGCCTTATCTCCCTGACAAAGGAGAGCACCGCATCGACATTCGTAATATCGAGCGGCGTAATGCCCTGTCCCTGAAATACATCCGTATTGATGATTTCAATTTCCTGTTCTTTTCCGTATAATTGGTTTAGCGCTCTGCCAAGCTGCCCGTTGCAGCCGGTTATCATGATCTTTTTCATTTTAATCCCCATTTCTGCGCACGTCTTTTTGCGCATAACGAGTTTGTGTCAAGTGCGCGCAGACACAAATCTCGCGTGTGAAAAATCTATTTTTCACACTGATACTCTCCTGTATCCCTGTCTGACCGCATATATCAATCACTCTGTCTATTAGCATACCACATTTTTCCTCTTCTGAGAACTTAGGAATATCTTTTCTTTATTTTTTATGCTATTGATTTAGAAAAACATAAAAATAAAACAGTAATACCTGTATGAAAGCACAAGTATTCTACCTGTCCGTCAGGCAGGTTTTTCAAAGAATATTAACAGGCTGGATGTTTATTTTGCTACAAGTTCCGGATAGATTTTTCTTTTGGTTTCGATCAGCGCACCCATTACACGGCGTCCTTTATCGCTGACCAGATACCTTCTTGAATGAGGAACTTTCCGAATCAGTCCATGCGCCCTTAATTTTGTAAATTCCCTGCTGGTTTTTCCTTTTACCTTGGCAGAATCGGGATTAGCCCTATTGGTTGAATGGCGGATTTCCCTGTTCGTAAACCCACGGATGAGATATTTCCCATCCGAAACGGACTCAAAGAGAAGAAACGTCTCGGCAGACCAGACATTATATCCGCTGTAGTTTCTCCCTCCCAGTTTTTTCCGACAACAGATACTGTTGATCTCCTTTTCAATGGTTTTTGCCGGGATTATGTTCTGCATGGAATCCAGAAAACGCTTATTTGCTGCTTTGGAAATTTCAGCATACCGGTATAAGTTAGCGATAGACTTACCCATGGGAACCCACCGTTTGGATGTAGTTCCGTCTTCATGGTGTACATCCTTATAGACCTTGAATTCCCTCGGGTCATTAATGGTCATTTCTACCCGCAGGCAGCTGAATTTATCATACATCTTGATACTGTTGGACTTCATTTTGAATTTAATCCTCCAGCCTTCCGGGCGCTTACGGTAATCGGAGACTGCCTCTCCCTGAAACTTATGGTGAAGTTTACGCCCAAGAAAAGAAAAAATATCCGTACAGTTGAAGTCATAGAATGCGTGGCCTGCCAGGGATGGATAAATATCCTCCAAAGCCTCCCGGCTCTTAAACATAACATCAGCAGCGTACTCGCATTGATCCACACACCAGTGGTATCCCTGGTGGAAGGTTTTTTCAATCGTATCAAGATAAGGGTTCACTTTATGTGCAAAGAGGTCAAGCTGCCTGCACAGGCTTTTGGAATCAAACCTGTCGGCAAGCTCCTGTGCCTTTTTTATGTCGCTGATTTCGTAAAAGGAGTTGTCATACATCTGGTAAGAGATGCCGTTTTGCTCAAAAACATGCTTCATCAATTCCCGCCCATTGATATAGACCTGGATAAGAAAAGGGAACCATGTCTGGAGCTTGACATGCATGAAGCCGAAATGCTTATCAAGGAAATAGAAGTAATAGTATTTGCATTTGCGGTTTACTGTGTCAAGGGAAAGCAGCCCGTTGTCATGTTTTTTAGGCTGCAGAGTCTGGCAGTATTCCACTACTGAGAGGATACAGATGAGGCCCTCATCCACCGGATGTTCTTCAAGAGCCTGTAAAGCTGCCTGTTCCTTTGAAGTTTTAGAAGATGTAAGGTAAATCAAAGGCCGTTTATCAGAAGCAGCCATATTTTCTGCATAGGAGACAATATCCGCAGTTACCTGATTGGCATAAGACGAAAAATCTTTAAGCAGGACATTTTGTTCAGAGAGGAAAAATCCTTTTCCGGAAGTGGAAAAGAACTGGCGGATATGGCCTTTGATGATCATCCTGTCAAAAAAGGAGAATGTGCCATTGATTTTATCTTTATATTGTTCTAAAATAGTGTTCATAGGATCATCCTTTCGTATGAATGCTTGCAGGGGAATTTAGTTCCCGATGGATTGGTACGCAGATACCGTATAAGTGCATTATAGCACGTGCATCTACGAATAGGATGATTCTTTTGTTTTTATAGTTTGATTGCAGCCAGCGGCTGCGGTATGCTATGATGTTTTTAAAAAAGGAGATTTTTATGAACAAGAAATACCGCATTCCCATCGCCTTTTGTATGGCGGCCATCTGGATCTTTTTCATATACCGGACTGTAGGCATTTTTTTTGAGACAAATGACGACCGCATTATCACGGAAATTTTCTCCGGCGCCATGACCGGCGCCCCGGAAACCCACACTTACTATGTCGGCTGTCTTCTCGGCTTTTTTTTCTCTTCGCTCTACCGCCTGACTACGGCTGTCCCCTGGTACGGCGGTACGCTTGTACTCTTTCAGTTTATATGCTGTTTCCTCATCGCAGACGCCTTTTTCTCACGCTGCAGACATAAAAAGGACTGCTTTTTTGCGCTCATATTTATCCTGCTCATATATACGGCTTCCTTCTATGTGATAGCCGGCATTCAATTTACTTCCACAGCGGCCATGCTTGCCATCACCGGCTATCTGTGTTTTCTGCTCTACCCCGGCGTAAAATCCCGCAATATCCTGTTTTTCCTCACGGAATTCCTCTCCTTTCAGCTTCGCTCCGACGCCATGCTTATGATCCAGCCCATGGGAGCTCTGGTTCTGGCAGGACTCTATTTTACGGATCGCAGACTTTATCCGTTTCCCTCCCTTTCTGCGAAATTTTCCTCCGCCATGCCTTCCTCATGTCTCTCCGTCTCCCGGGAAGAATGGTTCCAAAAATGTCGTCCTTTATTTGAAGCGGGCGCCATCCTGTTGTCCATCCTCGTCATCGGCAAGGGCAGCTATTACCTTTTCCACAGTTCCTCCGGATGGAAAGAATATGAGAAAATCAATGACGCCGTGACCGAAATCACAGATTATGCCGCTATTCCGGACTATACGGAGGTACAAAATATCCTTTCAAAATACAATGTAACCCAAAAGCAATATAACGCTTTTCTCCAATATGCCATGATAGAAGAAAATCTTTCCGGCGACTGTCTTCTGGAAGTTGCCGGGGTTGCCCATGAAAAAAATACCCCTCCTGCCCTCTCACAGGTATTCGGCCAGTTTCTCGCAGGCTACGTCAGCCGGGAATGCTGGCATCTGAACCTGATGCTTATGGCGGCCTGGGCAGCCATTCTTCTCCTTGTAATATCAGAAAAAAGATTCGGACTTTTTATCCCTCTCGGCGGACTTCTCCTTAGCCGGAGCGCGCTTTGGCTCTTTTTGCTCTATGAGGGCCGTTTTCCTCCGAGAGTGATGGTTCCGCTGTATCTGGGCGAAATTTTTTTCCTGTATTGTCTTTTTTTCCGGACAGTTACAGACAAGCGGACCACAGAATATGATCCGGCGCAGAGCGACTCCCGTAAAAATGGAAATTTCCGGAATAAGTATCTCCCGGTTCTGCTTATTTTACTGCTGCTTCCTTTCGGCGCCGGGACACTGAAAAGCCAGTATCTGTATTTACTGGAAAAAAATACCAGCGAATCTATCTATTTTACAGGCATGCAGGATATGATTTCCTATTGCAACAATCATCCCGAAAAACACTACTTTATTGATGCCAGCACTTTGATCTATTATCGCGGCAGCGCTTTTGAAACAAAAATTTACGGTCGGCGCAACGGCGTGATCACCGGCTGCTGGTATTCAGGTGCACCGGTTTTGTATCAATATGAAAAAGATTACTTTGCCGGCTGCGACACGATCTGCCTTGTTACTTCTTCCGATATGGAAATGCAGTCCGCCATGGTGATCGACTATCTGGAAGAATGCCTTGAAACCACAGCTTATCTGGAAGATACTTTTACGGTTTCCAATGGTGGAAAATATTTGGTTTATGCATTTTCCTTATAAACTTTTTTATGATATGCGCATCTGATAAATAGATACGCGGATTGTCTTTCAGTTTTTAAATTTGTAATACTTTCTAATGACTGTAAAAGCAAACCATGCTATAATAACGGTTAGGCGGGACAAATAATCTTAATAAAACATTTATAATCCCGCTGGTTCACTAAATCAAAAAAAGGAAGAGAGGTACTATTGTAATGAAGAGACATAATATTCTTCTGATCGCAGGACTTACCGCCGCGCTTTGTCTGGCCGGCTGTGGAAAACAGGATGAGGAGGTATCTACGGAAATTCAGGATATTACCGTAGAAGCGGAAGATCTTCCGGGTACTGCTGAAGAAGAATCTTCTGAGCCTGAGGAAGAGGTTATCACCGATGATGAGGAGGCTCCCGGCGAAGGATATGTGAGAAGTTCCTTAACTAATTTATGGGTAAAAGAAGAAGTTGCCAATTCGAGGCCGATCGCGGTTATGATGCCCACCGACTCGGCAGCACAGCCCCAGTACGGTATCGGCAGTGCCGGCGTTTTATATGAGATCATGGAAGAAGGCAGCATCTCCCGCCAGATGGCTATTATAGAAGGATGGCAGGATATGGAAAAAATCGGTAATATCCGAAGTGTCCGCCACTACTATGTTCCGGTAGGGCTGGAATGGGATTCCATCATTGTACATTTCGGCGGCCCCTACTATGCAGACGCATGGGTGACCCGTGAAGATGTCAATAACATCACCGGTACACATACAGGCAATACCAACGTTGCTCCCGGCTCCGAGGCATTTTTCCGTTCCAATGATAAAAAAGCGCCTCACAACGCTTATACATCCGGTGAAAAACTTACCAGCGCCATTGAGAAGCAGAATTATGACAAGGATCACAGAAGCCAGTACTGGACCGCAGACCACTTTACATTCACAAATTCTTCCAACCCGAATACTCTGGAAGATTACAGCGATGCCAAAAGAGCGGTAAATATCGACTTAAGCAATGTATTCCCTGTTACACTGACTTCACTGGAATACAATGAGGAAGAAGGCGTTTATTATAAGACGCTTCACAAAAATAAACAGATTGACCAGCTCACCGGAGAGCAGCTCACTTTTGAGAATGTTATTGTACAGATGACAGACTGCAAGAAACTTGATGATAAAGATTATCAGGACTTTACTATGATCGACAGCGGAAAATCCGGTTACTTCTGTACAAAAGGTAAGATGATCCCGATCACCTGGACCAAAACTTCCGACTATGCCCCGACCAAGTATTATGATATGGACGGCAAGGAGATCGTTCTGAATACAGGTAAAACCTACATTGCCGTAGCACAGTCCGGTACAAAACCGATTTTTGAATAATATTTTCTGAAACAATAACTTATTACAAAAAGCTGAGTGGAATCCGCTCAGCTTTTTATTTGTTGTCATTCTGTTTTCTGATACACAGCACCTATCTTATAACCATCTACCCATATAGTATATACTTCCTCATACCCCTTATGTACCGGATCATTTCCGATCACATTAAAGAAAACTTCAATATGATACTCCCCTGCTTCATAATCTTTTATGACCCGCTCCTTTTTATCCTCCGGCAGTAACAAACTGCTCAGAGTATATCCGCTTATCCTCACCTCTCCCTCCGTATGATCCAGAATCCACTCCAGCAGTTTGCTGCTGTCTGCATACTGGGAATCCCGCTCAAACAGGTGTGCGAACGGCCGTCCTATCTCGTTAAAATAAACCTGCTGATAAGGATGGTTATAGACATTCCATCCTGCTACCATCAGCGTATACGCCAAAAACAATACTCCGGCTACTTTTTTATTCATCTGCCCCGCACAGAACCTCAGTCCATATATCGCCACAACCGTAAATGGCACAAAGGCAAAAAACACATGATACCAACTCTCATATATTTTGCAGTGCAATACAATGATCGCGCTGATGATTCCCCAAAACAATCCTATACAGCAAACCAGCCATTTATCCTTTCCCAGAACACCTTTTTCCCACCATTCCTTTCCTTTATTTTTCAATGATATGGCCAACGCCATATGCCCGATAAAAAACAGGACTATATATATAACAGGAATCGTTATCCCCATCCAAACAGGAAGATAATACCACGGAAGTTCTGTAGAAGTGATCAATTTTCCCATAAATGCCATATAAGAGTTCCAGGCCTGAAAATGAGAAAACGCCTGAAAGGTCTTCCTGAAGGAAATGATTGGGTGCACCCATGCAAATGGCGAAATCATAACCCAGCATAAAAAGTAAGAAATTACTGCCAGTGGATATTTTCCAAAAAACAACAGCTTATGCCTTCCGATCGTTTTATACTTCAATAACCCTGTCAGGTCTCTGATCCCCCAGTATCCAAACAAAAACACCGGATAAATAATCGCCATCACCCTCTGATTTGTCGCAAATGCCGCCACAACGCCAAACAGGATCACCTTAAGCCAACTCTCTTTTTCTACGAGATAAACAAGAACAAGCACGACTGCCATATTCAGCGCCGCGAAAATAAGGTTTTTCACATCTGTAAACTGATAACCAAAAAACCTGGGATAAAGCGAAATCATTAAAATTCCTGCAAAAGCGTATAACCGGTTTCCATCAAAAATCTTCCGGAGAGCAAAATAAAAACAAATATATCCCGCAAAACAGACAATAAAATTATATAAATGCCGCATTAGATAAATATCCCTCGTAGACATTGCAAAATCATGCATGTCCTCAATAAATACTGTCGGCATCTGCATCGCTGTTCCGTAATAACCATGATTCTGCTCGCTCATCTCCGGTATTTCTTCCAGTTCCGGCATCTCACGATTCCACAGCACTTCATTGATATACTTGTAAGATACCAGGCTTCTTTCCCGTTGCTTCTCTTCATCCACAGTAATGCCGTAATCTTTATAAACACATAAGCCAATGATAAAATAAATTACAAAATACAGGATAATACAAATTTTTAACGGCTTACTGTTATTATATCTTTTTTCCATTTTCACGCTTTCCTCAATCTATATATCCTTCTACTCTATCCTCTGATATACGGCGCCTATCTTATATCCATCCACCCAGGAGGCATATACCTCCTCATAACCTTTATGTACAGGCTCATTTCCCACAACATTTCTGAAAACATCAATGAAATATTCTGCCTCACCTTCCCCGGCTATACTGACTCTCATCTTTTCCTCTTCCGTCAATAATAAACAGCTGTCCGTTTCTCCGCATATTGTTACCGCTTTCTCTTCATGATCCAATACCCAGTCCAACAATACACTGCTCGTTGCCCGCTGTTCATCCCGGTCAAACAGTTCCGCAAAATGTCTCCCGGCAAAATTAAAATATACCACCTGAAAAGGGTGGTTCAAAGCCATCCAGCCTATTAAACCGGCCAGACAAAGAACAAACATCCCGCCTACTATTTTTTTGCTGAAAAACCGTGCCAAAAAACACAGTCCATAGACTGCAATAACCGTAAACGGCATTAACACAAAATACACATGATGCCACCCAATATAGATTCTGCTGTCTAATATTATAACTGCACCAACAATCCCCCAAAATAAAAGAATACCGCAGGCCGGCCACTTATATTTTCCTATAAGGCTTTCCCATACATGCTCCTCTTTCTTTAATGACCAAAATAACGCCACATGCCCCGTCAAAAACAGCACAAGATACATGAATGGTATTGTCAATCCAAACCATACCGGTAAATAATACCAGGGCCGTTCCTCGCAGGTAATCAGCCTTCCTATAAAAACCATAGTCCCATTCCAGTCATATTGGGAAAAACCTTTAAAAGTATTAATAAATGCCGAGAATGGATTTTCCAGCCATGCAAACGGTGAGATCAGGACCCAACTCAAAAAATAGACTGCAATAACAAACGGATATTTCCCAAAAAGAAATACTTTTTTCACCCTGTTATTTCTTTTTATCACATATGTAATATCTCTGACAAGCCAATACCCCAAGAGGACCACCGGATAAACCACAGCCATGATTCTTTGATTTGTCGCCAATGCTGCTATACATCCAAACAGCGATACTGTCAGCATATTCTCTATTTCGACCACATAAACCAACGCAAGCAATACCATCATATTCAAAGCCAGAAAAATCAGATTTTTTAAATCTGTAAATTGATACCCCCAAATCCGTGGATACAAAGATATAACCATCGTTCCCGCCAATGCCGGAAGGCAGTTTTCAAAAATCTTTTTCAAAGCGAGATAGAAACAAATATATCCCGTAAAACAGACCAGAAAGGTCATCAAATGCCGCATATAAAATATTTGCTGCGTTGTCAATGTAAAATCAGACAAGTCTTCAATAAATACCATCGGCATCTGCATTGCTGTGCCATAATATCTATGATCAAACTCTTCCATGTCTGCAACCTTTGAAAGTTCTGGTACTTCACGATGGAATATTTTACTATTAATATATTTATAAGCTACAATGCTTTCCTCCCATTCTGCCGACTCATCTGTAGAAAAACCATAATCTTTATAAACGCATATCCCTACTATGAAATATAATATAAAATAAAAAATCACAATCAGTTGTAAAATTTTACTTTTTCTAATACCAAATATATTAAACCTTTCCATGATCCCTTTCATCCTTTTTCACAAAGACAGCTTTTTTTCCCAGAATATAATTCAGAACAATAACCAGAAGCATAAGAATGATTTTAGAAATACGTTCCCCAAAAGAAAAAAATTCAACAAGCACAATAACGCCTGTGAAGTCAATCAGGCCGGTAAGCCCCCGCGCTCCAATAAAACGGAGCAACTCCAAAAAAGCTTCTTTCAAAGAACCGCATTTTGACCTGTATACCCAAAACTTGTTCATAAAATATCCGATTGTTTTAGATAATATCAGACTGATAATATTAGCAACCGTATAAACAATTCCAACCTGCAGGAAGAGAAAGTAAAGCAATGCATTACTGAGCGTAACACATCCGCCGGCAACCCCATAACGCAAAATTTCCAGAGAAAACACTTTTTTAATATATTCTTTTATTTTCATCTTATCTTTTTTCTTTCACGTGGGCTTCCGAATAATTATTTTTAAAAGTCACATCCAGAAGCATATTTCCAATAAACCCGACGGAAAACAACTGTATCCCCAATATGATCAACAAGATCCCCAACTGCAACAAAGGCCTTGTCCCGATAGAATTTCCCATACACCAAATAACTGTCAAAAACAGGCAGATTGTTCCCCCAAGAAGCAGGGAAAGCAATCCTGTTCTGCCAAAAAAGTACATGGGCCGGTCATGATATTTTGATAAAAACGACACCGTAAAAAAGTCCAGCAGTCCCTGCATATACCGCTCCACTCCATATTTGGATTTTCCATGTTTCCGTTTGTTATGATGTACTTGTATTTCCGCAATCCTGAAACCTTTACGAAAAGCCAGAACAGGAATATACCGATGCAGCTGTCCATATATATCCACCGCGTCTGTCACTTCACGCCTGTATGCCTTATATCCGCAATCAAAATCATGCAGATCGATCCCTGACATTTTTGCTGTAACCAGATTAAATAATTTTGAAGGAAGCCTTTTCTCAGCCGGGTCCAGCCTGTTATACTTCCACCCGGAAACCAGATCGTATCCTTCATCAATTTTTTTCAAAAAACTGGCCAATTCGCAGGGATCGTCCTGCAAATCCGCATCCATAGTAATAACAACATCCCCTACCACATTTCTAAATGCCGTTTGCAAAGCAACAGATTTCCCGAAATTTTTCCGAAAAAATATATATCTGACATGTTCATCCTGTCCGGACATCTTCCTGATCACATCCTGTGTATGATCTGTTGAGCCATCATCAATAAACAGCACTTCATAATCTGTAAGAAGATTCTCTTTTTTACAATCATCAACATTTTCTTTGATCAATGAGTATAGTTCCTCCAAAGATTCTTCCTCATTATAGGCAGGTATCACAAAAGATACTTTTCTCTCTTTATCTAACATTTTCTATAATATACTCCTTCAGGGAACCCTCTCAGACTTCTGTAAATCCGTAAAAGGAAAATTTTAATAATCATACTATAGGTGCCTTTTTTTGTCAATTTTTACGCATAGGGCAAATTTTATTTCTCCCCCAGCCCCAACCTGTTCATCGCCGAGAAAATCGCCCTGATCGAAGCTCGCGTAATATTGGAACTGACGCCCACACCATAAGTCACATGTCCGGTCTCACCGTCCAGCAGATGGATATAAGCCGCCGCCTGAGAATTGGAACCGCTCTGCAGTGCATGTTCCTCATAATCCAGCACCTTGATATTCACCGTAAGCTGCTCCGCCAGTCCGCGCCGCACCGCATCGATCGGTCCGTTGCCAACAGCCTCAAAGCTGTGCTCTGCGCCGTGGTCCGTATAAACCACTTTCACATGCGTATCAAATTCACTGTCGATCATATCGCTCAGATCATCCACACGCAGCTTCCGGAAATGAAGCGGCTCCTTCCTGTTCAGATATTCCTCCCGGAAGTTTTCCATTACCTGATCCGGGGAAACCTCCCCCTGCTTCTCGGATATCCTCTGAATCACATCCGCAAACTCCCTCTGCATGCCCTTCGGCAGTTTAAATCCGAAATAGGCATCCATCACAAACGCCACACCGCCCTTGCCGGACTGGGAATTGATGCGTACAATAGGCTCATACTCACGGCCGATATCCGCAGGATCGATCGGCAGATAAGGCACCTGCCATATCTCGCTTCCCCTGTCCTTCATCGCCTTTACACCCTTATTGATCGCATCCTGATGGGAACCCGAAAAAGCGGTAAACACCAGTTTTCCCGCATAAGGATGTCTGGGATGGATCGGGATCTTACAGCAGCGTTCATAGAGTTCTATGATCTCATTGATATGTTCGATCTCCAGTTTCGGATCGATCCCCTGAGAGAACATATTATAAGCAATATTCATGATATCCACGTTACCGGTACGCTCTCCGTTGCCGAACAGTGTGCCTTCCACACGTTCCGCCCCTGCCAGCATAGCCAGTTCGGCGCTTGCCACGCCGGTGCCCCTGTCATTGTGGGGATGCACGCTGAGAATAATACTCTCTCTGTTTTTAAAATGTGTATTCATCCATTCGATCCGGTC
>Ga0224740_10352_pt1 | contig 13109 bp, 11 predicted proteins | sample LIM_E_Water_Bulk_FD_161634 | JGI IMG/M metagenome (GOLD analysis project Ga0224740, IMG submission 161634) | Enriched cells from gastrointestinal tract of the lab mouse from Pacific Northwest National Laboratory (PNNL), Richland, Washington... | ecosystem: Host-associated > Mammals > Digestive...
ATAGGACGCCTCAAAAAAAAGCGCTTTTATTTATAGAGGATTTGAAAAAGGATACCTTACGGTCTAAAAAGGCGCTCGCATTTTTTATGATTTTTGCTTCCTTTTGTTTTTCTGCGATGACGCAGATGTCTTTTAGCATGAAGGATTTGTCAAGTGAAATGATGGGGGTCATGATGCTCATCATTGGTCTTGTCTTAGCATTTACGACCCTATGTCTTGCCGTTACAACCGTGATTCAGGGAAATATAAAGACAATTGCGATGATGAGAGTTTTTGGGTATTCACAAAAGGAATGCTGCCGGGCGATTCTCGGCGGATATAGACCGCTGTCGTATATTGGCTTCATCCTTGGAACAGGATATCAGTATGCGTTGCTCCGTGTTATGGTGGATATTGTGTTTAAAGAGGTGGCGGATATGCCGGCATATCAATTTGACTTTCCGGTTATGCTGGTCTGCTTTGGTGTTTTTGCGGCAACTTATGAGTTTCTGATGCACCTGTATGCTAAAAGAATCAAAAAGGTTTCCATTAAAGAAATCATGATCGAATAATGGAAAGTTTTTTTATAAAAAAGCTTTCCATTGAGGGAGAAGGAAAAGCATTGCTATAATACTTTCATTAAAAGAAGGGAGATGAGAGAATGAGGACAATCATCACAAGACAATTTCAGCAATTAACAGACAGTCAGATGGTCTGGGATCTGCTGGTTGATGCGTATCAGGAGAATGAGGTGAAAGCGCCGTTCTTTGAATATGCGCTTACCTCGAGCTGGGCCGATAAGCGCTATTTGCACCGAAATCGTCTGTGGCTAGAGGAGGGTCTGCCGGTGGCCTTTGTGTTTTATGAATCGCCGGTTACGGATATATATTTTTGCCTGAAAAAAGGGTATGAGGAGCTGGCCGATGAGCTGATCGACTATGCGGAAAATGGTATGCCGGGCAGACCAGAGGAAAAAACACTGAAGCTAAATCCCAAGCAGGAGGCGCTCATCAGGGCAGCAGAAAAAAGAGGATATCACAGAGCCTATATAGAAGAGGAATATGTGATTGATCTGGATCAGTCAGAATTAAATTATGAGCTGCCGGCAGGGTTTCACTTTGTCGATGTGCAGAATGTGGATATGGCAGAGCTTGCGCGCTGTACGTGGAAGGGCTTTAACCATGAGGATAAGGGCGCATTTGAAAACTGGACAGCAGACGATCCGGGCACGACCTGGAATCCGCAAAAAGCTTATCTGGGCATCGAAAGCAGCTCGATGGCGCCGCCGCCTCACGCGACGCATGACCTGAATGTAATCATTGCCAATGAGCAGGGAGAGTATGTTTGCTTTTCCGGCATGTGGTGGGTGCCTCAGAATCAATTGGCGTATATGGAGCCGCTTTGCACGATTCCAGCATATCGGCATAAGGGGCTGGCCGCCGCCGCGCTTTCCAGGCATTATCATAGAATGAAAGCGCTGGGCGCCGTTTGCATGACCGGCGGTGAGAGCCCATTTTATAAAAGCATTGGCTATAACAGAAAGATTCAGGAATACGGCTATCGAAAAACAGCGTTCAAGGAGGGATAAACGATGATGAAGCAGGAGAAACAAAAGCTGCAGGAGTGGCTGCTGCAGAAGATTAAGAAAGAGTATCCGGAGGATATCAGTCTGGTCGTTGTGCATGATCATCTGGTGCTTCCCGGCGATGACTTCAAAAAAGCCTTTGACTATTACGTCCCCGCTACGCCGCGGGGCAATGAGCTGGCGCGCACCATGATCATCCACGAGATCGGGCTGGATCTGTACCCGCGCTCATGGGAGCGGCTTGAGGGCATGGCGCGCATGGAGGATTTTAACACCTGCGTTTTGGCAGACGCGCGCATTATCTACAGCCGTACGCCCGAGGAGGCCGCCCGCTTTACAGCCCTGCAGGCAAAGCTGCGCGCCAATCTGCAGGATCCGGCGTTCATGTATCAGAAAGCCCTCGAAAATCTGGACACCGCCATGGAGCTCTTCAAAACCATGATCTTTAAGGAAGATATGAGCTCTTTGCGGCTGGCCGCAGGATATATCCAGAACTATCTGGGCATGGCGCTGGCGTGCCTCAACCATACCTACCTAAAAAATTCCCAAGAGGATCTGTTAGAGGAGCTTCGCGAGATGCCGCTGCTGCCGGAGGGACTGCTGCCAGCGATGCAGCGCGTGATTTATACGCAGGAGGGCGCAGCGCTGAAGCAGCTGTGTTATCAGCTGATCCGGATGGTGCGCCATCTGATAGAGCAGCATCCGGCGCCCGCAGAGGCGGGAAAAGCTTCTAGTCTGCTGGGATTGGCGGATTGGTACCGCGAGCTGTCGTACACGTGGCGCAGGATTCGGTATTATGCAGAGCGCGGCGATGCGCAGCGCTGCTATCAGTGGGGCTGTATGCTGCAGGAGGAGCTGAATGTGGTGAGCGCGGAGTTTGGGCTGGCGAGCATGGACCTATTGGGATGCTATGATCCTGCACATCTGACAGATTTTGCGGAGAAGGCGGATGAGCTGGAGGCGCAGATTGAGGAGGTGCTGCAGGCGCAGGGTATGGCGCCTGTCCACTATGCCTGTGTGGATGATTTTATTAAAGATGAGCAGACGATATAAAAATGCGGCGGATATTCTGCCGGATGATCTGCTGAAGCAGCTGCAGCAGTATGCGGCGGGGGATATCCTGTATGTACCGTCGCCGGAGAAGAGAAAGCCGTGGGGCGCAACGGGCACGCGGCAGTTTTATCTGCAGCGCAACGAGGAGATCCGGAGGCTTTATGCCGGCCGGATGTCAATTGCAGAGCTGGCAGAGCGATATGGCCTCTCGGCGGAGACTATTCGCAAGATTATTTATCAGTAAAAACAGGGCTTGACTCTGACGCTGCGTGATAGCATATACTATGGGCACACGAGGAGGGAGAGCAGATGCGGACAGTAAAGGAAGTCAGTAATTTAACAGGTGTCAGTGTGCGCACACTGCATTATTATGATTCGATTGGCTTGCTGAAGCCGGCGGAGGTTACGGAGGCGGGCTACCGGCTGTATGACGATACGGCGCTGGAACGCCTGCAGCAGATTTTATTGTTTCGTGAGCTGGAGTTCCCGTTAAAGGAGATCAAGGAGATCCTGGAGAGCCCGAATTTTGACCGCAGCAGGGCTCTGGAGCAGCAGATTACGCTGCTGACGCTCAAAAAAGAGCATCTGGAAAATTTGATCGATCTTGCTCGTGGAATTAAAGCGATGGGAGTAAGCAAAATGGATTTTAAGGCATTTGATACCAGAAAAATTGATGCGTATGCCGCGGAGGCCAAGGCTGCGTACGGACACACAGCTCAGTACCGGGAGTTTGAGGAAAAGTCCAAGGGCCGTACAGCGGAAGAAACGCAGCAGATCAATCAGCAGATGATGCAGGTGTTTACCGAGTTTGGCAGTATGCGTCAGCTTTCGCCGGAAGCGGAGAGGGCGCAAAAACAGGTGAAAAAATTGCAGGCGTTTATCACAAAGAATTTTTATACCTGCTCGGATGAAATTTTATATGGGCTTGCTAAGATGTATGCCGGCGGTGGAGCCTTTACAGAAACGATTGATACGGCCGGCGGAAGCGGTACAGCGGAATTTGTCTACCAGGCAGTGAAGCGGTACTGCGGAAAATAACAGCAAAGAGGATGCCTCTGAGAGACATCCTCTTTTTTGTTTATGTGCTTCTGATAGATTATTTTAAGAATGGGAAGGATCCGACAATGGGCGCATCCTTGGCTTTGCCATTGGCAACCTGGAAAAAGCAAATGATCTTTACGACAAAGATAATGCCCATGCAGATAACGCCGGCAATCGGAATTAAGATGGTCCAGCACAGTACTAGGCTGATGATACCAATCAGCATGGTGATGATCTCCAGCTTCAGTGCCTGACGGGAATGGAAGCTGGCATACGGTGAATCGGAAGCAGCCAGCAGAGAAATGATAATGCCCATCGTGCCGAGCAGATAAGCCGCCATAGCGGTGACTTTGTTTTTAGAAATATCCTCTGTCGTATAATCAGCGGTGTGATCGTTGCTGGCATATACGGGAGGAGCCTGATAATACTGCTGATACCCTTGCTGAGCATTGTTTTGGAAGCCCTGCTCATTGGTCTGCTGTGTCCGAGGTCCGGACTGAGGGGGCGTCTGCTGTGTAGTCTGCTCTGAAATCTGAGATTCCGGCGCTGTCTGGGGCTCCGGTGCTGTTTCGGTCGCCGCCTGTTTCATGGAAGCTCCGCATTGCGGGCAGAAAGCCGCCTCGTCATAAACCTGTGCACCACATTTTGTACAAAAAGCCATATGTATCATCCTTTCGTAACCGGTTCTTGATTAAAAAAGAGACCGGAAATTGATTATTGTTGATAGAAAGTATAAAACAATTTGTTAAAGTTGTAAATAGTAAATTAAATAAAGATTTGCTTAAGATTTGTTTAGGAGAAAGGGAGGAGGGACCCTATTTCACTGCTTCCCTGACCGAGCGGCAAAGCCGCGTGATGTCATCCCATTTTTTCTCCTTTACCAGCGCATCAGGAGCCATGAAGCTGCCGCCGACAGCCAGTACATTGGCGAGCGCCAGATACTCATGCATATTCGAGGCATTCACGCCGCCCGTCGGCATAAAGCGGATACCGGCATACGGACCAGCCAGCGCTTTCAGCGTCTTTACGCCGCCGTACGCCTCAGCCGGGAAAAACTTGCACACCGAAAGACCGAGCTCAAGCGCCATTTCCAGATCAGAAGGGGTTACCGTTCCCGGAATCACCGGAACGCCCTGCTCCTGACACCAGCGCACGACCGAAGGATTGAGCCCCGGCGTCACAATAAAGCGCGCGCCGGCCCGAACGGCCTTTTCTGCCTGCATGGTAGTATGCACGGTGCCCGCGCCCACCAGAACCTCCGGAACCTCGCGGCTCATGCGGGCGATAGTTTCTTCCGCCGCCGCCGTGCGGAAAGTCACTTCCGCGATCGGAATGCCGCCGTCTGCCAGAGCCCGGGCAAAGGGAGCCGCATCCTTAGCGTCGTCCAGTACCACGAGGGGCACAAAGCGGATGGTTTCAAGGACAGATATGATATCAGACATGAGCTTCAGCCTCCTGCATAAATTGTCTTAGCTGCTGCCGGTTAGGAAGCCCGGTGTTGTCGCCGCGGCTCATTACCTGCAGCGCACCGATCGCATTGCCGCGCCGCGCTGCTTCGTCTAAGGTAGCGCCCTCCAGCAGAGCGCTGATCAGTCCGGCGGCAAATCCATCGCCGGCTCCCACGGTGTCCACGACTTTTTCTACGGCGAAGCCGGGGATGAGGGAATGGTGAGCCGAATCAGCCACATAAGCGCCGCGGCTTCCGAGCTTGGTGATTACAGCGCCGGCACCCCGCTGCAGATAAAAATCGCTGATCATCTGGGCGTTGGCACTGCCGCAGAGAATCTCGCCCTCGCCCTCACCGGGCAGAACATAGTCGGCTTTAACCGCCAGCTCATTTAAGGTAGAGACCATCGTCTCCTGATCGGGCCAAAGCTGCGGCCGTAGGTTTGGATCGAAGCTGATCTTGGCGCCGGCCCTACGCGCCTTTTGTACGGCGTAGAAAGCGGCTTCGCGCGTGCTTTCAGAAAGGGCGGGGAAGATACCGGTCAGATGCAGCAGAGAACAATGAGAAAAATCAATTGCATCAATATCTGCGCAGGAAAGCGTGGAAGCGGCGGAGTTCTTACGATAGTAGAAGATCTCGGGATCGCCGCTAGAGACAAGGCTTTTTAGCATGAAGCCGGTCGTATGGGACGAGCTGTAGCGAATCAGTTGTGTGCCGATCTGGTTATCGGCCAGACAATGAGCAACAACGCGTCCAAACGGATCGGAGCCCAGCTTGGTCATATAAGTAACGGCATGCTCCAGCCGGCTCAGGCCGATGGCTACGTTAAGCTCCGCCCCAGCAACAGCAAGGGAGTAGCCCGTAGCCTGATCCAGCGGGCCCTCGCTCTGCGCCATCAAAAGCCCCATCGGCTCGCCGATTAAAATAACACCCTTTTTCATAGGAAATGCATCCTCCGTTTCAAAATATAAGGGTATTATATTGCATTTAGCAGGCGACTGCAAGAGGAAATAGGGACAGGCAGATTATAGATAATACAGGAGCTGCGTATAGGTGGGCAGCGGCCAATCGGCGGCAGCCACCAGCTGCTCAGCCTGATCGGCATCAGCGCGGAGCGACGCCATAGCAGGCAGTACAGTATCCCGATAATAGGCGGCCTGCTCAGAGAGAGAGGGCAGCTGCTGACTGCTCTGCAGAGAAGATTCGAGCGCCTCCAGCTTGCTCAGGAAGGAGGCCGACAGGTCAGAAAGCTGACGGATCAGCGAGAGCTCCGAATCGCAGGTGAGCGAGGCGGAAAGAGCCTTTTTGTCCAGAGCCGCCTTGGTGAGCTTATGCGTGTACTGCAGCACAGCCGGAAGGATCTGATGGCGCGCCATATCCACCATAATGCGCCCTTCGATGAGAATCTTTTTGCAGTATTCCTCCATGAGGATTTCATAGCGGGAATGGATTTCAGAGACCGTAAAGATTTTATGCTTGGTGAACAGCGCTATGTTTTTCTGGGCAATAAAGGGGGCGATTGCCTCTGCCGTACTGGAGAGGTTCAGAAGACCGCGGCGCTCTGCCTCCTGCACCCATTCTTCGGAATAGTTATTGCCGTTAAAGATGATGCGGCGGTGCGCGGCGATATTTTCTTTGATCAGCTGCTGCAGAGCGGCATTAAAATCATCCGCGGCCTCTAGCGCATCGGCAAATTCCGTTAAAGCCTCTGCCACAATCGTGTTTAAAATGATGTTGGGGCCGGCGATGGAAAGGTCGGAGCCCAGCATACGAAACTCAAATTTATTGCCGGTAAAGGCAAAGGGCGAAGTGCGGTTGCGGTCGGTTGTGTCTTTGGGGAAGCGGGGCAAAATATGGACGCCCACCTTCATGACCTCGCTGGAACGCGCATCATAGCTGGAGCCCTGCTCGATAGAATCCAGAATGCCTGTGAGCTCATCGCCTAAAAACATAGAGACAATCGCGGGAGGCGCCTCTTGTGCGCCGAGCCGGTGGTCATTGCCGGCGCTGGCGACCGACATGCGCAGCAGATCCTGATACTCATCCACTGCCTTGATCACAGCCGTTAAGAAGAGGAGAAATTGTGCGTTATCCTGCGGAGAATCGCCCGGCTCCAAAAGATTCATTCCGGTATTGGTGGAGAGGGACCAGTTATTATGTTTACCGCTTCCATTTACGCCGGCAAAGGGCTTTTCATGCAGCAGGCAGGCCAGACCGTGGCGGCGCGCTACCTTTTTCATCGTTTCCATCGTCAGCTGATTATGATCGGTGGCTAGATTGGTATTGGTAAAAATGGGAGCCAGCTCATGCTGCGCAGGCGCTACCTCATTATGCTCTGTTTTGGCATAGATGCCAAGCTTCCAGAGCTCTTCATCCAGCTCCTTCATAAAAGCAGCCACGCGCGGCTTGATACTGCCAAAATAGTGGTCGTCCAGCTCCTGGCCTTTGGGAGGCATGGCGCCGAACAGCGTACGGCCGCAGAGGCGCAGATCCTCACGCTGCGCATACAGATCCAGATCAACCAAAAAATATTCCTGCTCTGGACCAACAGTGGTGATCACGCGTGATACATCGGTGTGGCCGAATAGACGCAGGATGCGAAGCGCCTGCTTGTTGAGCACCTCCATAGAGCGCAGCAAAGGCGTTTTTTTATCGAGGGCCTCGCCGCTGTAAGAATAAAAAACAGTAGGGATGCAAAGCGTCCCGTCTTTGATGAATGCATAAGAAGAAGGATCCCAGGCGGTATAGCCCCTAGCTTCAAAGGTGGCGCGCAGGCCGCCGGAGGGAAAGCTGGAGGCATCGGGCTCGCCCTTAACAAGCTCCTTGCCGCTGAACTCCATGATCACGGCGCTGTCGCCCTGCGGCGTAATGAAGCTGTCGTGTTTTTCAGCAGTAATGCCGGTCATGGGCTGAAACCAATGAGTAAAATGCGTGACGCCCTTTTCGATAGCCCAATCCTTCATTGCGTTGGCAACAACGTTAGCAATGTCCGGATCCAGATGCTTTCCTAATTCAATAGTTCGGCGCAGCGCCTGATAAGTGGTTTTGGGCAGGCGTTCCTTCATGACACGATCATTAAAAACCATCGTACCAAAGGTTTCGGGTACAGATACAAAGTTCATAGCGATTCCTCCATTTCAAAGCATGTATACTCTTCATATAAAAAGGCGCGGCAGAGAAAACCCTGCAGCGCCTTTGCTGTATCTGCCAGAGAGTATAGCGATAATTTGCAGGATTGTCAATAGAAAATTGCAAAAAATAGAAAAAGCGTTGACAGGACAAAACGAAGGTGCTATAATACCAGCCAGTAGACAAGGACGTCTATGGGTAGGCCTTTGGAGGAAGGGCACTCATAGACGCTTTTTTTATAGATGAAATGGAGAAAGCGATGAAACAAACCGAACAGGAGCTGCTGCAGTTTGTGCAGGAGCATGATGTGAAATTTGTCAGATTGGTTTTTTGTGATTTGTTTGGACGGCAGAAAAATATTACGATCATGGCGCAGGAGCTGCCCAAAGCCTTTGCCTATGGCATTTCCTTTGACGGCTCCGCCGTCCTCGGATACGCGACTGTGGAGTGCTCGGATTTATTTTTGGTGCCGGATTGTTCCACCGTCGTCATTCTGCCATGGGAAGAAGAAGCCGGCCGTATGGTGCAGATGTTTTGTGATATTAAAAGGCCGGATGGCAGCGATTTGGAGGAGGCGCCCAGAACGATTCTGAGAAAAGCCGTGCAGCGTGCCGCTAAGCTGCGGTATATCTGCCGCATTGGGACAGAATGTGAGTTTTATCTGTTAAAAACAGAAGAGGGAGCGCCTCTTTTAAAGCCGATGGATCAGGGAAGCTATGCGGATACCACGCCGCTTGATCAGGGCGATTTAATCAGAAGAGAAATCTGTACAGCGCTGGAGGCGCTTGGCATGAAGCCGGAAAGCGCCCATCATGAGAGAGGCAAGGGCCAGAATGAAATCGATTTTCGCTATTCCGATGCGCTCACGGCGGCCGACAGCTTTATGACCTTCAAGTGGGTGGTCAAATCCGTTGCCCATCGGCACCAGCTTTTTGCCAGCTTTCTGCCCAAGCCCTTTTGGGAGGACAGCGGCAACGGGCTGCATATCAATCTTTCTCTGGCGCAGGGCGCGCAAAATCTGTTTCAAACGGGAGATCAGCATAACCCCTATGCGGAGAGCTTTATTCAGGGAATTTTGGATCATGCCGCCGAGATCACAGCCTTTTTGAATCCCATCAACAATTCCTATTGCCGGCTGGGCTGCTTTGAAGCGCCGCGCTATGTCACGTGGTCGCATCAGAACCGGTCACAGCTGGTGAGGATTCCGGCCTCCTCCGGCGAATACAGCCGCATGGAGCTGCGCTCAGCGGATCCGGCCTGCAATCCCTATCTGGCCTTTGCGCTGCTGATTCATGCCGGCATGGAAGGTGTGGAGCAGGGAAAGAAACTGGAGCCGCCCTGCAATCGTAATTTATATGAGGTTAAAGAAGAAGAGGGACTTCCGCTTTTGCCGCGCAATCTGCGGGAGGCCATAGACATAGCAAGGGAAAGCGAGTTTATCAAAAAGGTACTGCCCGAATCGCTGCGGCAAAAATATTTTGCGCAGCAGGAGAGATGGTGGCGGGAATACGGCAATGAAAATCTGAAAGAAGAAATTGCCGCGAATCTGTTAATTTATTAAAGAAATAGATAAGGAAGAGCAGCGCATGGAAAAGGTTTTACTGGTCTCTCACGGAGAAAAAAATCGGGATATTTTCACGCAGCTGTTGGCTGAGTGCGGGCTGACAGAGGTTTATATAGCCAAAAACACAGTGCAGGCCAGACGGCTTCTGGCAGAATATGAGTTTGCGCTTGTGCTGATTGTCTCGCCGCTGTCGGAGGAATATGGCTGTGAGGTTGCTAAAACGGCAGCGAAAACAACGGCCGGCGTGATGCTGATTGTGAAAAAGGATCACGCGGAGGAGATGACAGAGAAGATGGAGCCGGAGGGCATTTTGGTATTCACACCGGGAATGGGCAAGGGCTTTTTCCGCCATGCGGCGAAGCTGCTTCTCGCTGTGCATCAGCGGCTTGTCAAAACCATGCCGCAGCAGGCCAAGCTGGAACAGAAAATCGAAGATATCCGACTGGTAGGCAGAGCCAAATGCCTGCTGATTCAGTATGAAGGCATGACAGAGGAGGGCGCGCACCGCTACATTGAAAAGGAGGCCATGAACCGGCGCATCACGCGGCGCGAAATGGCTGAGACCATATTGCAGAGCTATGAAATAGAATAAACGGAGGAAATTATGAAAACAGTGTATCTATTACTTGAAAACGGCGCATGCCTCGAGGGGCAAGGCTTTGGCGCCCCCATAAACGGCGACGGCGTCCTCGGCGAAGTCGTCTTCACCACGGCGATGACCGGCTATCTGGAAAGCATTACCGACCCCAGCTACTACGGTCAAATCCTCGTTCAAACCTTTCCGCTCATCGGAAACTACGGGGTGATTCCCAGCGACTTTGAAAGCGCAGCCCCCCATCTAACTGCCTATATCGTGAATGACTGGTGTCAGATACCCTCCAACTTTCGGAGTGAGGGAGATCTTGACACCTTTTTTAAGGCCCAAAATATTCCTGCCGTCTGCGGCATTGATACGCGGTATCTCACCAAGCTGCTGCGTGAGCAGGGCACGATGAACGGATACCTCAGCTATGAAAAGCCGGAGTATCAGACGCTTCAGGAGCCGCTTGCCGGCTATCGCATTCAAAATGCCGTCCAAAATGCGGCCAGAGGCTATTTTAAGGAATATCCTTGTCCCAATGCCCGTTATCATGTGGCCGTATGGGACTTCGGCGCCAAAGAAAACATCATCCGCGAGCTCACAAAGCGCGGCTGCTGGGTCACGCTAGTGCCGCCGGATGCATCGGCGCAGGAAATCAGCCGCCTGCCGCTCGACGGCCTGATGCTGTCCAACGGCCCTGGTGATCCGGCTGAAAACACAGCCATCATCAGCGAGCTTCGTCGGCTCTGCCACGAAACCCGCCTGCCGATGTTCGGAATCTGCCTGGGACATCAGCTCCTAGCCCTCGCGCACGGCGCGAAAACAGGCAGGCTCCCCTATGGACATCGCGGTGCTAATCAGCCGGTTAAGGGGCTGGATTCGGGGCGCATCTATATGACCAGTCAAAATCACGGATATGCGGTAGAAAGCTCCAGCCTGCCGCCGGAGGCGCAGGAAAGCTTTATCAATCTAAACGACGGCAGCTGCGAAGGGATCACCTATACAGATCATCCGGCTTTTTCCGTGCAGTTTCATCCGGAAGCAAGCGCCGGGCCGCTGGACACTGGATTCTTATTTGACCGCTTTTTGCAGCGCCCATACGCAGTGCACGCAGGCATAGTCAAACTCAATGCCCTGTCCAATGCGAATCGGCCCGGAGCCAAGCACCATGACCACCGGCTTTTTCTGCGGCCGCGCCGCAATAAAAGCGCCGGCCTCGTCGCAGCAGCCGTGCGCGCCGTAAAAGTAGGGCGTGCGCGCGGCAAATTCCGCGCTGCAGGTATCCACCATCTGATAGGCCGCCGGCTCATGCTGCCAGCTGCCGGCCGGGATCACCTGATCCGGAAAGCCCCATTTTTTCAGCGTACGGTACAGCGCCTGATCCACCTCTTGGAGGTGCATCGCCTCATCGAGCCTCTGAATATGCAGCAGCTTTTCCAAAAACCATAGATCAATCCCCGTCAGCGCATGCAGCTCGCTCGTTTTGGCGCCGCGGCGCAGCGCTTCATAGAGGGCAAAGAGCCGCTCATCATCCTGCGCCAGCAGCTTTTCCTGCAGGGCCTCATCCGTCAAAGTGCGCATCCTCTCTCTGTTTAGATCATACTGCGCAATCTCCGCGCCGCGCACGGCCTTGAGCAGTGCCTCTTCAAAGCTCTTTCCGATGGCCATTACCTCGCCGGTCGCCTTCATCTGCGTGCCGAGCCTGCGGTCTGCGTACACAAATTTGTCAAACGGCCATTTGGGAAGCTTAACCACCACATAGTCGAGCGCCGGCTCGAAGCAGGCCTTCGTTTTGCCCGTAACCTCGTTGGTGATCTCATCCAGCCGGTAGCCCAGCGCAATCTTTGCCGCCACGCGTGCAATCGGATAGCCCGTTGCCTTCGAAGCCAGCGCCGAGGAGCGCGACACCCGCGGATTCACCTCGATCACCGCATATTCAAAGCTGCCCGGATGAAGGGCAAACTGGCAGTTGCAGCCCCCCTCAATGCCCATGGCCTGAATGATATTCAGCGCCGCCGAGCGCAGCATCTGATATTCCTTATCCGCCAGCGTGAGCGCCGGCGCAACCACGATCGAATCACCGGTATGGATCCCCACCGGATCCATATTCTCCATAGAGCATACGGTAATGCAGTTGCCGCTGCCGTCGCGCATGACCTCAAATTCGATCTCCTTCCAGCCGGCAATGCATCGCTCTACCAGCACCTGCGTAATCGGCGACAGACGCAGCCCTGCCTCCGCAATCTCCCGCAGCTGCCTCTCATCCTGCGCAATGCCGCCGCCTGATCCGCCCAGCGTAAAGGCCGGCCGCACGATCACCGGATAGCCAATCTGCGCGGCAAAGGCCTCCGCCTCCTCCAGCGTATTCACCACCGCCGAAGGGATCACCGGCTCGCCGATGGCCTCCATCGTATCCTTAAACCGCTGCCGGTCCTCCGCCTTATCGATGGTTTCCGGATCCGCTCCCAGAAGCTGCACATGATGCTGCGCCAGAAAGCCGCTTTTCGCAAGCTGCATCGAGAGCGTGAGCCCCGTCTGGCCACCAAGGGTGGAAAGCAGGCTGTCGGGCTTCTCCTTTTCGATGATTCTCTGGACCGTCTCCAGATTCAGCGGCTCGATATAAATATGATCGGCCATGGCATGATCGGTCATGATGGTGGCCGGATTGGAATTGACCAGCACCACCTCCAGGCCCTCTTCTTTTAATGCGCGGCAGGCCTGCGTGCCTGCA
>Ga0224740_10354_pt1 | contig 13101 bp, 8 predicted proteins | sample LIM_E_Water_Bulk_FD_161634 | JGI IMG/M metagenome (GOLD analysis project Ga0224740, IMG submission 161634) | Enriched cells from gastrointestinal tract of the lab mouse from Pacific Northwest National Laboratory (PNNL), Richland, Washington... | ecosystem: Host-associated > Mammals > Digestive...
AAACGGAAACCTTCCTGACAAATCTGAATAAAAATCAATTTCCGCCCGAAACTTTGAAAGCTCTTTACGCCAAACGCTGGGGCATCGAAACATCTTTCCGCAGCCTGAAATATTCAGTGGCGCTCATTCATCTCCACTCCAAAATTCCAGAACTTATTTTACAGGAGGTTTTTGCTGCTTTCCTGATTTTTAACTTTGCACAGGCAGCAGCCTGGAACGTGAAGCTTTCCTGCCACAAGACAAAACAAAAACAGCGCCTCAATTTTTCCGACGCTGTCTTTGCCTGCTGTGCTTTTTTACGGAAACCTTTTCGAGAACTGGAAGGTTTGCTTTACAGGAAACGCTTTCCGGTAAGGCGGGGACGGGCTTTCCAGAGACCTGTTTCCTCGGGTAATCGGATTTCTTGGTTTTATCTTCCGGCACGATAGCCGGGAATCTTTGGGGGCGCTTAACTTAATGGCATTGCCCAACTTGGGACGCATTTTTCAGGAGGTGACAGGAATTAAGAAATCTTTTCGCGATGCCGCGCCGGTATGGGCGGCGTTTTCCCTTGTGGTGGTATGGCTGGGCGCGGCCGCCGCCGGGGCTTATACCGCCGGGATAAATCTTATTGACTTTATAGGCGCTTTCTCAAAAGCCATGGAGAGCCCTTTTTCTTTGAGATGGACGGCCCAGACAATCCCGTTTATGTTGGGTGCGCTGGCAGTTTACGCCTGCGCCATTTTCATGTACTACTCCACCCGGGAAAACAAGCGCCCTGGCGAGGAACACGGCAGCGCCCGCTGGGGCAGCGTCCGGGAACTGAACCGTAAATACCGGGACAAAGACCCGGAGAAAAACGTAATTTTGACCCAACGCCTGCAAATGGGCCTGGACAGCCGTAAGCACCGCCGCAATCTGCTGCAAATTATTGTGGGCGGTTCCGGTTCTGGCAAGACCCGCTTTGTGGTGAAACCCAATCTCTACCTTGCCAACACCAGTTATATTGTCACAGACCCCAAAAGCGAGGTACTTCGCTCCGTGGGCGCTCTGCTGCTCCAAAAGGGCTATACTCTGCGGGTGCTGGACTTGATAGACCCGGAGCACTCCGACTGCTACAATCCGTTCCAATACATCCGTAAGGACTCCGACGTGTTCCGGCTCATTGACAATTTCATCAAGAACACCACCCCCAAAAAGGCCGCTAACTCCGACCCGTTCTGGGAGAAATCCGAAACAGCCCTGGACAGTGCGCTCATGCTCTATCTGCTCCACGAGGCCCCGCCCGAAGAACAGAACATGGAAATGATACTTACCATGATAGAGTACGGCAGCGCCAAGGAGGACGATGATGATTTTCAATCCCCCCTTGACTTGCTTTTCGAGGCCCTGGAGGAAGAACAGCCGGAGCATATCGCGGTACGGCAGTACAAAATTTTCAAGCAAGCCGCCGGCAAAACTGCAAAGTCAATTTTGGTGCAGGCTGCTGTTCGTTTGTCTGCTTTCACCCTGCCAGAAGTGCAGCGGATCACCAGCCGGGACGATATGGAGCTGGACAAGCTGGGCAGCCGCAAACAGGCGGTTTTCTGCGTTATCCCGGACAGCAACGACGCCTCCCTTAACTTCCTGGTAGGTATGCTCTATACCCAGGCTTTCCAGGAGTTGTACTATCAGGCTGACCGGAATTATGGCGGTTCCCTGCCTATTCCTGTTCGATTGATGTTCGATGAGTTTGCGAACATCGCCCTCCCGGACGGCTACGCCCGCTTGCAGGCCACCATGCGCAGCCGCAACATTATGGCTACCATTATCCTGCAAAATATCTCCCAGCTAAAAGGGCTTTTTAAGGACGATTGGGAGGGGATAATCGGCAACGCCGACGCTTTTTGCTACCTCGGCGGCAACGAAAAAAGCACCCACAAATATATCTCCGAGCTACTGGGCAAGGAGACCATCAGCACATCCACCCACAGCCAGAGCAAGGGCAAAAATGGCTCTTTCAGCAAGAATTTTCAGCAGTCCGGCCGGGAGCTCATGACCCCGGACGAGGTGCGTATGCTGGATAATGCCAAGGTCCTGGTGCTGCTCCGTGGCGAGCTGCCCGTGCTGGATAATAAGTACGACCTTATGAAACACCCTAATCTTTCACTGACCGAGGACGGCGGGGCCGCGCCATATATCCACTACCCCGCCTCCCCCTATGCGGTGGAGGACTTGAATTTCCCGTTTACCAGCTTAGACGAAATCGAAATTATAGAAGATATGGAGGAATCTGAATGAAAAAAACACACCTCGGCCCGCAAAATGGGCCATATCCTTTTGGGCCGTGCTGGCCGTGGCTTTTACCGTCCTGGCAGTCCCGGCCTTTGCCGCAGACGGTGGTGACAGCCCCCTTACCATTGTAAACAACCTGTCCACCTTTATTTTTTCCTGCATCCGCGCCATCGGAATCATTATCCTGGGGTGGGGCATCGTGCAGGTGGGTATGTCCGTCCAGTCCCACGACGCCAGCCAGCGCACCCAGGGTTTTCTCTGCCTGTTCGGCGGGCTGCTCATTGCCTGTGCCGAGGACATCCTGAAGCTGATCGGCGTGGTGTAATGCCATGAGGACAAAAAACAGACGGGAAAATGTGTCCCAACTTGGGACGCATTTTCTCAAGGAGGTGATGGCCTATCAGCGATAACTGGGTCGTACAGAACATACAAAGCGCCCTGGGCGCATGGAACGGCAAGCTGGCTGAGCTCTGGGCGCTTTTGACCCAATCCCCGGAGACTTTCAAGGGCGGGGATATCTGGAACATCATCACCACCCTGGCCGGGGCCATGCAGGGCATTGGCTATGGGCTGCTGGTGCTTTTCTTTGCCATGGGCGTGTTCCAGTCTGCGGCGGGCTTTAAGGAGATGCAGAGGCCGGAATTTGCCCTGCGCCACTTCATCCGGTTCGCCGGGGCCAAGGTCGCCGTGGGGTATTCCATGGACATTATGTCCGCCATCTTCAAGATTTGCGGGGGCGTGGTCAGCAATGTCATGGAGAGCATGGGCGGCATGGTCAGCGCCGGAGCGGACCTGCCCACGGAGATCGTGGACGCCATAGAGGGGATAGGTTTCTTTGAGTCGATACCCCTCTGGCTGGTGTCCCTGCTTGCAAGCCTGATTATCACCGTCTTATCGTTCATCCTGATTTTGACCGTGTACAGCCGGTTTTTCCGGCTCTATATGTACACAGCTTTAGCGCCGCTGCCCCTGGCGTCTTTCGCTGGGGAAGGCACTTCCGCCACAGGAAAAGCCTTTATAAAATCCTACATCGGCGTGTGCTCCGAGGGTATTATCATCGTGCTGGCTTGCCTGATTTATTCAGCCTTTTTATCAAGTTCTACCCCATCGGTAGACCCCAGCCTGCCCGCCGTCACCATGGCCTGGGAGTACCTGGGGCAGCTTGTGTTTAATATGCTTGTGCTGGTGGGTCTGGTGAAAGGCGCGGACAGATTAGCAAAAGAAATGTTCGGATTATAAATATGTCCCAACTTGGGACACAAAAAAGGAGTGGTAATTTATAGAAGTAAAAATCCCCAAAGAAGTCCGCCGCCACAAGGAGACCATCTTTTTCGGCCTGTCCGTCCGCCAGTTCCTATGCGCGGCCCTGGCCGTGCTGATCGCCGTGGGTATCTACCTGGGGCTGAACCCCGTTCTCGGCAAGGAAACCGCAAGCTGGCTCTGCATACTCTGCGCAGCTCCGGCAGGAGTGGCAGGTTTTTTCACTTACAACGGTATGACCCTGGAGCAATTTATCTGGGCCGTTGTTAAGTCTGAAATCCTCTGCGCCGGGAGCAGGCGGTTTGAATCCCACAACCTCCACTACACCCTCATGGGCCGAAAGGAGTGTGACGATTTTGATTAAGTCCCTAATCAGCGCCAATAAGAGCGAGAAGGAGAAATTCATCATCCCCCGCAGCGTCCAGCAGTCTATCCCCATCAAGAAGATTTACAGCGACGGCATCTGGCAGGTGGGGAGCAAGCACAGCCGCACATGGCGCTTTGCCGATGTGAATTACGCCGCCGCGTCAAACGAGGACAGGCGCAGCATTTTTCTGTCCTACAGCGCCGTGCTGAACTCCCTACCCACAGACGCCACCGCAAAAATCAACATCATCAACCGGCGGCTGAACCCCGTGGACTTCCGCCGTTCCGTCCTGATGAAAGAGCAAGGTGACGAGCTGGACAAGTACCGCCAGGAGTACAACGATATCCTCATAGGCAAGGCCGCTGAGAGCAACGACTTAGTGCAGGAAAAGTACATCACTCTGTCTATCGCCCAGCGGAAAATCGAGGACAGCCGGGCATACTTCCGCCGGGTGGACGGCAACTTGAGCAAGAATTTTGGACGGCTTGATTCTGGCGCGAGGGCCATTTCCAACTATGAACGCCTGCGGCTTCTCCATGACTTCTTCCGACCCGGCGAGGAACAATACTTCACCTTCGACCAAGCCGCCGCCATCCGGTACGGGGTGGACTACAAAGACCTGATCTGCCCGGACGGCCTGCAATTCAAGGCCGGGCATTTTGAGATGGGCGGCAAGTTTGGCCGGGTGCTTTTTCTCAAGGAGTACGCCAGCTATATTAAGGACGAGATGATTGCCGACCTATCTGACTTTGCCCGGAATCTGGTGATTGCCATTGATATCCTGCCCGTTCCCACGGACGAAGCCGTGAAAGAGATACAACAGCGCATTTTGGGAGTGGAATCGGACATCACCCGCTGGCAGCAGCGGCAGAACTCCAAGAACAATTTTACCGCCAGCGTCCCCTATGAGCTGGAACAGCTTCGGGCCGAAACGAAAGAATTTCTGGACGATCTCACCGTCCGTGACCAACGGATGATGTTTGCCGTCGTGACCCTGGCCCATATTGCCGACACCCTGGAACAGCTTGACGCCGATACAGAAACCCTCCTTGCCATAGGCCGGGAACGCCTTTGCCAATTCTCCGTCCTGCGCTACCAGCAGGAGGACGGCTTGAACACGGTTTTGCCCTATGGCCTGCGCCGGGTGAAGGCCCTCCGCACCCTGACAACGGAAAGCACCGCCGTCCTTATGCCGTTCCGGGCCCAGGAAATTCAGGACCCGGGCGGGATGTATTATGGCGTCAATGCTGTGTCAAAAAATCTGTTGATCTGCGACCGCAAGCGCCTGATATCTCCCCACGGATTCTATTTGGGCGTGTCCGGCTCCGGCAAGTCTATGGCAATGAAATCCACTATAACTAATGTTGCACTCGGTACAAACGATGATATTATCATCATAGATGCAGAAAGAGAGTACGGCCCCCTTGCCCGCGCCCTGGGCGGCGAGGTTGTGGAGATATCACCCCACAGCCCACATCACATTTCCCCGCTGGACATGGCTGAGGGGTACGGCGAGGACGAAAACCCCGTTGCGCTCAAGTCCGAGGTTATCACCAGTATTTTGGAGCAGCAGATGGGCGCAGGACGCATCACCGGCAGCCACAAGTCCATTATAGACCGCTGCACCGCTAATGTCTATAGGCTATTTTTGAAATCTAAAGGTAAAATGCCTGCACCGCTCTTGACCGACTGGCGCTCCGAAGTGCTGAAACAGACCGAACCAGAGGCCAGAGAAATCGCCCTTGCCGCCGAGCTTATCACCGAGGGCAGCTTGAACGTGTTCGCCCACGAAACTAACGTGGATATGGACAACCGCCTGGTTGCCATCGACCTGTACGAAATGGGCGAAAGCCTCCGGCCCACGGCCCTGGTCGTTACCCTGGAGGCCCATACAAAACCGGGTGGCCGCAAACCGCAGGAAGGGCAAGTACACCTGGGTCTTTATAGACGAAGTGTATTTGTATTTTAAGTATCACTATTCTGCCGAAGTGCTATACCGGGCCTGGAAACGCTGGCGTAAATACGGCGCACCTTTGACAGCAGCCACGCAGAATGTGGAGGAATGTTTGCGCTCTGAAACGGCTCGGCTCATGTTCGCCAACTCTGAATTTCTGCTGCTTTTTAATCAGGCGGCCACCGACCGGGCAGAGTTAGCCCAGCTTCTCCACCTGTCCGACACGCAGATGGGCTACATAGAGAACGCCGAGGCCGGGCATGGGCTTTTGCGCATGGGTGGGGCGCTGGTGCCGTTCGTAAATACAATCCCCCCGCGACACAGCGCTCTATAAGCTCATGACCACCACACCGGGAGAATCTTAGTGCTGACTTTAGGCAGTTTATTCGATGGAAGTGCGTCCCGAATCGCAGTGTAAAACCAGCGTAGTAGCGAGGACACCACTGTGAACCTGACAGGGGCATTTCATTCGTGTACCCTGTAGGTGTTGATACGGCTGGCGGCGGCATGAGAGCCAAATATCTCATGTATCCGACCGCGACTAATACTCCTGCCGGCTGTCTGGCAACAGGCAGTCGCGAAGCATAGGTGAAGACGGGGACACTGCTGGTGACAGCACACCTCGGGTTCCGCCGCATATGGATAGAAATTCCTTTCTTGTACGCTTCGTAACGAATGCTGTCCTGCTCCGCAAGGAGGGGATGGAAAAACAGGCTTACCTCACGTGATTTTTCCGTGTCATTATGGGGGATGGCGTTATGGCCGCCATAGAGTCCGTGGGAAACGGACCGGGGAGACCCAAGCCTGCGGAGTAAAGAGGAGTCCTAAGTGCGGCATTAAGGCAGTCGTATTGATATGGGAGAACTGCCCGGCATGGCAAGAAATTTTTGTCATGTAGTAATCGGGGACGGCCTGCACCGAAAGGGTAGGGCCAGAAAGATTACGCACGGGTAGTCAGCGGGGCCATAGTAGTGAAGATACCGTATCAAGAAATACGGAGGAGCGAAGGGCCTTAGTCTTACTTTGAACGGCAGAACAATCATTTCTATTCGCCTGATTAGACGCAAGAGACTATTCATTACGGAAATGAGGCCAACCAACCTATGAAAACAACTTTTGACCAATAGCTACAACTATTTTGTGGATATGGAGCGGCGGTTCAATGATTACCGCAACGGGAAAATGGATATGCGGACGCTTTATCCCATGGTCTATGACGCTAACAATGTAGCCTTTGCGCTGCGGCAGTTGAGCCAAAGCGGAGGGCGGATGGCGCTGGGGCCTAACGGTACGAATATCAAGACGTTAGAGCCGTATTCCATCCTGGAATTAGCGGAAATTGTGAAAGACCGTCTGCTCACCAAGAAAATGGACTATGTGCGCCGGACATACATTCCCAAAAGCAACGGCAAAAAGCGCCCCCTGGGAATCTGCTCCATCTGGGACAAGCTGGTAGAGAAATGCATCCAGCTTGTGATAGAGCCTTACTGTGAAACAAAATTCGTACCAAGCTCTTTTGGTTTTCGTCCCCAAGTCAGCCAGCACCAGGCGCTGGCAAAGGTGAAGACCCAGTGCATGACCATGCCCTATGTGCTGTCTGTCGATATGCAGGACTACTTTGGAACGATTGACGCAGACATTGCCTACCGGGAACTATGGCACATTGGCATCCGTGACCAAGTGATTCTCAACTATATCTACCGATTCATTAAGAAAGGCTACTATGAGGATTCCTGTAAAGTAGAAGACCCTAAAGGTTCTCCACAGGGGTCTATACTGGGGCCGCTCATCAGCAATATTTATCTGCATCGGTTTGATGTTTGGTTGAGGGAACAAGGGGACTGCTGGCATGACAAAACAGTGGGGAAATTTCACAACAATCACAGGCGGCGCAATCTGGAGCGCACAGGTCTGAAAATTGGCATCCATGTTCGCTACGCTGACGATATTTTGGTGATTTGCAAAAGCTATGAGGATGCTGTGCGGTTTCGCTACAGTGTTACCCATTATCTGACACAGAATATGCGGCTGAAAATCAATGAGGAAAAGACCAGGATATATGACCTCACAAAAGAGAAGATGAAATACCTGGGATATGAATTCTACGTGTTCAAGCCGCCGCCCAAATGCGTCCAGCAAAAAGGTATGTATATGGTTGCCAATACGCTTCCACAGAAAAAGGAAGATGAAATCGTTGACAGGTGCCGGGAATTGCTCCGGGCCGTCAGGAAACATCCGAATTTTGAGACAATACACGATTGGAATACTTACGTGGTAGGCATCTACAACTACTACAAGGGTATGACGCACTTCTGCATGAATTTTAGAAAGATAGGTTGGCGAATCAAGAAATTGTTCTACCACACGATGGAGAGGAATGTTACGTTTACGCAAGAGCAGTCATATAAAAATAACTTTCAGAGAGGAGGCTATCGTTCCTGGGGAAGCAACGGCTACTACTGCTTTAACGGGTATCCAGTTGTTGAAATCCAGTGGGCAAGCTGGGATAGCTGGATTTTGGCTGGCGGTAACGGTGTTGTAAAACGGGAAAATCCGTGCTCACAGAAAGAGAGGAAACAGCGGCCTGGAGTGTCCATTGACGACATTGAATATCTTGTCAGGGTATCCAAGCACATCAAAAACAGCAGATTGGCCCTGTTCAGAATCAGCAAATACAGTTCGACAAAGGGTATCAGCTATCTATCCGGGGAATATGTCCCGGTCGGGCAATACCACTGCCATCATATCAAGCCTTTGAAAAGTGGCGGCACAAACGACTTTAATAATCTTTGCGTTCTATCTGAACTGGAACACACGATTCTGCACAGCACTACCCCGGAACGGCTCTATGATTTGTTTCCCAAGAAAAAGAAGCGAATCAAGGCGCTTATTGAGGCTTTATATGACAAAGCGGCGTGAATATGTATTCCCTTCATCAGCAAAGCGGCACATTGAAATGAGGTGCCGCTTCACAAAGTAAGATGGTGCGCCGTGTGCGTCGAAAGGCGCCCGCACGGTGTGGGCTGGGGGAAAAGTCCGAGATGATTTTATCGGAGACTTACCTATCAGCATTCGGCGGCTTTCCCCTGGCGGCAAGGCTCAACGGTATAGAGCCGGTTTGGGCCAGTGAAATTATGAAAGCGCCGGTTTCCATCACCAAGCGCCATTTCCCCAACATGGCGCACTTGGGGGATATCACCCTGCTGGACGGCGGGAAAATCCCGCCTGTTGACATTATAACCTTCGGCTCGCCCTGCCAGAATTTTTCACAGATTGGCGACCGTGCAGGGCTGGCCGGGAAGAAATCGAACCTGTTTTTTCAGGCTATCAGAATCATAAACGAAATGAGGGATGCCACTGGAAATCTATTTCCAACTTTCGCTGTTTGGGAAAACGTCATGGGAAGCCTTTCATCCGGAAACCAGCTGGATTTTGGAGCCGTGCTCACAACTTTCGCGGGGTGCCCGGTTCCAATGCCTGCTTCCGGGAAGTGGGCAAACGCCGGGATGGTTAGAGGGGGACAGCCTGATCTGGCCTGGCGGCTTATGGACGCCCAATATTGGGCAAGGCCCCCTCTGGCCCGAAGAAAGCGCGTGTTTCTCCTGGCAGACTTTAGAGGGCGGCGTGCTGCAAAAATACTGTTTAGGCCCCCGGGCGTGCGCCCAATTTCTGGAACTGGCGGCCCGGGCGGGAATCTCGCCGCCCCCGGAGATAGAAGCCCTTTTCTTGAAGCAGGGGGGGCGTGTACCCATCGTCTACCCTTTTCAAATGTATAGAATGAGGGCAGCAGCAGCAAACCAGAACCATGCGCAGTTTATAGGCGGCTTTGGCAGGAGAAACGACCCGTTCCCCACCATCCTTGCCAGCCGAAACGCGCCTTTTGCCTTTTGGTACGAGGATGACCCGGCGGGCGGTTGTGTCCGCTATCTGACGGAGCGGGAAACCGAGCGGGCTATGGGCCTGCCCGATGGCTGGACGGAGTTCGGCGCGGCGGGCGAGAGGATAAGCCCGGCCCAAAGGTATATGGCTTTGGGAAATTCTATCGCCCTGCCCTGTGCTTTTTACATTATGGAAGGTATCAAAAATTCAGTAAATTAGCGTGGAAATGCGTCCCAACTTGGGACGCATTTTTGCTTTATCCAGGAGGTGCATTTTATCCGAATCATACGAGAAAAAGACCCGTCTATGGTTATTAAGGCGAGCACCCCTGTTAAGAAAAAACAGGGTGAAAGCGTCCTGCCAAAGCAGCGGGCGATGAAACTTGCCAGAGACAAGTTTACAAAGAAAATCCGTGATTCTGCCCAGCCGAACGATAGGGAGCAGCAGGACAGGCCCGCCGGCAATTTTGCCGTTGACAGCACCCAGCAGGCGGCTCAATTTGTAAGTGATAAAGCCGTGAATGGCGGTATGCAGAAAGCGAAAATTGCCATTCAGCAGCGGCAGAATTTCATCAAGGAGCGCAAGGCACAGGTGGTGGAGGCCATTTATAGGGAGCAGGATATTGACGGGACTGGATTGTCCCACGGTGTACGATTTTCCTCTGCTGAAAATAGGGCAGGAGTTTATCACGGTGAACCTCATGTGCGCACAGAGGTAAACTATACCCCATCTTCACCACAATCTAAAGCATCTATTCCCACATCGGCACAGAGGGCAGGCTCTAAGTCGGTTCCTGTTCAGTCTGCTATAACCGAAAATTCTCCGCTGAAAGCAGAGCCGACATCCCAACCTATCCCTATAAAAAACAGCAGTTTGCGGAAAAATCAATCCATCAATCAATCCGTCCAGCCGCCCATCGGGGAGGCTGGACGTTCACCCATTAAAGAGCATAATTCCGACGCTTTTGCCCCCAAAGAAAAGCCGGTTAGCGGCCCCTCTGCCATTAAATCCCGCCGCGCCGAGGAAACCGTGAAAAATTTGACTGATCCCATCAAAACAGATATGATTAACACAAATAGAGCTGCAACTTTCCCGAAACTGAACAATTCTGTGAAACCCGTAAAAAGCGCAGTGCCGCGCCGTTCAGCAGGCAAGGCCCTGATGGAGCATACCGCCCGGAAAATGAAGTTCCACAGCCAAAAGCAGCTTGCCCAAAAAGCAGGTAAAACGGCTAAAGCCACAGGAGCCGTCACAAAAAAGGCCGCTGCCGTTACTGTCCGCGCCGCACGCGCTCTTATAAGCGCCCTCGCCGAGCTTGTGGGCGGGACAGGCGTTTTCATCCTCCTGGCCGTGGTGCTGCTGGGCGGCGCACTGTCTGCATTCGGCAGTTCTCCCGGCACAGGCGTTTACACGCCGGTCAGCGCGGAGGTGGAAGCCTTTGACCCCATCATCCGCGTTTACGCTACTCAGCATGGAATCCCCGAATATGTGGATTTAATAAAGGCCGTGATGATGCAGGAATCAGGCGGCAATGTGGAGCTGGTAGGCGGCGATGTCATGCAGTGTGCCGAGGGCATGGGCCTGCCCGTTGGTACGCCGGTTGACCCGGAGCGCTCCATAGATTTTGGGACAAGCATTATCGCCAACAACCTCCAGCTTGCGGGAGCAACTGGCCCCGGCGATATCCCCCATATAAGCCTTGTCTTGCAGGGCTACAACTTCGGCAACGGTTACATATCCTGGGCGCTGGCCCGGGGCGGGTACTCCAAGGAAAATGCCAGGGAGTTTTCTGTCTGGTAGGCGGGAATCCATGGGTGGAGTGGGTACGGTGACATTGACTATGTAGACCACGTCCTGCGTTACTATCCTCTGGCGGCTAACCCCCTGGGTGGGGCCAGTGCCATAGCTGAGGGCCGGTTTGCTTTTCCGTTCCCCGGCCATACCTGGAATACCTACCCTGGACACAACGGCATAGATATTTCCTTTGTTAACTGTTATGGCGAGCCAGTCTATGCCTGTGCTCCTGGCACTGTCCGCTATATCCAAGATGGGTGGACGCCTTCTCATGGCGTAAGCAATATGTGGTCTTTTGGCAACTGCGTGGTGGTAGATCACACGGACGGCTGGCAGTCTGTTTATGCCCACCTGTCCAGGCTGGCGGTAGCTCCTGGTACGCCTATCCGGCAGGGGCAGCTTGTGGGATACGTTGGCAGTACCGGCAATTCTACCGGGCCGCACCTGTATTTGGCGCTTTACTATCATGGCAGTGCTGGTGAGAATGGCATGAACTATGCGGAAATGGCTTGGCCGCAGTATAGGGAGTAGGCAGGGAATGTGTCCCAAGTTGGGACACATATTAGACAAGCTATCCTATTTACACACTTGATACAGTTCGTTCAAACGTCTATAATATTACATATTACACTTTGGAGGGATGATATGTTTGAGTATATAACCGCACAGGAAGCTGCCGAAAATGGAATGTATCATTAAGATGGGTACAGTGGCTGTGTAAAGAAAACCGCATAGAAGGTGCTATGAATATCAACCGTGTATGGCTTATACCAAGAAATGCCCCAAAACCCATGGACGGTAGGACGCTAAAGGGAAAACATAAAGAGAAAATTGAAAATGAAGTTTGATTGCCGTAAACCGATTTAAGGATTATTTAATAACTTCTATGCTACAATCGAATCACAAAGCGAAAGGAGTAGCAGAAATGTATTTACAAATACTGAAAAAAGACCTTAAACGCAAAAAGGCGATGAACGTGATATTGCTGGTATTTATTATACTCGCATCGATGTTCATGTCCTCAGGCGTGAGCAATATCATCACGGTGACAACCGCGCTGGACAGCTATTTTGAAATGGCGGACGTGCCAGATTACTGGGTATTGAGCGAAAACAAAGCCTCGGACAAGGACATTTGCGGGACACTTGAAAACGCCTCCGCGATAGACGAGTTCCGTATTGAGGAGTTTATCCGTATGTCCCAGTCCAATATTACGCGGTTCGGCGAGCCGCTTGACGATTCCAACGTCAATCAAATATTAGTATTACAGAGCGACAGAGATATGGGGATGAATTATTTTTTGGACGATGAAAGTATTCTTAAAAGCGTACCAAAAGGAGAAATTTACGTTGCCCGTTACATAGAGGAAAACATGGGACTTAAGGCAGGCGACAAAATTACTGTCGAAATAGAGGGCGTAAGTCGTGAGTTTACCTTTGCGGGTGGTTTCAAGGACGCTGCCTGCGGCACGGAATTGATAGGCATTAAAAAGTTTATCATTAACGGCGAGGACTTTGATGAATATATGTCCGACAAGACGACAAAAAATATGTATGGCGGAAAGTTCTTATATATACACACCGCCGACCTTGAC
>Ga0224740_10355_pt1 | contig 13051 bp, 11 predicted proteins | sample LIM_E_Water_Bulk_FD_161634 | JGI IMG/M metagenome (GOLD analysis project Ga0224740, IMG submission 161634) | Enriched cells from gastrointestinal tract of the lab mouse from Pacific Northwest National Laboratory (PNNL), Richland, Washington... | ecosystem: Host-associated > Mammals > Digestive...
AAAAATATACAGGAAATAAAAAAAGAAAATCGGCAGAATTGGGAAACAATCTCTCTTACAGAGCATATGATATTATATGAACGTAAGGGAATTTCTCGGAAAGAAGCCATGAAACTGGTGGCAAAAGACCGGGGAATATCCAAACGTGACGTATACAAAATGCTGCTGGAAATAGATTGAAAACAAGTCTGCTATATTGACAAATTCGACATCTTCTGGCATAATAAGACAAGAGTTTATAAAAATTTTATAAACTTAAAAATATTTTCACATAGTTAGGAGTGTTGATACATGGATAACAACGATAATGGCGGATTTTTATGGGGATTATTAGGATGCTGTATTCCAATCGTTGGTTTGATTCTTTTCCTGGTATGGAAAGATCAGAAACCCAGAACAGCTAAAGCAGCAGGAATCGGCGCACTCATAGGTGTAATTCTTGGAGTTATATCTTACATAATTTCATTTGTTTTCATCGGCGCAGCAGGATTGGCGTTCGGTGCATTCTAAAATCGGAAAATTCCTGCGGATTTTCTTTGGCTGTCATGCCAGACCAGACCGTTCTTTCTATTTCAGAGGAAAACAGTTTCCCATCTGTGCGCGATGCACAGGAGAATTAATAGGTATGATACTGGGGATACCCATTACCATTTACTATGGCCGTCCCGGATTTACAATTATTCCGGTTATGATGGCTCCGCTGGTTTTCGACGGGTTCTTGCAGCGGTTAACCTCTTATGAGAGCGGCAACATACGAAGGCTGATTACAGGCATCCTGTTTGGAATTTCATTTATTTTTGCGTTTGCTTATTTCCATCATTTTTGTTTGTATGTTGCAGGTATGATTTTAAAGTTCTTTGGAGCTGATCCTGCTTCTGTTGAACGAATGATTATGTTTTTTGGCGGTTAACGAGCATATGCATGATTCATGAAAGCGACTGTAAAAAGAGATATGGGATTTTATTTTACGAAATCCCATATCTCTTTTTTATATCCTTTATTCTTACAGTAAATTCTCCAGACTTTTATTCTTCCCAATATTCAGGCAGATACTTTTTCAATATTGAAAATGGCGCAGCCCCCATCTTCATCAAACTTTCGTGAAATTTATAATTGCTGAATTCATCCCCATACTTTTTCATGGCGTACTTTTTGAGGTTTAAAAACTCCAGATATCCAATATAGTATTTCAGATAATGCGCAGGTTCCTCTATAATAAGTTGATAAATTTCTTTAATTACCCGTTTATTTGTAATTTGATAGCCTCCAAAGAAATCTACCGCATCTCTGAGCGTCCAGCCATCGTAATGAATACCCATATCCGCCGTGGCGTAAAGACTTAACAATGCGGACTGATTTTTTTGCAGATATGCGGCGATCTTTGGATCTACGTCTGCATAATAAAAAGACTGCATTTCTACATATGTCGCCCATCCTTCAGCATATCCGCTGCTTCCAAAAAGACTGCGGATTGCAGAAAGCCCGCTGCTGCGCTCCATGACATTCTGGTACAGATGCCCGGGAAATCCTTCATGGGCAATCGTCGTATAAAGCTTCAGCTTTTGATCTCCTTTAGACTGATTAATATAAATACAGTTCTGGGAAATATCATCAATCGGAGGCGTTAGATAAAATGCGGGCGCCGTATATTCTTCCAAAGACGGATGTACAGATTTTACCGTATAACCAACATCGGGCGCAGCGGGAAAGTCCTTTTTCATTTTTTGCTGCAAATCTTCTAATATTAATTCCGGATCCTCTGTGGAAAGCTGATAATTACTGCATTTTTCACTGAGATCGGCATTTTCTGCCGCCAGTTTCGTTAAATCTTTCATATCCTGATCACGTTTTAATTCTGTCTGTCTCTGCATTTCTTCCACGGAAAGATCAGATCCTGTCACATCTCTGACCAGAGAACGGTAATATTCTTTACCACCCGGCAGACCGCATAATCCTCCGCTGTTTGTTCCGCTTCCTTTCAAAGCGGTTATCTCCTGCGCCATATACTCATAAGCCGGAATAAGCTGCTCCAATACCAGCTGACGATTCTGTACCTTATAAGCTTCTGCCTGCTCGCTGGATAATTTACCTGACATTTCCCCAATCCGGCTGTCAAATGTGGATAAGAGATAATTATGTTCAGGATCCTGTGTAAAATTATTACACTGCTTGACAATATCTTCTGCTGCAAAATCCGCCATAAATAAGCCCTGCTGAGATTTCTTTTTTTCCACTTCTATAATCTGACGGAAAAAATCCGGCGTACAGGAAATTAATTTGAGATAGTCCTGAATATCCCGTTCATCGTAAAAAGTATACTCAGCAAGCAGAACCGGAAGCTGCGACTGAAACCCTGTACTGGGCCGCAGTATTTCTTCACAGTCATCTGTACCGGACGCTGTCAGCTCATTTTCAATATAATCAATCATGATATCATACGTCATCTGCTGAGAAACAGTAAGTTCCTTCTTCTTAAACTCCCCAAGTTTTTTCTTCCAGTTTTCCAGAATGATAGAAGTCTCTTCCTCTGAATTTTGAGAAATTTTTCCATATGTAACTGTGTATTCATTGATTCCATAATTTTCCGGATGTGCCAGAGTGTAATGCATATTCAGCGTACTTGCAGCAATCTCTGAACGAAAAACCTGATCCGTATAATCTGTAAATGCCTGCTGAGTCTGACGATTGCCTGAATTTCCCGCACAGCCTGTTTCGATACTCAGAATGATTGACAGTAAAACAGCCGACCGTTTAAAAAAATGCTTCTTCATGTACAGATCTCACTTTATGCCATATTCTCTCTATATGTATGTATTATTTTACAAACTTAGACCATCATACTTTGTGCTCAGTGTTCTGTTTTCTGCGATCAGCAGCTCAGCTTATTTAATTATGAATAAAACCAGATAAGAACAAAACTCAAAATTAGAAAAATTGGATATTGAATACATTGTATTTTTTATGGAATAACTTGATATAATTCAAACAAGTGATATAATTTGCTATATAGCAAGTGGAGTAAATACTCATTGCAAAGTATTTGTTTTAATAGGAGTCACTAAAAGTACGGACAGTCAGCGGAACATTTTATAGAAGTTTTGATGTAGAACAAAATAGAGGATATCAAACATTTTTGCCTACTGAATTAAATCCGTTAAATATTAGAATTGCTCAAGATATTACAAATTTTTTGATACAGGTACATCATGCACTTGGTATTTTGGAGGGAATGACAAAATATATTCCTAATGTGGAACGTTCTTTAGAGCTAAAAATTTGCAGTGATTCATATTATTCACGCAGGAGTATAAGCCTTCATTTCCAGAAAAGACAGATACGTTGTTGAAGGACTTAATAAAAGATATTGCAATAGATCAGAGTACAGATATTATGATTAAAGCGGCATTGATATACTACCAATTTGAGGCAATACACACTTCTAACATCGGAAATGGACGAGTAAAAAGTTGTTGCTGGCTTTATTGCTTATGAAGCAAAGGATTTTATCAGAAGGATGTTTGTTTATTTCAGAATATCTTTATCATCATAATGATGTTTGTTTGGATTTGTATTTCGGAGTACAACATTTTAAAAATTATACAAAATTGATTAGGTTTTTCTTGCAGTGCATCATTAATTCATCTAACCAGACTATAAAACGTCTTAATGCGGAAGTTGATGAAAGGGATAAGATGGAGAAGAAATTATAACATAATACTAAGTTTTCACGAAAATTGTCTGAGATATATGATTTTATTGAAAAACACCCATTTTCATGATTAATGATTTAGTGAATGCATTTCATATTTCTTATAATACTGCGTCAAATAGGGTGGACATGCTAATAAAAATGAATATTATAAAAAAGAGAAAGAGCAGCATAGAAATCGAATTTTTGTTGCACAAAAATATATTGATATTTTTATGGAGTCCAAATACACAGCAACAATAAATATAACTATTTTTAGAGGTAAAATTTATACACGAAGAAAGAGGCAATATAAAAATTCATAGATTTCAAGCATTTGACAGTGATTGCTTTTTATATATAATATCAAGATGTGGTTGAGGGATCACTTATTCTGATTGAAGATAGAATGGTTAAACTGATTTATTTGAAGTATTTAAAGGCGTCTATATCCTATGACAATGAGGTGCGGGTAAACCATATCCTTATGCAAGGGAAGAAGTGAGAGAGGCGGTATACAATGGATTGATACATTGTAAATGGGAAGACGGCATTCCTATTCAAATCCGAATAGATGATAAGTCTATGTATATTAGCAATGCATGTGTATTTCCAAGTGACTGGACAACAGAAAATCTTATGAAAACTCATAATTCCAGACCATATAATCCAGATTTGCCGAATACCTTTTTCAGAGCTGGATATCGTTGTCCGAAATAGCTGACCTTTTAGGAGTGTCGTATAAAACGGAGGGCAGTGGCCGACTTAAAAAGATTGGCGCTATCGAAAGAATCGGAGGAAGAAGAACGGGGTATTGGAGGATAAAAGAAAAATGAGCAAGTTGAATATTTGGAATGAAAAAAATATAAAAAATAAAATATTAATATGTACTAAAGATGAAAGCTTTGGTAATCATGCGAAGAATTTTTTTGCATTTCCATTATCTGATATATTGTTTTCATTCTATAAAACTGCCAATATTAAAGAAGATTTTTATTCAGTTGAATTCTTTGAAAAATTGCTCACCCAATATAAAGCAGAAAATAAAGAATTGACGGAAAGTAAAAAAGAATTGATCGAGAACGGCTGGATATCATGTTCCTTTGGGCGTTGGAAATATGCACTAGGTAATTTATACACATGGGAAAAAGTTGAAAGAGAAGATGATTGGGAATTTAAGGATTCAGCTATTATTCGTTTTTTCATTTGGTTAAAACATCAAGAAAGAGAAAAGCGATTTAATATTGAAATTATAAATCCAGAGGAAATATTGAAATGTTGGAAAGCGGCCAGTGATACAATACCTGACTTAGATTGGTTTATAAATGAACACTATTTAGAATGTTTAAATGGTAAGTACTATGCTGGGCATGGTAGATACCCGGGGAAAGAAGCAATTAATCAAGCATTAGCAAAACTATGGTTAAAGTGGGGGGAGAGCCAAAGAAACGACTGGATTGTTATGGTATTGTCGTTAAAAGGATCATATAAAATTGGTGAGTACTTAGATGAAGATACTCAAAAAGAACTTATTTATTTTGTACTGGACAATTATATTTATAAATATCCTATTCCTTCTTGGGAAGATGAAAATCGATTTTACAGCAAACTTCGGATGGTAGAAGTTCCAGCATACTGTAAAGAACCCAATAAATATGGCAAAGCCGAATTATGGACAGGAAATTGGGTTATTGATTTGTTGAACTATAAACATTATGGGTTTGACCATTATAGGTGGGATGATATTAGAGAATGGGAGTACACATTTTTGATTGCATCATGTGTAGTTTATTCAAGATGGCGTAAAGATGAACAGAACAAAAAATTTACGGATTACTTGAATGGTTATGATAAAATTTCGGCATTATATTATATTTTGAAATTGGACATGAACATTATATATGAGTTGCTTACAGAAAGCGGAACTTTTTTTATTGGATTTCGTTATTTAATTCATAACATTAGAGATACCGTTCTTGATTCAGATGTATATGTGAATTATATTTGCAATATTGTAGACATGATTTTTGAACAGGGTGTTAAGGAGAAAGATTTTTTTAAGAGTGAAGATATTGGAAGCTGTTTGTTTTTTCTGAAAATCAACTGTCGTTCTCACCAGAAAATCTGGATAAAACTTTTTAAAGCTATTGTTTTGATAATTGGAAAAGAGAAATATTTAGATGTTATTATGGAAGAATTATGTATTTACTTTAGAACATTATTGGAGATAAAGCGTGATGTAGACTGGGCGATGGGCTATCATACAATTCTTTTTTGTGTAAATCAATGGTTTTTTGAAAATACCAATTTACAAGAAAAAAAGTATTATAGAAGCTTTATGGATATTGTATGGAGAGGTTATCAAATTGCGTTTGATGGAAAAAGTAATTATGTTACCTTTCTTAAGGAGGAATATTTTTCGGAACCGTTATGCTCAGAACTATATAGAATTTATATGAAAGAAGAAGCTGCTGCAAAGAAAAGAAAGTTGCTGTTGCCAGTAAGCAATATGCAGTATAATAAAAGAGACAATAAGATTTATCACTTTTATAAACTACTGTTGATAATTATTTATCGTATATACGAAAAAGACAGTGAGACATTTGTAAAAAGTGTAATGTTTGAGACGTTGGAACAGGTTTTGATTGGAGAAAACAATAAAAATAAGGGTGCATTATTTAACTATTCGTATATGCAGATATTTTCGACAGAATCTGTTATTTGTAAATGTGTTAGCCTATTAAGATATGAACAAGAGGAATCAGCATATCTTCAAAAGAATTTATTAAAGGCGGATATTCCAGAATTGCTTATTTTTTATGAGGCAGCCCAAGATCAAAGACTCAAAGAAGAGATTCTGAAAAAGATTAATGAGAAGGCAACAGAGACATCACTTGAAGTGTATGACGATAGTCGAGCATTAGATTTAGTTATGGATTTTCAGATTGAAAGTCTGTATCCGGCCGTAGAATATATGCTTAAGAGAAAGCTTAAGAAATGGGGAAAGATGGGGTTTGTTAAGAACGAACAATATTATCAACAAGCATTACATCAGCAGTACCGACTAAAATATCGTAAGCGGGAATATGAGGATATTTTAAGGGGAGATAATGTTTTCTTTAAAGCAATTGTATATATGGAGGCAGATGAATATAAAGATTATGAAAAGGCAGATAAGCTGTGGAAAGGCATGATTTTGGATCGGGAACACCATAACTATGCAAGTACTGTATATTTAAATTACTTTTATCTTTTGAATAAAGAATTAGATATAGCAATAAAGAATCAAACAGCAAAACAGGAAAAGATTTTAGAAAATATAAACTGGCTGATTGGGATTGTGGAAAAAGAGCAGATTCAAAAATGGTCAATAGATGATAAGGAAGCATTTGGCTGGTTTGTCGTTCAAAGTAAAAAAATGCATGGCGATGATTATTTGCGTGATTTCTATATCTACAAAGAAAGATATCATTTGTCAATGGGTATAGAGGAATTTTATGATGAAGCAAAACATGAAAAAGAATCACTTCAGCAGAATTTATATGATAATGTGAGTGCTGCTAATAATGTAGTTGAAGCTTTGAAAACATTTGAAGCATTTGATAGAACACCCAAAGCACAAGCATACTATCAGATGCGAGGATATCGGGAAGCAGCAGAGAAAGATTGGGGCGCAGTAATGCTAACAGAACAAGTACTTAGAACATGCTACGCTTTACAAAATTATGGCTCGCAATTGATATACGAAGATAAGAAAATTATCTATAAAAAAAATGAAAAGAAAGATTATGATCTAATAACGGTTGAGAAATTGTATGAAGATGGCGTTACCATGCTTTTTAGAGAGTTATTTAATTTGGCATTTGGACAACTTTATAATTTTACTGTTCATGATCAGGAGAAACGAGCAAGTACAGGAAATTGTTTTGCAGGCCGCAAGTCACCTGCGGAAATTGATCTAAGTGTATATTATAAAGACAAATGCAGTGAAATCATGGAGGCATTTGTACTTGCAGATAAAACTTCAAAGACAATATTTAAAGATCATATAGAAAAAGCAATTGGAAATAATATTACCAATCAGCCTCTTACTTTTATATTGATTTATGGTAATGCAAAAAACAGTGCTGGTGCATGGTCAAAATATAAGAATTACATATCTCATGGATTGTATCATGATTTTACAGGGAACGTTATTGAAAGAACATCAATTCTTGAACTTGAAGAAGCGCCTTATTTTCTCAAAGAATTTAATAGCATGTATTCTGGACTTAAGTTTTTACGTCAAAGCATTATACTAAAATCTGGCGAAACACAGGAAATTTTACACATTTATATAGATATAGCTAAAAATTTTGAAGGAAAGATTCGCAAAGGATGTAGTAAAGTTTGAAGGAAAAAAGAAGTAAAGAGGAATTTATTTATTTTAGAAGCGTCATATAAAACGATATAGAAGGCAGTGGCAAATTTAATTGCATTGGAATTTGCAAAAAGGTGTGATTGCCGTACTGGATTCAAGCAATCCCGACCACATGAAAAAGAATACAGATCTATTTGATTTTGAACTGACAAAGAAAGAAATGGACTTAATCAATACCCTTGACCAAAATGAAAAACATGATTGGTATTGATAAGAACGTTTTTATACGCTGTCCCATCTGTAGTAATAAGACACGGACTAAACTATATCACAATACAGTGCCTGAGAATTTTCCTCTCTTCTGCCCATAGTGTAAAAGAGAAAAATTAGTAAACGCGAAGGATTTGGTAGTGTAAATTAGTTTGTGTTTTTGGAAATAAATGGCTCCTTTTTGGTAAGAATTAGGATATGGAAATTCTTATCGAAAAGGAGTGTTTTTATGCCAGTAGCAAAGGAACAAATTCGACAGATTATCTCAGAAAACAACTTAAACAGCATCACCGATGTCTATGACCTGCTCCGGGACAGTTTCAAAGACATCCTGCAGGAACTTATGGAGGCAGAGATGGACGCCGCCCTTGGTTATGAGAAAAACCGTAAGGGGGATTTACAGACGGACAACAAACGCAATGGGCATTCCCCAAAGAACCTCAAGAGCCAGTATGGGGAGTTCCAGATTGACGTGCCCAGGGACCGGAATGGGGAATTTGAGCCGAAACTAATACCGAAATATCAGAGGGACATATCCGGCATCGAGGAAAAGGTGATTTCCCTGTATGCGCGTGGGATGAGCACCCGGGACATACACGACCAGTTAAACGACCTGTATGGGATTGAGCTGTCTGCAGAGATGGTCAGCAAGATCACAGACAAGATCCTTCCGCAGGTAAAAGAATGGCAGTCACGCCCCCTGAACCCGGTGTACCCGTTCGTTTTCATGGACTGCATCCATTACAAAGTCCGGGAGGATGGGCGGATCTTAAGCCGCGCAGCCTATGTTGTGTTGGGCGTGACAGCAGAAGGTTACAAGGAGATTCTTAGCATTACCGTCGGGGCAAACGAAACCAGCAAGTTCTGGCTTGGGATGCTGAACGACCTGCACAACCGGGGAGTAAAAGATGTGCTGTTCTTCTGCGTGGATGGGCTGCCGGGGTTCAAGGAGGCCATACAGGCGGTATTCCCTAAAGCAGAAATACAAAGGTGCGTCATCCACATGCTGCGAAATTCTTTCAAATATATCAGTTACAAAGACCTGAAAAAGTTTGCCTCTGACTTCAAGGCGGTCTACAATGCCCCGAACGAGTCGGCAGCCCTTTCAGAGTTGGAAAACATAAAACAGATGTGGGGAAAGAAATACCCTTACGCCATCAGCAACTGGGAAAACAATTGGGAAGATGTCAGCTCTTTCTTCCAATTCCCGGATGACATCCGCCGGATCATGTACACCACGAACATCATAGAAGGACTGAACCGGCAGTACCGTAAAGTGACCAAAACAAAAAGCGTATTCCCCAGTGACACGTCTTTGGAGAAAATGCTGTACCTGGCGAGCCAGAATGTAACAAAGAAATGGACCCAGAGATACCGGAACTGGGACCAGGTCTTGAACCAGCTGATTGTCCTGTATGGGGAACGGCTCACACAGCACCTGTAAAAAAGACCGGGGGTGGCAGTATCTGAAAATCCCTGCCGCCCCAGCTTTATTCCATCGGCATTTATATTATTGCCAGAAAATCCCAACCTTATTCCGGAGGCCGGGTGTGGGCAGGGCCCACGGAAAGAGCAATAAGATACAATGCCTGTTTGCCATACAAAAAATTTGAAAAAATGTATAAACTGTATCTAAATGGTTATACTATAAATAGAAGAAGTAATTCGACAGCCCTAAAAACATAAAACCGACAAAAAACTTTTACATATCTAATTCTTATCAGGAAAGTCTAAAGTTCATAGACACAAGATTTTTTACAGCCTCAAGGATTTACAAGTAACCGTCATCAAAGATCCTAATATTATAAGAGGCAGAGCCGATAAACTTGTGGGTAATCACAGTCTATCGACTCTGCTTTTTTATAAAAGATTTAAGGCAAACACCCACCATATAAAAAACGGCTGCTTTTTTGCGGCCCTTTCTGCCGCTTCCTTTTTTCACTTTCCATATAAACAAGCATTACCGTTCTTTATGATTCAACATCCTTATGTGTAGCCGCTCAAAATTTTTGTCAAAGATTTTCAAAATAAATGTCAAAAACTTTCGGGAAATATTTCCCGATTTTACTCACAGAAAAAGGGGCAGTGATTTTATCACTGTCCCTTTCCTGTCTTCCGGTTCCCATGCTCTTCGATTACCAAGTGCTTTCCCGTTTTCGGTACCTTGTCTGGAATATACTCTATCAGTTCTTCAACAGAGCAATTTAACACCTCACATATCCGGTCTATATGCTCTACCTTCAAACTGACAACAATTTCATGGTACCATTCATTGATGGCATTTCGCCTTATTCCGGTCAGCTCTGACAATCTTTTCTGCGTCATACGCCGTTCCCCAAGAAGCTTTGATAGATGTATTCTTATCATAATAATGCCCCTTGGGAGCAATAATATCATAATTCGGGTTTTTAGAGTGTCTTTTGAGCATTTATATTGTTTTCCGGTATTTTTGTATCATTTTTCGATATTAGAAATTTTTGATTATCAGTTCTTTGTACTTAGGCTTTCTTTCTTTCATCACTAAATTATGTATCCGCTCCACTTCAATGATATGATAGCCCTCATACAGCTCCCTTATATACTCGCAATCGTTATATGACAATACAAATTTACCCTTTATCACATCCAATGCTTCTTTCAGCCTCACATGGTCTTCCGGCATAAATCTGTCCGGATAATATTTCTCCGTTTCATAATATGGAGGGTCAAGATAAAATAACGCATCACTTTTGTCATAATTTTTGAGAATTTTTTGGAAGTCAAGGTTCTCAATGACAACCTTATTCAACCGCTTAGAAACTTGAAAAAGGTATTCCTTAGCTTTATCCATATCTCTTGGACGTAAACCAAAAGACCGGGCATCCCCACCAAAACTCTCCTTAATCAAGATGAAAAACCTTGCTGCTCTTTGTATATCCGTCATTCCCCTCATCTCAATCTGTTCCCTTGCATCATAAAACTGTTCCCTTGATATTAGTATATATTGCAGCTCATTCTGAACCGCATCAGGGTGGTATTTAATACACCGGAACAAATTGACAAGGTTTCCATTGACATCATTATACACTTCCATCTTGGCGTGACTGTCAGAAGAAAACAGAACCCATCCAGCTCCACCAAACACTTCAATGTAACGACCATATGTCCCCGGTTCAGGGAACTGTTCTACAATCTTGCCTCTAAGTGCCTTTTTACCGCCAATCCAAGTCATAAAGCTATCCATAATTACATTCCTTCTTTCATAATAATTTGGGCATTATCTATGATAAGGAATAATCATGAATACTCGCTATATTGCCTACTCTTCTGAAATATCACCTTCCTTGCACTTGGCAAGCTCTTCTTCAAGGGCTCCAATCTCATCCCTTACAAGCTGCCTCTGTCCGTGGAGCTCCTGAAGGTCATAAGGCGGCTCCATCCCAAGTGTAGAATACTCCATACACTTGGCAATTTTCCAGTCCCCAATCTCCGACTCCTGGCAGGAGAGCTTGGTCTTCAGGTCTCTTATTTTCTGCTCTATCTCATTTCTGCTCATTGTTTGTTTGCTCATTTCTGTGTCCTCCTTCAATAAATGGGTGGATGAAAAGCTCATCAAAAAGCTTGTCCATGTTTTTGAGAATGGTGTAGGAGTCATAATGCTGCACACCACCCCTCCATGAGGCATAGGAGCATCTCACATCTGCAAAGGATACTTTCCCTTCATCCAATAGCTTCCGGAGCTTTTTCATCTTCCTCCGCTGCCTGACAACAGAGTCCTTGCTGATACGTTCAATCACCTTGCCTGTTTCCGTTAAACTGTACTTTATTTTAAGGAATGTGAAGCCATGGGACAGCTTGACTATCTGTGTCTTTTTGGGATTGATAAACAGCCCATACTCATCACATATCCCTCTGATGTCGTTCAGGAGCCCCTTCAGGAACTCCTTGCTTTCATGGATGATATAGATGTCATCCATATACCGTCCGTAGTATTTCATGCCCCTCACAATCTTGCAGTAGTTGTCTATCCTTGTTGGATAGTACACACCGGATATTTGAGATATTTGGCTTCCAATGCCTACGGACTTCTTCATGTACTTTTCGCCTGTCAGCTCTGCCTTGTCAATTTTAGCGTGTTCCAGAGCGTTGTACAGGGTATTCATGCAGTCAGCATATTCTTCCTCCGACATGTACGAAACATCCACCCGGAAGGTGTCTATGAGCTTCTCAATGAAGCCCATGGTCTCCTTATCGCCAATCTTTTTCCGCATCTCCTTTATCAGCCCATCATGTGGGATGTTGTCAAAGAATTTGCTAAAATCAATCAGCAGCACATACCCTTCATTGCTCTTATGCTTCCTGTAGAACTTATGAAGGTGGGTGCTCATCCGCTTCCTTGCAAAGTGGATACCCTTCCCTTCCATGGATGCCCCATTATCATATGTGAGGTACTTGGACAGCTCCGGGACAAGCACGTTGTCACAGACCGACCTCTGCACTACCCTGTCAGAGATGTGCATGGACTTGATATGGCGGATATGCCCCCTTTCATTCAGGTCAAACTCATAAAAGTCCTTCTGCTCATAGCTTCCATCCTTCAGCTCCTTTTGTGTCTGGTTGACATTCCTCAAAAGGTTTGCTTCATACCTCTGTACTGACTCCTTCCACGCTGTCCCCTTCTTTGACTTGTTAAAAGCATCAATCAGGGAGTTGGCATCATATACAGACTCCATATTTTTCATAGAGTTTTCACC
>Ga0224740_10356_pt1 | contig 13048 bp, 11 predicted proteins | sample LIM_E_Water_Bulk_FD_161634 | JGI IMG/M metagenome (GOLD analysis project Ga0224740, IMG submission 161634) | Enriched cells from gastrointestinal tract of the lab mouse from Pacific Northwest National Laboratory (PNNL), Richland, Washington... | ecosystem: Host-associated > Mammals > Digestive...
TTTTTGAAGCCGTTTGGGATATGGATAGCGATAGCTGCCATTCAAGCGTTGTAAACGTGATTTATAACCTGCGGAAAAAGATTGAAGCAGACAGCAGAAATCCAGTGTATATAAAGACGCTGTTAGGTGTCGGATATAAATTCGATATGCAGAGCAGCGGGGGATAAAGCGGAAAAAGCAGTAAGAGGATTGTAGAAATACAGTAAATAAATAGGTAAAATACTAATCCCAATTTTTAATGACTGTGGAAAAAGAAAAAGGATATATCTATGAAAGAATACATGAAGAACCGGGTACATGAACTTTACTGGAATGATGATATAAATTGTGCAAGAGCAGCAATTATCTGTTTGAGTGAATTATTTGAAATTACTATTGAACAGCAAACAATCTGGTCTGCGGTTGGATTGCATGGTGCTGGTGGTTATAGGGCGCAGTGTGGCTTAGTTGAAGGCACACTTATGTTTATGGGGATTTATCTTCATATGATGGGCAAAACAGAAAATGAAATTGTATCTGCCTGCTATAACTTTGCATCTGCTTTTGAAAAAAAATTTGGTTCATTAAGATGTTTTGAACTACGTCCTACGGGATTTTCAGAAAATGATCCACCGCATATGTGTGAAAATTTAACTTGCAAAGGAATTGAATTTGCGTGCCAATACATTTTGGAAATCACAAAGAAATATCCCCAATAAGCTATAGCCTAACAAGGTAGGGCAGGAAAGCGTTATAAGACGTTTTAAGGGCATTTGCAGGCATAGACAGGGGGAATAATCACTATCGTTCGGAAAGCGGCTTCTATGCGTCCACAAGAGCGCAAAAAAGATACCGGGGAATGGCATTGTAATAGACAGCAGAAATCCAGTGTATATAAAGACGCTGTTAGGTGTCGGATATAAATTTGATATGCAGAGCAGCGGGGGATAAAGCGGGAAAAGCAGTACAAGGATTGTAAAAAAGCAGTAAAGAAGTAGGTAAAATATTGAATACTTGACGAAAAAATAATGGAGGAAATTATGCGTTATAGTTATTGTCCGCAGTGCGGAACAAAACTAATAAATAAAATAGCGGGCGATGATGGATATGTACCATTTTGCAAACAATGCAATAAATATTGGTTTGATTCATTTTCAAGTGTAAGTATAGTATTAGTGGCAAATCAATATAATGAAATAGCTTTATTAAGGCAATTTTATATGTCTGATAAATTTACATCTTTTGTTTCTGGATATATTATACCCGGAGAAAATGCAGAGGAAACCGCAGTCAGAGAGGTTAAAGAAGAATTAGGGATTGACATTGATAGGCTTGAGTATGCAGGAACATATTGGTTTGATACTAAAGAAATTCTCATGCACGGGTTTATTGCTTTTGTATCAAAAAGTGATTTCAAACTTTCAAGCGAAGTAGATTCTGCTGAATGGGTTCCTGCATTAAAAGTACCCGAAACAATGTTTCCAGATAGACCGGGGAATACGATGCATTTGATATATAGAAAATATTTGAAAATGATAGATTTATAAGTGTAATAAATTCGATATGCAGAGCAGCGGGAGATAAAGTAGACAGGGCTATTCTCCCGCTTTCCTTATGCCATAATCATATAGGCAGGAAAGCGTTATAAGGCGTTTTAAGGGTATTTGCAGGCATAACAGGGAAATAATCACTATTGCCCGGAAAGCCGCTTCTAAGCGTCCACAAGGGCATAAAAAAGATACCGGGGAATGACAGTATATATACTGCCACTCCCCGGCTTTTTAATTACTCTATATCTTCAGCAGGCAGGAACACAAGCTCTGCAAATTCTTCCTCGGTCAGTTTCTTCAGCTTTTCCGCTGTGCGTCCCGCAAGCTCCCGTATCTCCGTTTCCATGTAGGGCAGGGCGGCGGTCATTGCCGCCACCGTATCAGCCCTTGTTTTCCTCCTGTAACAGCAGATAAGGTTTGTTTCCTCAAAGTTGAATTGTGCCATGCGCCTATACCTCCAATCCCTTGTTTTTGGTCTTTGCCGCCTGCTTTTTCGGGGCGGCGTTTACGGTTTTTTTGTCCTGTGCAAGCTGCGCCCGCAAGGACGGCTTTTTCTCTCTGCCCTTGCCGGACAGTGTTTCGATATGCTCCTTTATGTCGCCACTTTTCAGACGTTCTCGGCTGTGCTTCTCATCCCGTAGAACGCCTTGCAGGGCGGCGGGGTCTTTGGGCTGTTCCTCAAAGGTAAGGAATTTCCCTAAGTCGGGGTCAGCGTCCCCGGTAATGCGCCTGTCGGCTTCCTGCGTCCGTTCCCCGTTCTCGTAGATCAGCTTGGTAGCTCCGGGGGCTACGGAAGCGTCCTTGACGTGTTCATAGTGCTTTTGGTAGTCCAGTTCGTAGAGGTTGCCCGTTACCCTGCCTTTCTCAATCCCCGTCAGCTCCACGGCGTAGGCAAGTATCTTGTCCCTTGTCTGCTCGGCGTAGAAACAGAACGTGTTATGTTCCCGTGAGCCTTTGATGAATGTGTCACGCTCCCGCAAGCACCACGTCCCGGCGGGGCGGCATATCCACAAATATTTTTTGTCCTCCGGGTTCGGGCTTTTCGCCGCCTGCTTCAACGTCTTTATGTCTATGTCAAAATCAGACTGGAAATGCTCGGTGTGGGTCTGCATGATAGCTTTGAGGGATTTTAATATATCCACGTTTTCATATTTCTGCATGGTTCAGCTCCTTTCTAAATCCTGCTTTTTTGTCTTTTCCGCTGCCTTTTTGGGGGCGTTTTTTAACGCTTCCTTGTCCTGTGCAAGCTGCGCCCGGATAGAGGGCTTTTTCTCCGTCTTGGCGGCTGTGCGGGCTTCTTTCTGTATCTCTACGGGGCTTTTCCCGGATAAAGGCTTTATGCAGGATAGGCGGTCAGCGGCGTAAATGGCGTTGTCGTTTAGCTGCCTTTGCCACGCCCCGGCTTTGGGCGACCAACGGAAGCCGTTTTCCTTTAATGCTTCACGGGTCTTTTCGTCCGGCTTTTCCTCAAAATAGATTTGCAGGCGGTTGTCCTCCCGGTTTGCTTCCACTTTGCCGCCGTCAAACTCCCACCCGGCGTAGGCGGTTTCCTGCTTCTTTGTCAGCTCCGCAATGCGCCCTTTTATCCGGCGTATTTCTGCGTTGTTGTTGGATAAAGCCCATGAGGGGTAGGGCTTATCCTCTATGTGCCACTGTGACGACATATCCGCTTTCATGGCTTCGATACGTTCAGCGGAAAGGTTGGGGCAGCCGTCAAGGGTCTTGTGCTTTCGGTAGTAGGCATTTACCGCTTTCATGTTGTCCTGCGCCGCTTGCAGCTTTTCCAGTTTGGCTTCTAACTTCTGTATTGCCTGCGGGTCGTCTGCGCTGATACCGCCCATGCCCGTACTGCGTATCTTGTCAAGCAAGCCCTGTATCTCGTTCCAGTCCTCCATGTTCCTGTCACGGGCGGCGTTCTGCTTTTCCTTTTTGCGTACCGGGAAATTTGAGCCGCCCGCAATGAGGATAGAGGGTACACGGGCTTCAATGGAAAAACTGCTGTTCATGTTCTCGGCAAGTTTCCGGGCGTAGGTGTCAACAAGGCTGTCAATCTTTTCATGGTACATGGGGTCTACACGCTTTTTCTGCCGTTCCCCAATCTCCACGGCTTTGTCTACCATTTGGCGGTATTCTGCGGTTGCGCTGCCGGGCTTGTAATCGGAAAAGCTGTTCATGTCATTTGCACGGCGGGCAGCACTTTCATTGATTGTGTAATAAATGGTTTTCGTTTCCGGGGCTGCCTGCCCCGGCGTATCTGCTTGCAGGGAAAAGGGCTTGTCGGCAAAGAAAAAATCCTTTTCCGGGGTAAAGCCTGCCTGCGATAGAAAGTCCGTAATCCGTGAAAATTCTTCGTATTCCTCTTTGGTGTAAATGCCACGGTTTAGGGCTTCGTCCTGCGGGTATGTGCAGCCCTCGCTTGAAAGGAATGTAAAGGCGGCTTGGCAGTCCGTGACATAGAGCAGGGAATTGTCCTTGTTGTCATAATGCCCTTTGTTGTCGTAATTCTCGCTTTTCCCCATATAGATTTTGTCGTCCATAGTAAAGAGGGCTACCATGCCGTCATAGCGGCTTTTGGCGGCGGCTGTGATACGGGCGGTGTCCGGCTCGGCTGCTTCGTCCTGCTTTAGTGTTTCGGCGTACTGTTCAAGAGAGATCTGCTCCCCGGCGTTTGCTTCCAGTCCGTCAGCGGCGGGGGCGTTGTTGATGATACCGTCAATCATGTTTGCGTTTTGTTCCGTGGAAAGCTCGGCGGCTTTTAGCGGGTTCTCTAACAGGAAATTTTTTGAAATATCCACAAAACCGATACTGTCCGTATAGTGGGCGGTGTCCTTGCCGTTCTGATGAAGCACTATTACGTCAGAAACAGAAAGGGAATGTCCCTTGAAGTCCTCCGGGCGGTCAATGTTGAATTTCTCAAAAATGCGCTCTAAGCCCATGTCCGGCGTGAGTGGTGCGGTATATTCCTTTTCATAGTTGGCGGGGTCTACCGCAAGCCCTTTTCCCTGTACTTCTTCCAGTGGTCGGAAATGAAAATCTACGGGTACATCATCTTTTAACTGATAGATACTAAATGTATTTTCTGCCTGCTCCGCTGCGCCGTGTTCCTGCAACATTTCCTTTGTGGCTTCGCTCCCGGCTAATTCCTCTTTCATGGCACGGTACTCTGTGAGGGCGTTCCAGTCCTCTTTGTGTACGCCGAAAATGCCGCCTTTCTCCGCATGGGCTTTTATGTCCTCCGTGCTGTCGGGTATGCTCTCGCTCCCGTCCTCATGGAGTAGGAAAATCTGCATATCCTCTTTGTCGTAAAGGTGCAGGGCGGCTTCTTCCTTTAGGGGCAGCATACCGTCCCATGAGTAGCCGTATTCCTGCATATCCTTGACAGTGATTGAGGGGTCGGGCAGCCCTGCGGCGTATGGCTCGTAACCGTTGGCGGCGTATTCCTCCACGGTCATTCCTGCGGCGGCTGCTTCCTGTGCGATTTCCTCCTTGACGTGTTCCTTGTAGGCTGCAAGCTCCGTGTCAAAGTCTTTAAGCTGCGGGACGGGTGGCAGGTTATAATCTCCGCTGTTTACCATTGCCCGGCATTTGGAAACATAGTCTTTCATGGCGGTATGGTAGGCGGTTTCGGTGGCGGTCATGCCGCTGTTTTCTTCCAGTGCCTTTGCTGCGGTCTGCTTCATTTTGGAGAGGTTATTGTGCAGTTTCAGATAGGGGACAAACTCATGTAAGAGCATTTCCCGCTGTGCCTTGTCCGCTTCCAGTGCTTCCGTGCCGCCGCTGTGTAAAACAAAATTGTCCCAATCCGCATTATTCTCATAATAGGCATGGTAGCTTTCGATATGGTCTATGAGTGTGCCGTCCCCGTCCCCTAAGTCCTGCCGTCCTATGTAATTGTCCGGCTGTCCGTCCATTATAAAGTCAATGCGGAACTTGGTCTTATAATAGCCGTCCTCGGAAACGGTGGCTCTGTCAAGGCTTTCTATGAGGGCGTTTGCTTCGGAAAAACTCATGCTTTCGCCGTCATGGAAACGGCTGTGTTCGCTCCAAAGGATTGTGACAACCGGCTCTGCGCCTAAGTCGGGCGTGGGGAAAGTATCTTCCGGCTGCTCCGTCTGTGCTTCGCTTTTGGCGGGTTCTTCCGGGGCGGCTGTTTCCATTTTCGGGGTGTCGGCGGCGGGTTCGTCTGCGCCTGCTTTTTCCTCCTGCGTCTGCTCTGCCGTGGGTTCTGTTTTTTCCTCCGGCGTTGGTTCTTCTGCCTGTGTTTCCTGCGCCTGCGTCTGCTCCTTATCCTTTGTCAGCTCCGCAAAGTTTTTATCTATGTCCGCAATCAGTCCGGCGGCGGTGTCACGGATTGTTTTAAGGGACGCTTTCAGCTCGGAAAGCTCCCGCCCGCTGCTCCATTTTGCAACATAGGCAAAGGAATAATCGGAAGTGTCAAGCCCGTAATGTTGGCACACGGCGTAGGCAATGCTTTCCGCTTGTACCTCACGGGTGCGGCGGTCGGGGCGGTCTGCCTGCTCCTTTGCCGGGGCGTTCAAATCTATGTCGTGCAGCTTGGCGTGTGCAATCTCATGTATCAGCGTTTTAAGGTTCTGCAACTCGCTCATGCCCTCGTTAATGGCAATGCGTTTCTCGGTCTGTGAGTAGTAGCCCTTTGCGCCGCTTTCTATCTTTTCAAAACCAACGGGGGCAGGGCTTGCCTGCTCGGTCGCCTTGAAGAAATCGGCGTACTGTTCCACGTCCCCGGTCAGCTCGTCAACGCCGATAGTGGGAAGCTCCTTTCCCTCGGTCTGCGACACGTCAAAGACGGAAACAACCTTGAACGCCGGGACGGTTATTTCCGTTTCCTCCTTGACGGGCTTTCCGTCCTTGCCGATCACGGGCTTTTGTGTCGTGGGGTCGATTTTGTCAACTTCCCTTTTGACTTTGTACGGGGACGGGGCAAGCACTTTGATACTTTTTGCGTGGCTTACCACCTGCCGCCCGTAGTCCTTTTTCCATGAGGTATAGCCCGCTACAAAGGTTGCGTCCGGCTTCTGCATGGCGATTAAGAGGGTGTTGTTAAAACTGTAATCATGGAATTTAGACATTACCCGTAAATACTCTTTGAAGCGGTCGCTGTCAAATAAATCCTGTATGCCCTGTTCCAGTCTGTCCGTAATCTCTTTTATCTTCTCCGTGGACTTCTGCGATTTTAATTCGATAGGGCGTATGGGGTTGGCGGCGGCAATGTCAACAGCGGGGGCGGCTTCTTTTTCGTCCTGCTCCGGGGCAGGGCGTTCCGCTTCGGGGTAGCCCATGATACGGTATTTCTCCGGCGTTTCCTGCCCGGCGTAAACCTCTTTCCAGTCCGTCCCGCTTCTTGCGATATAGCCGTAGTCGGTCAGCTTCCCGTCCTCATGGAGTGCGGCGTTAAAGCCGAAATCCTCCTTGTCAATCCCGGCTTTCCATTCCTCCGGCATTTGCACTTTGCCGCTGTCATTGAGGAAATAGTCGCCCAATTCCTTATAGCTGAAAATCCCCGGAATGTAGGAATAAAAGTCTGTGTTATAGGTGTGGTCTATCAGCCTGTCAAGGCTTTCCGGCTTGAAATCGCTGTGCATTACTGCGTCCAGTTTTTCAAGCTGCTCCGGGGTCATTTCTTCCAGTCTTGCGGCAAGATAATTTATCTTGTCAAGGTCGCCGTCCCTTATCCAGTCAGAGGGTATTTCAATCCGTCTGTTGTCGGCGGTGGAATAGCCGTTCAAGAAAAAATCCTGCGGGTTGTCGGCGGTAATGTTCAGTGCTTTCATGGCTTCGTGGAGTTCTTCTTTTGTGGCGGGCAGGGAGAGGAACACGGTCGCCGGGTTGCCCTTTTCAAATTCTGTGCGGTTCTGTATCAGCACGGAAAAATCATCTTTCATACGCAATAAGCTCCTTTCTCAAAATGGGTAAAAAAATAGCAGTAAACTCGAATGAATTTACTGCATTGCCTAATTAGTTTTAATTGTTTTGATATGCTTTAAGTATCTCAAATATATTTTTTACATCATCATAATTTGTGCTACTCTGTGCGACTACCTCTCCGCATAAATCTCTTAATAATGTATTGAGTATTTCATTTGCTGTCTGAATTAAATCTGCAACCTGTTTGAATGACAATGGATAATTTGAAGCTAATTGAGGTAGATCATCAACATACGCTTTGTCTGTATGTGCATAATAATTATCCCTGCGTCCTTTTAAGGAATTTACAACGGGGTCTATTAAATCAAGTTTCTCCCGTATTTCTTTTATGTCTTTGATGATATTGATTTTTACAACTTCATTATGATTACTTTCTGTATCTCGAAACAAAATTCTTTCTTTAGGGAAAATCGTACTATGCTGCTCACATAGGTTAATTGCTTTTCTTAGTCCTTTTGAGTTTCTATCCCTATCATAGAGTTTGAAAAGGTCTACCATATAAGTATGTTCTAAGGAATACATGACTATCTGAAAAAAAGCGGGTGCTATATTCATTTCAGTATTCATTTCCGTTGTATAGGTCAACAGTTTTTTATGGAGTAAAAAGCAGTCATTTATGTGAGCAAGACGCATAAGCATATTTCGCAATTCATTTGCTAATTCAGTGGTTTCCATGTTTGTCCTCCATATTCAAAATTATATTGAAAGTATAGCAATATCTATACGGATTTTCAATAACATTATAGAGGGTTTGGGACACTTCCCAACAAGCAAAATCCCCACAAGTCCGCAGGACGGAAAAGTGGGGGTTTTACGGGATTGGGTACTCAATCCCTATGCTTGCTATTCTTCTGTGGGTTACTTCTTGGGTTTTGGCTTCTTGGTCTTTTTCAGCTCAATCTTGTAATTGACATACTTTTCTCCCGTGTCCGCAAGCAGCACGTCAGCGTCATAGGTCTTGCCCGTTTTTTCGGAATACAAGCCTTTCATGGCTGCCCTGCCTTTGCTAAGTAAAGCGGCGGCAACGGTGGCTGTCAGCTCCTTTTTCTTGCCCGTGAAAAATCGGTCATTCTTCCACATGGAAAATTGGCAGTCCCGGTTGTCGCAATAAAAATTTTTCTTCCCCTCATAGACGGGAGAGCCGCAGCGGGGGCATTTGCCGATTTCCTTTCGCTCCGGGGCAAACAGCTTTTTCTTTTCCTCCGGGACGGCGGCATATTCTTTCACAAGCCCCGCCGCCATTGCTTCAATGCCACGCATGAAGCTGTCCGGGTTGGCGTTCCCTTTGGCAATCTCCGTCAGTGCGTTTTCCCATTCGGCGGTCAGCTTCGGGCTTGTGAGGGTGTCGGGCAGGACGGCGACAAGGTTCTTGCCGTCTTTGGTGGAGATAAGCTGCTTTTTCTTCCGTTCCACAAATCCCGCCTGCACAAGTTTTTCCAGTACCGCCGCACGGGTGGCGGGAGTGCCTAAGCCTTTGCGCTCTGCGTCCTCGGAAATGTCCCCGCTTCCCGCCCGTTCCATTGCGGATAACAGGGTATCTTCCGTATAGGCTTTCGGGGGCGTTGTGTCATGCTCCGTCACGGCTGCCTTTGCCGTGATTTCCTGTCCCTCGGTCAGCTCCGGCAATGGGTTTTCTTTTGCGGTTTTCCCGTCCTCCGGCTTGGTTTTTAAGGCAGCACGGAAACGGCGTTCCAGTTCCTTAAAGCCCTCGCATTTGACGGTCTTTCCCTTTGCCGTAAAGGTCACGCCGCCGCAGGAAAAGGAAGCGGTCACGGCTTCGTATCGGTGGGGCTGCGCCGTTGCGGACAACAGTTTCATGGAGAGTAAAAGCAGGATATTTCTTTCACTTTCGGGCAGACTGCCTTTGTCCGTCTTTACCGCTTCGGCGGTGGGAGTGATTGCGTGGTGGTCTGTTACTTTCTTGCTGTTCAGTATGCGGGAGTAGTCCGGGGCAAGGCGGGCGTCCTTTGCAAAGTCCAGTGTGCCGAAAAGCCCGGACACGATAGTTTTAGCGGTGGGGAGCATATCGTTTGTGAGATATTGGCTGTCCGTCCGGGGGTAGGTGCATAGCTTCTTTTCATAGAGCGACTGGGTGTAGTCAAGGGTCTGTTTGGCGGTGTAGCCGAAAAGCCTGTTTGCTTCCCGCTGCAAGGTCGTTAAGTCGTAAAGGCGGGGCGGGTTCTCGGTCTTTTCCTCCCGGACAAGGGAAGTGCATACCGCCGTTTTTCCGTCACAATCTTTGCGGAGTTTTTCGGCTTCGTCTTTCTCTGTGTAGGGCGGGCTTGCCGCTTCAAAAGTGCCGTTCCCGATATGAACCACATAATATTTTTTCTTGTGGAAATTCTGGATTGCGTTGTCCCGTTCCACAAGCAGGGAGAGGGTCGGTGTCTGTACCCGCCCCACGTTCAAGGTGTGGTTGTAGAGGACGGAGAAAAGGCGTGTCGCATTGATACCGATTAGCCAGTCAGCCTTTGCCCGGCATAGTGCGGAATGATATAACGGGTCGTAGTCGTGTCCGTCCCGCAAATCGTCAAATCCTTTCTTGATTGCGCTTTCCTCCATGCTGCTTATCCACAAGCGGTAGAACGGTTTTTTACACCCGGCTTTCTCATAGACAAAGCGGAAAATGAGTTCTCCCTCACGCCCTGCGTCCGTGGCGCATACAAGGGCTTCCACATCTGCCCTGTGCATGAGGTTCTTTAAGGTTTCAAACTGTTCTTCCTTGTCCGGGGATATGACGGTTTCCCACGTCCGGGGCAGGATTGGTAAGTCCTCATAACGCCATTTTTTATAGTCCCCGTAGTGGGTAGCGTCCGCAAGCCCCGCAAGGTGTCCCACACACCAACTAACAAGATAGCCTGCGCCCTCCATGTAGCCGTCTTTTCTTTCCGCTGCGCCGATAACGGCGGCGATTGCCATTGCAACGCTCGGTTTTTCAGCGATTACTAACTGCATATAGATTTCCTCCTTTTTGGCACAAAAAAGAGCAACCGTTTTAGATTGCTCAAAGTAAATTGATATACTGATATTGATAAAAGTTACCTGTCGTTTTCGGCAAGTTTTAAGATGTATTCACGGGTTTTTAAGTCGATAGGAATGACATTTTTTATATCATTGTCCCCATAAACTGATACGCTCCCTTTATCACGCCCTACATGAATGTAAATATCAAAATCGTAATGCTTTTTATTACCTAAAATTTCTTTTGCAAATTCAGCAGAAGCAATATATACAAGCGTAGTATCGCTTTCTCTGAAAAGTTCCATTTTGTTATCCATAATTTTTATCCTTTCAATGCAAATTTTGTAGTTACATAGATTTCATTATCTGCGCTATATCCACATATTCAAAAATATTATTAAATGTGGAATAGTCAACGTAAAATCTTTTCTCCAAATGACTTTTTTCAATACCCTCTAACCACTTACGGATATTTTGTTTGACGTATTCGTCAGTTGGATTGGAAACATAAAAATGAGTTCCATTTGCGTGTATGTCTTGTATAAAATGTTTATACTTACTGTTTGCGTAGTATATGTTATCTAAAGAACGGTATATATCAAACCATACATCATGTTTTGATACGGATATTCGTATGAAGCCGATTATCTGATTGTATTTCCATACGCATTTCGGAAAGCAACTGTCTGATACAAAAAGTTTAGCGTCACTTTCGGTATTACCACCATTGATAAACATATTATACAGAAAGTCTTTCCTTTTTTCCCAACGTTTGTTAAATTCTTTTTCACTCATGGAGTAAATGGGAATTTCAAATAATGTCTTTTTCTTCATAATTAACTTTTTTATCCTTTATCAAAGTTTAAATTTGAATGGAGTCAATTTGAGCAAAAAAGCGTTCTCTTTGATAGTCCCATTTTGATGTATCAATTTCCTGTAAATCTAAAAACCTTATAATATTATCTTTTAATTCGCCTAAAGCTGTATTTCTAAATTTTTTATCATCTAGCTTAAAGCTAATATCTCTTGGATTGATTGCTCCCTGTATTTGAGAAAAATTAAATCCCGGTAGTAAAATGCTTTGATACTTCTGTTTTAATATCCATGTAGCCCCCATTTCATTTAAACAAGCAGCACTATTGTAATAATTTTCTGAAAGCAAAAATATTACAAACAGATTATTACAAAACTCATTATGCAAATACTCGTAAATATCTCCGCTACCTTGTTTAATATTGTATCCCGGAATTGAACTGCAAAATAGTGTATTAGAAGTCAATCCTACATGGCTAAGTAAATCAACAAAACTTTCAACTACATCAATATCTTTTTCGCAATGGCTGATAAATATTTTAGGTCGTTTTATTGTTTTCTCAAAATCTTCATCAATTATATTAACAAGATATTGGAGCAAACTTAATTCGTCTGTGGTAAAGCTGTTGTTTTTTATTATTTTCAAAGCATAAGTTTTTAAAATTCTACATTCATTTGGAAAGAAAATATTATATTCGTTTAAAAATTTATCGGTTTCTGCTTTAAAGAGGATTGCTCCAGCTTTCATATGTTTAAACGTATTATTGCCAGAAATCTCCATAGACTTTAGTGCAGTTCTATAAGAGTATAGTCTGTCTTTTGTTACCATTTTTGTTTAACTCCTCATAATTAACATTTTAATGGAACCATTATACCATTATCGTATAATAAACTCAATTTTTCGATAAAAATTTTATTAAAAAATTTACTTCTTGTGTGCATGCAACTTCTTGATACAGTACCCAATACAAGGGGCTAGCCCCTTGTTATAAGGGCAGCCAGTACAAGCCGGGGAACGGGGGACGGGCGGCTTGCTGTCCCCGTGCCGCCCGTGTCCCGGTTTCTGTGTCATCATCTTTTCATAGGGGCTGTCTGTGAACCACGTCATAAGCCGCCCTCCGTATCATCTTCAAGCTCTGTTTCGCCGTCCGTTTCGGTGTCGTCTGCGCCGTCGTCTGCGCCGTCCTCTGCGTCCTCCGTGCCGTCCCCGTAGCCGTCAAGGTCGGTGTCGTCCTCGTAGTCGCTTTCTTCGTCCTCGTCCTCGTCAAACTCAAAATCGGAAAAATCCGGGCTGCCCTTTGCGGTGTCCTTTGGCTTGATGTACTTGAAATAATAGAACGCCCCGCCGCCTGCAAATAGCGTCAGCAGAAAGAGCAGGAGCAGGCTTTTTGTGCCTTTATTGTCCTTTGGCTGTTCCGGCTCGGCTTCGGCTTCCGGCTCGGTTTCTTTCTCTGTGCCAGTGCAGGAATTACGGTTGTTAAGGCACACGGGGCAGCCCTCGTTGACCGCCCCGGCTTCGCATTTCTCCTTGCAGGTGCAGGTCTGCGGCATGACGGTTGTTTCCTCTTTCTCCCCGTCCTCAATCAGTGCCATAAGGTCGGCTTCGTCCACCATGTTAAGGAAATGCACGGTGTTCTCCCCCTCGGCGGCTCGGTCTATGAGGATATAAAAATAATTGCCGTTCTTGGTGGTTACTGTGATGAGCTGCTTGTTCTCGCCCCAAATATCATCAACAAGGGTTGCGTTCCCCTCCGGGGTCAGCGGGTCGCTTGGGGTCGCTGTTTCCTCCGGCTCTGGTG
>Ga0224740_10358_pt1 | contig 12998 bp, 14 predicted proteins | sample LIM_E_Water_Bulk_FD_161634 | JGI IMG/M metagenome (GOLD analysis project Ga0224740, IMG submission 161634) | Enriched cells from gastrointestinal tract of the lab mouse from Pacific Northwest National Laboratory (PNNL), Richland, Washington... | ecosystem: Host-associated > Mammals > Digestive...
TCATTAATTTTATAGCGGCAGAGGAAGTCTGCGGTTTTTTTTAGGTTTTCCAGTTTCAGGACACGTCCCCGGGTTTGGTCAAGGTAATATCCCCGGTGCATCAGATTAGGAAAGTCCGTGATTTCCAGGCAGGGAAGTATACCGCCGCATTGCTCTACGATTTGGCATAAAGTTTGTACACCATACAGAACTCCGGCATAATCTTTTCCGTCCAGGAAAATATTTTTTTCTGATATAGTAAGTTGATATCCTTGGTCATTATATTCTGGTAACAGTGCCAGAAAGATGTCACCTGTTTCCGGTGTGCCCTTTATGATAGCTAGCGTTAGGCCGGTCCACTGCGTTATACATTTCTGAAGTAAGGACGCAGGGATTACGTTACATTCCCTGATTCGTGGGTCGATCACAATTCGGGTATTGTAGCTGGTAAGAAAATTGCCATCCTTGTAATTCAATTCTTGGGGGTTGGGTAGCAGATACATAGTAGTCCTCCTTATGTGAATGTTAGTTTGTGAGATTAAATATATAAAATTTGAATTTTAAATACAACGGATTATGCAACATTACGGGAAAAATTTTTGTAGATAGGGAAAAACTATTCTATATTCCTTTTTTATTTTCCCATATACTTACCATAAAGGAAATTCGAAAGGAGAAAATCGTTTGATGAAATCTAATAAGTACCGGGCAGTTTTCTTTGAGAAACCGGATTACATTCCCATGAATTTTGTTATCAATGATGCATGTTGGCATCATTATCCGCAGGAATGGTTAATAGAGCAGATAGAGAGGCACCCGTTGCTGTTTCCGGATTTTAAAAGGCCAAATCTGCCTTATACGCCTGATTTTGGCAGATGTGCCAGAAAGGATACGCCGTATATTGATGATTTTGGATGTTTGTGGGTTACTGCGGATGATGGTATCACCGGTACGGTGGTTAAACATTCTCTGGAAGATTGGGAAGCATATGGCGCCTATGTATTTCCTGACCCGGAGCATCAGATGGGAATTGGTCCGATTGACTGGGCGCGGGAGCGGGAAAGGCTGCGTCTTAAACGAGACCGGGGGGAATTTGTAGAAGCAGGCCTGCGGCATGGTCATACTTTTCTCCAGCTTTGTGATATACGAGGATATGAGAATTTATTAATGGATATGGTGGATGAGGAACCGCTCTTGTGGGATTTGATCGAGAAACTGGAATCTTTTAACATGGAGATTATAAAACGATATCTTGATATTGGTGTTGACCTGTTTTGCCTGCCGGAGGATTTAGGGATGCAGACAGGGCCTATGCTGTCTCCCCGGCAGTTCCGTGAGTTTATTAAGCCAAGCTATAGCAGGATGATTAAGCTTGCCAGGGAGAAGGACATTCCGGTACATATGCACTCCGACGGCGACATTCGGCTTTTGGCAAATGACTTGATGGACAGTGGGGTTTCTGTCATAAATTTGCAGGATCAGGTGAATGGAATTGATTGGATCAAGGAAAATCTCAAAGGCAAGGTATGTATTGACCTTGATATTGACCGGCAGAAAATTACTTGCTTTGGAACACCACAGGAGGTCGATCGGCTGATTCGTGATGAAGTGGAAATGCTGGCGGCGCCTGAAGGCGGTTTATGTATGGTGTATGGCATGTATCCGGGGATGCCCATGAAAAATATGGAGGCTCTTATGGATGCCATGGAGCGCTATGCCAAGTGGTATGCATAATATGTTATCAAAATACAAATATAATGATTACACGTTTAAAAAGGAGGGAAACAATGATTACAAAAAAGTTGTGGAAACGAATGATAGCTATGGCGCTTATTATTGTTATGGCAATAGTCATGGCTGCTTGCGGCAAAGGGAAGGAAGAAAATAGCGGAGATAGTATTGTGCCCGGAGACGAAACGAAAGTTGAAGCACAAGATCCCTTTGGGGCGTATGCGGAAACTCTCCAAGTTGAAATTGGAAGACCAATAGAACCGGGTAAAGTGGGGCCGGACGGCGGCAGTCACGAAGAAAATGCAATCAGAACTCATATTAAAGATACCTTGAATGTGGAATACACCTATGTGATAGAGGCTGCCAATAGTACGGATTATGGTCAGCAGCTTTCTTTGGCAATTGCCGGTGAGGAACTTCCGGACATTTTTACGATTTATGATAGAAATACACTGGATGAACTGGTAGAAAATGAATTAGTGGCAGATTTGACGGAAATTTATGAAGATTATGCGAGTGATGACTTAAAAGCGATGTATGATGCTTATAATTACTCTGTGCTGGATCGGGCAACTTATGGCGGAAAGCTTATGGCTCTGCCTCGCTGCTCACCGGAATTGGAAAGTCTGGTTTGGATCCGTCAGGATTGGGTGGAAGCTTTGGGAGTTACCGTTGACGAAGACGGAAACAATCTGATCACCAGAGAGGAATTGGAGGAACTGGCAAGAAAATTTATAGAGGCTGATCCTGGGGAATCAGGAAATCCGGTAGGGTTTTCAATTATTCCTAACATCACGGAGGATGCAGATGCGTCCATCAGCGTGGTCAATAATTCCTTTGGGGCTTTCAACCGAAAATGGCTGCAAGGCGAAGACGGTTCGATATACAGTGGTTCCACACTGCCGGAAGCAAAAGACGCTCTGGCCTGGTGGGCAGATATGTTTCAGAAAGGGATTTTGGATCCGCAATATGGCACCAGAACATGGGATGATATCATTGAATTGATGGTAAATGGGCAATTGGGAATTGTTTTTGGAGAAATGAGCTGCCCGGCATGGATGTTCACTAACGTGTATGCGGCAAACCCCGACGCCCGCTTTAATGCCTATGCGCTGGATACCGGAGAAGGATATGCTGTCACGCCGTATTATAATTCGGTAAACCGTTGGGTGGTTGCGAGAAAGGATTATGAGCACCCGGAGCTGGTCTTGAAATTTGCAAATATAATAAGAGACATTACTGGAAATCCTAATTTGGCAGAAGAAAATTCCGTTTTGTATGAATATGTGGTAGCTGGTACTGTGATAGACTATTTTGATCCGGTGACAATGGCGAATTATCCGGCGGATGACTGGACATCCCGCTATATTGGCGTCCGTGACTATCTTAACGGTGACATTATGCGGGAAGATATAAGAAACCCACGTATTTTGGCTGACATTGATGCGGTAGAACGATATCAGAAGGATCCTGCCGCGTTAAGCCCGGAGGAGCTTGGCAACTATGAATGGTGTATGAAGGGTATTAAAACCGTGGTAGAGCTAAATGAACAGGAACTGATTCGTTATGTATCCCCGCTCTATTTGGGAAACACGGAAACCATGAACAGTAAAAAGGCGGATTTGGATAAGCTGGAAGAAGAAACATATATTAAAATAATTACTGGTGAACTTTCCGTGGATGGGTTTGATTCTTTTGTGGAAGAATGGATGGAAATTGGCGGGGCAAAAATCGCTGAGGAGCTGGCGGAAAAAGTGCGGTAACAGGATGGTATAGGTATTGGAGAAGCTGTTGCAAAATGGATAGGAAGGTATTCCTTTGCAATAGCTTCTTCCGCATTAAAAGCAAAAGGAGAGTGTATGAAACAGATAGCTATGAGCAAACAGACCGGAAAAAGGCAGAGAAAGTGGGTTTCCCAAACCTATTATCATATCATGATGATGCCGGGAATGATATTGCTGCTTATTTTTTCTTATATTCCCATGACAGGAATTATCATGGCTTTTCAGAACTTTGTGCCTGCAAAAGGAATTTCCGGTTCAAAATGGGTTGGTTTAAAGCACTTTAAAGAATTATTTTCCAATAGGGATATTACGTTGTTGATAAGGAATACTCTGACAATTGCGCTGGGTAAAATTGTTCTGGGAACTTTGGTGGCAATTATTTTTGCCATTCTATTAAATGAAATCAGAGTAAGATGGTTGAAAAAGAGTGTGCAGACGATTGTCTACCTGCCGCATTTTTTGTCCTGGGTTATACTTGCGTCTGTTGTCTCGAATCTATTTAATCTGGACGGTATGGTAAATAGCCTGTTATCCGGTCTGGGATTAGAAAAAGCGAATTTTCTGGGCAGTAACAGCCTGTTTCAGCCCTTGCTGATTGGAACTGATGTATGGAAAGAATTTGGATATAATTCGATCGTTTATCTGGCGGCTATCACTGCAGTGGATCCGAATCTGCATGAGGCAGCGGCTGTTGATGGGGCAAGTTGGTGGAGGAGGGTATGGCACGTGACCTTGCCTGCCATGCTGCCCATTATCATGATGATGGCAGCCATCAATGTAACCGGTATTTTAAACGGGGGTTTTGACCAGGTGTACAACCTGTATTCCCCAAAGGTGTATGAAACAGGGGATATTCTGGATACTTACGTATACCGGGTTGGATTGATCAACCGGGAGTATGGCTTTGGAACAGCGGTTGGGCTTTTCAAATCCGTGGTCGGCATGGTATTGATGCTGAGCGTCAACTGGCTGTCTAAGAAAACTACCAGACGCAGTATTTTTTAGGAGGGTGTCAGTATGATTGAGAATAAAAGTATTGAATCGCGCATTCGGATAAGTGTTATACATATAATTGTGATTTTATTGGGGATTTTATGTTTTTTTCCGCTTTGGAACGTGGTGTGTATATCCTTTAGCAGCAGCCTGGCGGTATCTGGAAACCGAGTAGGGGTGTGGCCGGTAGAATTTACTCTGTCCGCTTATAAAAAAATTTTGGAGGATGCCCAGTTTTGGCGTTCTTTTGGGATATCCGTTTTTCGGGTGGTGGTGGCGCTTGCTATTAATATCACGACCACGGTGCTGCTGGCTTATCCACTGTCAAAATCAAAGTATGAGTTTAAGGGAAGGGATATTTACATGAATCTTTTACTGTTTGCAATGCTCTTTAGCGGCGGTATGATTCCGAATTACATGCTTATTAAAAACCTGCATCTTCTAAATACGGTTTGGGCATTGATATTGCCGGGATCGGTGACTACTTTTAACGTGATTCTTGTGATGAATTTTTTTATTGGAATTCCGAAATCCATTGAGGAGGCGGCTGTTATTGATGGGGCAAATCCCTTTTTCATCCTGTTGAAAATATTTATTCCCTGCTCTAAGCCGGTATTGGCAACAGTGGCGCTTTTTTCCATTGTCTGGAACTGGAATGACTTTTTCGGCGGGCTTATCTACATGACAAAAATTAGAAATTATCCCCTGATGACCTATGTACAGTCCTTAAATATTAATATTGCGGAGTTGGTTCGTGGTGGAGCCGGTGCGGAAGCCCTGAAAGATGCCATGGCGGTTTCCAATAAGAACTTGAATGCGGCTAAAATTGTGGTGGCGGTCGTGCCACTGCTTTTCATCTATCCACTATTACAAAAATACCTGATCAGCGGTATGGTATTAGGCGCCGTGAAGGAGTGATTTTGTTACGGATGGTGAGAGGGCTGAGCCGGAAGTGTTAAAGTTACGGTGGTTCCGATACCCGTCTGGCTTTGATAGCTTAATCCGTAAGGGCTCCCGTGGGAAAGCCGTACCCGGTTATGGACATTTTGCACGCCATAGCCTTTGGAATTCCAGGATAAAATATGTTCCAGCCGGGCGGAAGGAATACCGGCTCCGTTATCAGTAACCCGGAAAACAAGATTGCCTTCGGAAAGTTGTCCGGTAATTTCAAGCAGGCCTGGGGAGTCCTGCTTCGTGCGGTGGTCAATGCCATGGATAATGGCGTTTTCCACTAATGGCTGCAGGAGCAGGTTTATCATAGACAGAGGCAGGATTTCCTCCGCAATATGATAACGTACCGTGAAGGAATTCGAATGCATTAAAAGCTGGATGCTGACATAAGAGCGGACATTTTCCAGCTCGTTTTTCACGGACGTCATGTTCTGCCCTTTATTCAGCGTGGTACGGTAAAAGGTGGATAGAAATTGTGCCATTTGTCCGATTTCTTTTTGGCCGGAAAGGATAGCGTGGCTGTTAATCAAGGATAGAGTGTTGTAGAGAAAATGTGGGTTGATCTGAGCCTGGAGAGCCCGCATCTCATAGTCCTTTTGGAGGATTTTTCCACGGAGGATTTCATTTACCAGATGGTTCATTTGTTGGTTCATACTTTTGAATCGCTGGATCAGGCAGCCGATTTCATCACGGGAATCGTAAGATACAGTTACGGTAAAGGTTCCCTGTTCCATATTTTCGATGTCGGACATAAGCTCTTTTAGAGGGCGGACTATGGTGTTGGATAAAACGGAGCTTACTAAAATCACCCAGAGAATACAAAATACAATGATAATAAGTACGGTTTGAAGGATGATTTGTGCCGGAGAGGATATAGCGTATACAGGGCGGTAAAGGTAGACGCTCCAACCCTGAGTCAAATCCGGAAGGGCTTCCATGATAAAATCTTTTTCCGGCACGTTGGTTTGTGCGGCTTCGATAAGTCTCTGGGGTGACAGGCCGAGCTCCTGCATGTCTTGTGTCTGAAATTGGAAGATAGGCGCAGCGTCTTCATCCACAATTAAAATACCATAGGAATTTTCATATAAGGTTGAGAGTGGGGCGAAGGTAAGGCCGTAATTGATATTCAACTTAAGAAACGCAGTATATCCATGTTGAATATTGTAAAATTGGCAGACAAGGAATAAATCTTCCTGATCGGAATTTGTAACAAATGCAGTTTTATAATTATTGCAGACCTTAGGGTACCAGACAGTATTTTCTATTTGATGCAGGGGAAGGAGTGATTTTCCATGAGGATAAATGTTGAGGTCTGTATAAATGGTGATAGTCTCAATGTTGGGATTTAAGGCCCGCATAGTGAAAAATAACGGGTCGATGGTATCGCGATAAGCAATATACATATCAAAATTATTGTCGTAGGTTTGGTTCAGGAGCTTAAGGATGTTTTCATTCCATATGAGATGGTTCATTGTGGATTCATAGTCATTGAGCCGGGAACGTAGTGCGTAGCCCTCTTGTTTTAAGGTATCGGCCAGGGCGGTTCGTTCACGCTCGATCAGTAAGGACTGAATTTGATGATAGCAGAAATATCCCAGTAAAATTACTGGAACAAAACTGGTCAACAGGCACACAAAAATTATTTTTTTCTGGAATTTTAAATTTTTTATGAGTGACGCCATTTTACTTTGGTTTCCTTTCGGCGGAGGTAGAATTACGGTAATTATTTGGCGTGGTTCCAAATTCTTCCGCAAAGCTTTTGCAAAAGTAAGACAGATTGGAATAACCTACTTGTCGGCAAATATCATTAATTTTCAAGTTTGTATGCAGCAACAAATCTTTTGCTTTTTCCATGCGGACATTTTTGATATAGCGGTTGATGCCGCATCCGGTTTCTTCGATGAACAATGCGCTTAAGTAGTGCGGTGTCAGATAAACCTCTTTTGCCAGAATGTCAAGACTTAAGTCTTCGCCGTAATGTTTGTGAATGTACTGTTTCACCATACAGAGAGCATAATTGGGTGCGTCTTGTTCTTTTTCAAGCTTTGCGGATAACCGTTTTACCAGAGGGAGCAGTAATGCCTCAATTTCGGATATGTGCTTTGACTGATAGATTAAATGGGCATATGATTCAAAGGAACGGCCAGAATTTTCCGCAAGGCCGTCCAGCAACAGTTTTAGTATGTTGGTACATAAAAAACGGAAGTAAATATAGGAGACATTAGGCCTTTTTTTTACAGGAGTCCAGCAGGAGGGAAAGATTTTTTTCCACACTAAATGCGTCTTTTAACCCAATGGCTGTCTGTATGTCTTTAAGGAGGGTATCGTCTGTCTCCGGAACAGTCTCCGTAATATCGGGCGCTGGTATTTCTGCGCTAAGCAGAGTGTTTTTTGAGAAGAAAAACTGATCCATCAGATACTGTTCCATTTCTTTGAAAGCGGCCGGGAGATCTTTTGGATGGGTAATGGGCTGGCTCATTGCAATTCTTGCGTTAATGCCGTACTCCTTTATCATGTAGGAACGCATTTTGTCCGCAAGGTTCTGGTACCAGGGAAGATGATGTCTTGCTCCTGCAAAAAACAACAGATTCTGTGCGGGGTTTAGGTTAACCAGATAACTGTCTTTAGGAAGGATATCCGTAAATGGGGCCGGGAAGAAAAAATCTTTTTCCAGTTGAATCAGGAATAGCCGGTGACAGTCGAAAACAAAAGAAAAATCCAATTGTGGGTACTGTGCCATAAGTTGAGCGATGTCAGTACTATTAATCAGCTGATAAAAAATATGGTTTCTGGTAAGCTCGTCCGCTGCCTTTTTCCTATTATTAAAATGTTCCAGGGCCCGAATCCGCTCCAACACGTCAGAGATAGTTTTTACGAACTCCTCGTCATTAATGGGTTTTAAAATATAGTTGACAGCATGAATGGATAAGGCTTCTTTTGCATACGTAAAATCATCATATCCGCTAAAAAAAATAATCTGAATGTCCGGATAAAGTTTCCGGGCCTGATTGGCAAGCAAAATACCATTCAAAAAAGGCATTTGAATGTCCGTAAACAATATGTCATATTGTGTCTCGGATAGAAGTTTTAATGCGTCCCTGCCATTAGATGCTTCCTGAAGTTCAAATTGAAAATTATGTTGTTGCAGCAAAAAACGGATGGCTTGACGTTCTACTATCTCATCGTCAACAATCAAAAACCGATACATTGTAGAGTCTCCTTTCGGCTCGTGCACTTCTTATCTTACCTAATGTACTGTTTTAGCTGATCATAAAAATTCTCTCTAGTTCCGGCCATAATCACAACGATTACCTTATCCTCTAAGTATTCTACTGTATATGCCAATTCATAATTTGTTTTATTGTAATAAATATCATACCCATACACACCTGACAGATCTCCGGTTTTGGCTTCCCCAACTGTATGATCCTTTTTTATCTTATCAACTGCTTCCTGATACAGCATCTTCAATTTCTTATCTTTCAGTTTTTTGATGAACTTTGCAGCAGGCGGAAGAAAACGTACTTCTGTCATTCCTCATCCTCCGTACCAAAAACATCTTCATAAGATATATGACCAGTTTCGGAAGATGCAACCTGCTCTGCGTCCGCAAGCATAGCTTCTACAGCTGGGCGTACCTGCCCCTGTGCCCTTTTAAAACGCTCCAGAAGATCATTGCCACTGTATCCCTTGGCAATCAAGTCTGCCAGAATCTGTTCCGCAAACTCTCCTCCCGTATTGGTTCTGGACGGACGAATAACCAGTTCATTTCCACGCACGGTACATTCCGCCTCCGTATCGAACCCCAGCATGGTAAAAAATTTTTGTGGAATGGTAATCTGCCGCTTCGCAGAAATACTCAATTTTTTCATTTCCATAGGAATTCTGCCTTTCGTCATCGTTGTTGGCATTGCTATGTTCTCCTCCTTTATCATATGCACAGCCAAGAAACAATATTCTTTGTTTCCTGGTTTCTGAGATTATTGTATCCGGCTTTCTTCCATATGTCAAGGTTTTTGGGGGCATAAGATTTTACATAAAGGCAATGAATATCTCCATACTAATGGTGATTTTTCAGCAGGCAGAGGAAAGGATGGATGTATACATAGAAGATATAGAAAATCTTTTTATGAATGCAGTCTATAATAGTTCCGTGGCGGCTTTTTTGACGCAGAAAATTTTTCGGAGAGATGGAGTAATCTGAACGTTTTTTTTCAGGTAGTCAGTAATAAAAGGACCAGAAGGTGGTATATTCAGACGGTTTGACGAACAATCAGACGGATGCTTTGTACTTTGAAGTAGGTATGCCTGTATATCAGGAAAACAGGCAGAAAGGCGGTGTCGCAGGAGAGACACAGGTCTACTGGTATTTGGATGCGATCGCGAAGGATGTGTATGTCCTTTTGTTTCCAAAGGAAATATCTTTTAAAAGCTGGGAATCCGTGTTGAATAACATGGGAGTAGTAAAAGCATTTGGGATTACGTTTTTGAGAACGGTAATTGTAACTGTTTTCCAGACAGTGATCACTTCCATGTTTGCCTATGGATTTTCAAGAGATAATCTAATGGGAAAAAATTTTATGCCGCAATAGGATTTTTGTGTATGTATTTAAATGGCGATGCGATAGCGTATTTCATTTTATTTAATGCTCTGCATATTTATGATACATTTTGGGTTTATATTATCCCCTGCCTGTTTGGCGGATTTTCTTTAAAATAGTATTTCCATTATCAAAGCCGGTATTAAGCGCATTGGGGATATTTACCGCAGTGGCCACATGGAATGATTATACACAAACACTTTACTATACAAAATCCTCACGCTTACAGACGTTATCTTACTATACGTTGTCACTTACAAAATCAAGTCAGGCAGCGGCAGATTTATTTTTCGGTCAGCAGGGATGGCATGCACTGGAAGAATTTAGGGAATGGGCCGGTTTTAGTATCCGATGTGGGAGAAAAGGGTGTCCGGGATCCGTTTATTGTGAGAAGCCGTATTGACCGGAAATTCCATATTATTGCCACTGATTTGCGGATTGCTAATGGGAAAGGCTGGGATACGGCGCAGTATGAGGGAAGCACCGGTCTGATCACATGGGAATCTGAGGATTTGATCAGTTGGAGTAAAGCCCAAAGGGTGGAAATGATGAATATGAACGGTTAGCCTGTCATTATGGAGTATATGAAAAGGGTGACAGGGTAAGCCTTCCTGCACCGCTTTTTTGTGACCAAATTTATGATGCGTCTACAGATCCGACGATAATATGGAACAGAGAAGAAAAGCAGTGGTATTTGGCTGATATCTGACTTCTGGGAAGGACTGGCGGTGTATCGTTCTGATGATTATTCAACTTGGATCAGATGCGGCAGTATTTTGAAGGAGTCAGGAATAAGGACGTTAGATCAAGGATTTGCCCATCATGCGGATATGCTGGCTTGCATATCCGCATGAACTTTAAATTGCATTACCTGGTTAATTCACCTGAATCGTATATTCTCTGTTCCACACACCACCAGGAGCTAATGTGTTTCCCCACTGCCGGTCTTTTAATTCTCCGTCAAAGTTTTCGTGGTCGCATCTGCCGCACCAGGGCTCAATACAGATAAAGGGTGCGTTCTTGTGGTCAGGGGACCAGATGCCAAACAACGGCACGTCCATCGTCACGGTAACGTAAGGTTTTCCGGTCTCATCACAAAAAGCAACTATGTTTGTCTGGTCATTTTCAATTACCAATGCATCGTGGTCGAACAGGTTTTCCGTGATGGAAAGCAATCCGTCCTTTAAGGGGTAATGGTCTCTTCCATCAGTAGCCATGCCTGCTTCGCTGATTTTGGTGCTTACTACCTCTTCAAGTCTGCCAAAATAAATCTTATAGTCCGTCTGCTTCTTTTCGGGATCAAGGGGGCAGTTGAATGCCGGATGACCGCCAATGGAGAAATAGAGTTCTTCGCTCCCGGGATTTTCTACCTGCCATAATACTTTGACTCCGTCGGGAAGGAGCTGATACCCCTGCTTTAAGACAAATTCATAAGGGTAGATCTTCAAGGTATCTTCCGTGGGTTTCAACTGGAACCAGATTTCCTGTTCTGCTTGGGAAATAACTTCAAATTCCATATCTCTGCAAAAACCGTGCTTGGTCATAGGGTAGGTTTTTTCGCCAATCCGGTATGTTCCGTTTTTAAGCCCCCCCACAAAAGGGAACAGAATCGGTGAAGTCCTTCCCCAGTATTTGGGGTCAGCCTGCCACATGTATTCTACATTTGTATCTAATTTCTTCAGGGAACGCAGTTCCGCCCCGCAGGAATTGATCTGTACTGCAATTGTTTCATTTTTTAGTTCATATACCGCCATAGTAACCCTCCTTTTTGTGCTTCTCACAACTTGTTATGATGACAAAGCGGAAGCATCATATAATTCAAGTTTACAATAAGATGTTCTTTCCTACAAGACCATCGTGATAATTATCTTTATTTTCTTCTTGAATGCCTGTTACTTACATGTTAAGTTTAAAGAAGAAATCAGAAGGTAAAAGCAGGAAAACAAAATGGAAATAGATCAAAAGAACAGAATCTTATTGCTGGAAGATGATGAAGGCCTTGTGGATGGCTTATGTTATTCTCTTAAGAAAAGTGGTTATGAGGTGGAAACAGCAGGGTGTGTCCGGGAAGCAAAGGAATCTTTGGCACACAGGCAGTATGACCTTTTGCTGTTGGACGTGACACTGCCTGACGGCACGGGCTTTCAGGTATGTGAAGCGGTTAGGGCCCAGGGAGATCAGGTGCCAATCATTTTTCTCACGGCTTCTGATGAAGAGATGAACGTGATCCGGGGGCTGGACAGCGGAGGCGATGATTATATTGGAAAGCCGTTTAAGCTGGGAGAACTGCTTTCCCGGATTCGCGCGCTTTTGCGCAGGGCAGGTATGAAGCAGGCCAGAGAGACGCTAAAGGAAACAGACAGTCTTGTGTGCGGAGATATTCGGATTGACTTTGCGGGCAGCAGGGTATTTTTGCGTGGGGAAAAGCTGGAACTGACGCAGGCAGAGTACAGGCTCCTTAGTCTTTTGGTGCGTTCCTGCGGCAGGGTAGTCACGAGGGAGATCATATTTGAGGAGTTGTGGGACCATGCCGGAAATTTTGTGGATGACAATACCCTTTCCGTCTATATCCGGCGGCTTAGGGAAAAGGTGGAAAAAGACCCGTCCAAGCCGGAACACTTGATCACGGCCAGAGGGTTTGGGTATTGCTGGAAAGAGATATGAGCAAGGGAGAATGGGCATAATGAGATTTTTAGCGGATAAGGAACAGAAAAGATATTTTTACTATATGGCGGCAATACTTTTAATGGCGTCTGTTTTTGCCGTGGCGATATGGGCGGCAAACGGACGGCGGATGAAAGCCGCTTTCTTAAATCATGACAAATGTGTTGCTTCTTCCCTGATCGGGCAGGGAGTGGATGAGTCAGTGATCACAAGAGCTTTTGCGGAAAGGGAAATCACAAAGGAAGGAACGGCGCTCCTTACCCGTATGGGAATAAAGGAGGAAACGGGGCTTTTG
>Ga0224740_10359_pt1 | contig 12996 bp, 8 predicted proteins | sample LIM_E_Water_Bulk_FD_161634 | JGI IMG/M metagenome (GOLD analysis project Ga0224740, IMG submission 161634) | Enriched cells from gastrointestinal tract of the lab mouse from Pacific Northwest National Laboratory (PNNL), Richland, Washington... | ecosystem: Host-associated > Mammals > Digestive...
CGTTAAACTTCTGGCCTGCCGCTTCCTCTATGATAACCTCATCTGCAAAGCCTGTTTTCTTTATATTTTCAATCCGGGTTGTGAGTGAGTCCACCACATTCAATTTGCCTCTTGTCTTATCATAGGCTTCTGTAGTAACACCTACAATCAGATAATCTCCAAGAGCCTTTGCCCTCTGAAGAAGCCGGTAATGTCCTTCATGGAAAAGATCAAAGGTGCCGTATGTAATTACCTTGATCACACTGATTTCCTCCAGTTCTGTTCTTTTTGTACTTACACCTTACACACTGTCTGGTGAATTTTCTCGCCACACGTTCCGTCATTATTCGCTGCAATCTTTCTGTATGCTACCAGTTGTCTCTCTCTGTTAAAAGGACTTCCAATCACGCTTCCAGACAGAAACCGTCCCAGACTGTTAAAATAACTATTATGGCAGCCATACTGAAGCCAATCAGAGATCTCACAAAATCCCGGCTCATGCTCCCTTAAATGGTCTAAGTTAAATTCAACTTCAATTTCCCTGTATTCATTGGTTATAAGATTCACATCATAGAGCATCCCATTAGGAATGGAGAAAAACCTGTATGTCCCGTCTCCCAATGTATCGGTAGGATGTACAAAATATCCGGGAGACCAGGAACTATAGTACCCGTTTTTTTGCTCTTCCAATACTTCAAACGGCGGTTTCCACTCTGCCATCTTTCCTGTATTCTTATCAAGACAAAGAAACATATTTCCCCAACAAGGAGAGAAAAACACCTTATTTTCATAAAATGCCGCCATACTAAAGGGACGTTCCAGGCACCGATGCCCATGTGGTCTGCTTTTACAGACGAATCCTTCTGGCATCTCACAATATTCCTGCACTTCTCCTGTATCTGGGTTCCACCGGGTAATGGTAGTGCCTGAATATGGAAACAACCACAAATCCTGATCATCGGACACAATTCCCATACACCCGCAGGAATTTTTTGCTCCTGTGGTTAAAATCTGTACTTCTTTTGTCTCACTATTGACAGCGATAATGTGGCTATCTACTGGAGAAGCGAGCATCAAATAGTCTTTCCACTTACCCACTCCGCCTACTCTCTGTTCCCCTTCTACATAAGATATAAATGCATCATTATATCCTGTGATATAGTCGATCTTGTCCTGCTTTGTATCATATCTGACAATAGCCGGATAATCCTTGGGAATCAGAAACAGATAATTTCCTATATCACCTGCTCCTGAAAATGCTCCCCAGCGTTTTATATAATGTTCTAACAAAATTCTTTTGATGATTTTTCGATTTTCAACCACAAGAATATCTTGGGCGTTTGCTGGACATATATAGAGTCTGCCATTGATCTCTAAGGCTGCGCGATAGTATCCTCCATATGAATACTCTGACAAATCACAATAATACTCGTAATGATAATCATCATCTGGAGAGTAATACAACTTATTCCCTTGGACAATCTTCCATCTATTGCGCTCATCGCCCCGAAAGCCGCTTATATACTGACCACGCCAGTCATCCGGCCCGGGTTCACTATAAAAACTATTGTCCAAAATAAACAAAGGCTTCCCCGCAATCCCAAACAAAGAAGTAACCGACGTCCCCGAATCCCCGATATACACGTCGCTCAATGCAATGGTATCCGTAATATCCGGCGTATCATCATAGATTCCCAGATCCTCATCTATAAACTGCTGCTTCAATTCCTTGAATCTGGCATAATGATGATTCCTCATAGAATCAAAGGTAGTCTCCAGCAAGGGATGGGGCCGCCACAAAAGGCAGGCATCTTCTCTGCCCCTGAAGCAGGCAAAGACATATTCCATCTTCTTTAAAAATGTCTTGGTATCTGACAGCATTCCATTAAGACTTGTGTTGTAGAAATACACCTTTCTGCCCTTCATCTTCTCTTTCCACTCTTCGGGAGGTTCAGGCGGATTCTGACACCGACGGATAATCTTGTCGAATTTGGGAGAGCCTAATGGAAGGAACTTTTCCCTTGGCACTCTTGGGTCGAAGAATTCAATCATTTTCTCGCACTGTACTACAATGTAGTCTACGTTGAAATAAGACAGACACAGGGACTGACCTTCGCTCATCCCTCCAGCTGTAGCATAATAGGGTATATATACTAGACAGTCCGTATGTTTCTTTAATTCTCCGGAATAGTATCTTGGGTCAACGCTTGTCACATAATTTCCCTGATCGTATGGATTATGGATATAGATTACATCCGGTTTTCTCTCTGCCAGGCAGTATTCTTCATAATTGGTTATGGGAACATAGTTTGGAAAATCAGCGCCTTCATAATGGCGGGTCCCGAAACTTCGGTCCGCATTGCGCTCATAGTATGGAATAGGAACTACATAAGCATCACAGTCCGGATCTCTATCGGCTGCCATCCATACACTCTCCAAACTGTCCCACATGGATGCTTTGTAGGGAAGGAAGGCAATCTCCAATCGTACTTTAATGTCGTTTTTTATACTGTTTTCCACTTGGATTAAGGTTCTTTTCAGGTCTTTATGTATTTTCCCCGGATTCACGGAAGCGGGTTCTGTCTCAGAAGTCCCCAGTTTTTCGTAAATCTCATAGATCAGTTCACAGTAAGATTCTAAAAGGGGGATGGTAATAAAGCCCTCCCCTTCGTCATGTTCGATAAGATTACCCAGGCCTATGGCGCCTTCCTGACATTGGGACAAAAGGTCCATGGCAATGGGATAGTCTTTTGATTCTATGTATTTTTTTATCTCCAGATGAGCTTGTTCTAAGAGTTTTATAAAGTCTTCAGCTTGCTTTTTATGGGCTTTTCTCATGGTTTTTATGGTCCTTTTTATTAAGTGTAGGCCGGCCCTTTGGATGTTGCTTCCAGGACGTACAGCTCATTGCTTTCGTAAAATAAGGCATATTGGTCATCCCTTGCTTTTTTGAGATGATGCGGCAATCCGCTTCGCTCCCTGCTACGTCATGTTCGGCTTTTATGGCCTTTGTATCTGCATCTGCAAATATTCCATGTTCGCAAGGTCTTGGCATACCCAATGCGCAGGATCCCCTGCCTTCTAATGCCGTATGATTTTTATATCATGAACACACTGTTCGGTCCTTTGAGGTAAAACCCCGGCTCATGGCCGGAATTTATCCGAATAGCTGTTCTTATGATCTGTTTAGTGAAGGACTCTTCCTTCCATTCCCCGCTGCAGGGTATTTCTGGCTGTGTTAATCTTCTTGTCCGCCCTATAGCCGCAGTTTCTGCATACAAAGATAGTTTCCTTCTGTTCTCCCGTGTTCCCGCAGTTACTGCACTGCCGGCTGATATCTTTTCCCAGAACCTCTATATATTCTATAGACTGCTCCCTGCACTTCTGCATCAGGCGGTCACGGATATACCCCCGCTGCCACATGCTTACCTGGTGGTTGATCTTAGAATTGATTCCGCCGGTTTGGGGCTTTGGCAATTTTACCATATAGATAGTTCCGGGTTTTTCATTTTCAAGAAACCGATTCAGCTCCTGATTGATATATGCGTGAAGCTGTTCTTCCAACCGCTTCTTTTTCGTATTGTATTTTTTCCTTCCCGGATTATCCTGGCGGTTAATACTGTAGCTTTTGGCCTGAACTTGTATCCACTCTGCATATCCGCCCTGATAATCCCCGAATTTTTCCCCATAATAATGACCGCCGCTGGTTGTCACCATAGTAAACATTCCTATGGAGATCCCTACCTGATTGGTATAGTCGTCATGGCAGCGTGGGGTCATGTAAACCGGCACCATGATTTCCAGCCCCCTTTTTTCGGGATATAACTTTACATAAAGCTGGCTTGCATATCGGTTATTGTCTGTCAACGGCACGAAAATACGTTTCCGGTTCTGCTTGGTAGCGATACAAATCCCATGATCCTGATAGCGGTATGCCTTTGCTGAGATGGAAAATCCATCTGCGGTATCTGTGTGCTGCTTTACGTGATATTTTCTAACCTGGCGGCACACATAGCGGTGCATCCTTTCTCTGTCCACCTCTTCTGCTACCTGTTTATATTTCTTTTCTATCTCTGCAGGAAGCTTCATCGGTTCCTGATTCAGGATGGCGGTAAAAGCATTATTGATTTTCAGGACAAACCTGAGATAATGCTTTTCCTCCGGTGTAAAATTCGGATTGGCTCCCACAAGCTGCAGAACCTTCGATTTTGTCCTGGCCCACTGAGTCTTGATATCCTTTAAAGCATCAAAGACGGCAAGATAAAAATAGACGCTGGGCAGTCCCAGGTCATTCCTCAGCCCGCAGGCGGTCATCTCATTCTGTACCGTGTATCCCGGATACAGCTTCGACAGACTCCCCACCCCTCCGAAACGATCATATACATAGTTTTTTACCTTACGGTAATCACTTGCAATCTCTAGCAGTTTTTCCATATTTTCCACTGTAATCGGGGTTTTATTATATTGGCGGACGGTCTTATATATCTTGTCTTCAGACATCTTACCTCTCTTGGCAATTCTATAATTACAGGGATAAGTATCAAAAAGTGTACCTTTTGAGAAGATATTTTTATGGAACAAATTGGACAGAAAAATAAATTAACTTTCTTGATTTTTTGACGATAATGTAATAGAATATAGTAGATTTTGTATTTATTATGGAAGTATCAAAAGGTACACTTTTTGACACCCACTCCATAAGCCAAAGACTCTATCACAAAAAGCCAGCCCCCTTGGGAACTGACTTTTTTGTTTAAAACCTTTTCAATTCTGTCATAATCCTCTATCCATTCACAAACCTCTTCAACACCCCGATAAACACGTCCATATCCAGCGGTTTCGATATATGGGCACTCATTCCGTTCTTCAGAGCCATCTCTTTATCCTCGTCCAGGGCGTTGGCCGTCATGGCAATAATGGGCAGATCCTTCACATCCTTACGGCGCAGGTTTCTTATGGCTCTGGTTGCCTCATATCCGTTCATAATAGGCATCTGCACATCCATAAGAATAATGTCATAATAATGTTCCTCCACCTTCTCCATCCTTGCCACCGCATCCGTACCATCCGGTACGGACTCCACAAGGAATCCTGCCTCAGTCAGGATCACTTCCGCGATCTCCCGATTCAGTTCGATATCTTCCACAAGAAGGACTCTCCTGCCCTGAAAATCAGCCATGGTCCAGAGGGCTGCATTCTCTTCCTTCTCACTCAGATTATTGGCTGCCAGCAGCGCCGATTTCAGATCAGACATGAAAAGCGGCTTTGCACAGAAAGCAGTCACTCCTGCCGCCCTGGCCTCATCCTCAATATCCGACCAGTCATATGCAGTCAATATAATAATCGGCGCGGATTCTCCCACAGTACTGCGGATTCTTCTGGCTGTCTCCAGACCGTTAAGCTCCGGCATCTGCCAGTCAATGATATAAGTATGGTAGGAATCCCCTTCCTCGCAGGCCAGTTTTGCCCTGTAGACCGCTTCCCTTCCGGATGTGGTCCAGTCCGCCCGCAGCCCCAGCTGCTTTAGCATCTTGCTCACGCTGTCGCATACGTTAAAATCATCATCCACCACCAGAGAGCGCAGGCCTTCCAGTTCTTTCAGCTGCTCCGCATTCTTTTTCGTATCCTGCAGCTTTAAAGTGAACTCCACAAAAAATGTACTCCCTTTGCCCAGCTCGCTTTCCACAGAGATGGTTCCGTTCATCATCTCCACAATATTTTTGGTAATAGCCATTCCAAGACCTGTTCCCTGGATGCCGGACTGGGTCGCCGTTGCCTCCCGCTCAAAAGGCTCGAAAATATGCTTCACAAATTCCTCGGACATACCGATGCCTGTGTCCTTAACGATGAAGGTATAATCCCCATATCCATGGCGGAAAGTAGTTTTCTGTTGAATCCGGAAAGAAATGGTACCTCCGGCCGGTGTGTATTTCACCGCATTGCTCATCAAATTGATAAACACCTGATTCAGCTTCAAAGCATCTGCAATCACATCCTCATTGACCACCTCAAAGGTATCAATAAACAGCTCCAGCTGCTTTGCCTTCACCTGAGGCTGAATAATATTAACCAGATTGTGCATCAGCTCAGGAATATTGCACTCCTGTTCCTTGATCTGAACCTTCCCGCTCTCGATTCTGCTCATATCGAGAATGTCATTGATCAGGCTCAGCAGATGGTTGCTGGAAGAAAGAACTTTCTGCAGACAGTCTCTTACCTGATCCTTATTGTCAATATGGCTGACGGCGATGGTAGTAAATCCTATAATGGCATTCATAGGCGTACGAATGTCATGGGACATGTTGGAAAGGAATGTGGTCTTGGCCCGGTTGGCATGCTGAGCCTGCAAAAGAGCGTCCTGAAGAGCCTGGGTCTGCTCCTTCTGCTTCCTGACAATATCCGTGATCTCCTTCGCCACCACCATAACCATAATATCATTGGTATCATAATCCTGAGTCATAATAAATGACTGCCTGACGCACATGCTCTCTTCCCCGGCTCCCATTGCCCAATAGTCAACGGACACCTCCGCGTCCCCCTGCCTGAAACGCTCTTTTAAGTACTCAGTGTTCACCACCATGCTGTACTCTTCCAAAGATTCCTTTAATATAAAGGATTTCCATTTTTCAAAACATTCTGAGGCCCTGCATGGGATTCCCAGTCCGGCTCTTTCCAATAGGGACAGCTCCTGTCCGTCTATGATACGGATCACGTCATGGTCGATCCTGTCTTTCGTCAGATTGAATTCAAAGGTGGAAAATGCATTGGCGGTAACAGCAATCCGATATTGCCTTTCTTTGCGGTCCGCCAGAGCTCTTTCTGCCTGAATACTCAGTTCTTTTTCCTTCAGCTCTGTAATATTCTGACGGATAAATAAAACCTTACTTGCTTTTCCCTGTCTTCTTTCCAGACAGATGGCATTGATATGTTCCCACTCCTTATGCCCTTTTCTCATAACGCAGTTTTCCATGCGCACATCATTCTGTTCAGACAGCTGCTGAATAATGGAATCCCTTTCCATAGACGCCGTAAACTCCTGGCGGGCACTGTCCTCAACCATAGCCGAACACAGGTATTGACATAACTCCTCATATGTGCCTCTGACTGCCATATTTTCATCTTCCGGCCTTGTGCCGCTCAGATACTCATAGGTATCAGACTCAAAATCCGCCATAGCAAAGCGGCTGAACAACGTGTTGACGCCGTTGATAATGTATCCCAGCTCCTGCTTCTCCCTCTCCAGAGCCTTTTTTTCTCTGTCCGCCCGAAGAAGCAGCGCTATGATATAGATGATAAACGCCAGGATCATCATGGTTTCCAACCGGATTCCAACCAGATTCTCATCTCTTATCATCCGCTGTGTAACGTTTTTGGGAAATGTCTGAACCAGAACAAATTCATTGCCCGGCAGATACATGACACAGATATTATCTGTCCTGCTTTCAGAATCGCAGACAAAGGCCCCTTCGCCTCCATGCTCAAAGACCGCTTTTGCATTGACTGCCGTAAGATGATCAATTACAGAGGACTCTTCCAGCATATCCATAAGATTTCTGTCATAAACCTGACTGTCGGAACTGGCGATCACCCTTCCCTGCGGCGTACACAGGAATACGTCTGCATTCTCCCCAAAATATGTAGTGGTAAGCATACGTTTCAGATATTCCTCCGCCAGGTAAGCCCCCCTCAGCACGCCGATGGTTTGCCCCTTCCATCTAAGAGGCGCATAAAAACAGGCCATGGTCTCATCAAAAAAATGGTGATCGAATATAATATCCATGCCGCTTTCCCCATTGATTCCCTTCTCGTAAAAGGTACGGTTTGTCACATCAGCCGTCCGTCCGTCAGAGGCATGGTCCGTGCCGTTCTTATCCATGTACATGAGGGTGTCGAACAGGGAATTCTTCTCCATGTCCTTTAACATCTCTGTCGTAACCGCAGGCTCCGTCAGGCTTTCTCCCACAAAATAGGCATAGGTGTTGATTAAGTTTTTGGCATTGTTCAGCTCATCGTCTATCTTAACAGCCAGCAGGCGCGCCGAATCCGCTCCATAGTTTTTATTCCTCTCTTCCATTCTTTTGCGGTTTTGAGATGTATACCATCCAAACAGAACGATGATAACTGCCAGAAGGACCAGTACATAACCGATTTCTCTCAGAGACTTCCTTGTTCTCATGAACATCTTCCTCCAACGATCTCTATCACTTGACGGGGATCATCTGCCAGAAATTCAGGATGAAAAGCCTCCAGCTCTTCCCTCTCCCGAAATCCCCAGGTAACTCCCACCGTATCCATTCCCGCTGCAATTCCCGTCCTCATATCCGTGTTGGTGTCTCCCAGATACAGACACCTCTTTGGTTCGACTCCCAGCATCCTGGCCGTATACCACGCTCCTTCAGGGTCAGGCTTGCGCTTCATGTCCGGTCTTTCTCCTGTAATCAGGTCAAAATATCCTTTGCCGTAAACCGTCTCAATATTCACCACTGCCTGGGCATCCGCTTTGTTGGTCAGCACCGCAATTTTGATGCCCTTATTTTTAAGCCACCCCAAAAGTTCCCTCATTCCATCATAGGCCTCGACCCTATAAAGACAGTTCTTTTCAAAGTTTTGACAGTATACAGGCAGCGCTTCCTCAAGATGAACTCTCTCCTCATCACCTCTGTATACCAGGGCCCGTTCCACAAAAGTCTTGTACCCGTCTCCCACAAAAATCTTGGTGTGAGCCTCATCAATGGGAGCATAACCGAACTGACCCAGGGTCAGATTGATTGTTCTATTTAATGCATGAATAGTGTTTATTAATGTACCGTCCAGATCAAAAATACAGCACTTATATTTCATAATTTCCCTCAGCTTTCATACCCTTTCCGAATAAGCATTTTGTTTGTCTACAATCACATTATAGGACAGTTAGCTGCAAAATTCAAGCATTGCATATAATCGGAAATCCCCATTGAATCAGCACTGTCTTCATGCTACAATAATGCCAGCAAACTCAGGAGGTATACAATATATGTTAACCATCGGCTGTCATCTGTCCTCATCCAAAGGCTACCTTGCCATGGGAAAGGACGCGTCAACAATTAATGCCAACACATTCCAGTTCTTCACCCGCAATCCCAGAGGGGCCAAAGCAAAGGCCATAAATCCTGCAGACGTAGCCGCCTTTCTCGACTACGCCCGAAATCATGGCATCGTAAAAATCCTGGCCCATGCCCCCTACACTCTGAATGGGGCTTCCGCCGATGAACATCTTCGGGAGTTTGCCCAAAATACCATGGCGGACGACTTAAAGCGCATGGAATACACTCCGGGAAACAACTACAATTTTCATCCCGGAAGCCATGTGGGGCAGGGCGCGGAGACAGGCATCGCACACATTGCCCATATGCTCAATTCGATTTTAACACCGGACCAAAACACTACGGTTCTTCTGGAAACCATGGCGGGGAAAGGCAGTGAGATTGGCCGGGAGTTCGAGGAGCTTCGGGAGATCCTTGACCGGGTGGAGTTGTCCGATCATATGGGAGTATGCCTTGATACCTGCCATGTCTGGGACGGAGGATATGATATTGTTCATAGCCTTGATAAGGTGCTGAATCATTTTGATGAAGTAATCGGACTTTCCCGGCTGAAAGCCATCCATCTCAACGACAGTCTCAATCCTCTCGGCGCCCGCAAAGACAGACATGCGAAAATCGGAGAAGGGTATATAGGGCTGGAGGCTATGGTGCGGATCATAAACCATCCTGCTTTAAAAGCCCTCCCCTTCTATCTGGAAACTCCCAATGAACTGGAGGGATATGGCAAAGAGATCCGAATTCTCAGGGAAAATGCACGGTGAAAACAAAAGTTTTCTGCAGAAATGCATTCTCTCCGTGGACAAGAGTATAAGAAAATGTAAGAAATATTTCGTTGACCCGGTGATAGATTCAGAGTACAGTGAATAGCATAAGTAAGATGGTACGCGCCGCCTCTGCAGATGAGGGAGACGGCATTTATTTCGTTACTGTTCAAGGAGACGTTCACCATGAAAAAATTTCTGTGCATCACATTGAGCGCTGCCCTGATAGGCAGCATGACCGCGGCTTTTCATAACGATTCCCTCGTTGTCTGGGCCGACGAACCTTACGAGTATGGACCTGGTATCGGGGCCGGGCCGGTGAAAGGGCCCTCCTATGTCTACACTCCCAAGAAAGAAATCGGACCTGGTATCGGGACAGAAACTCCCGGAGGAACCACCCTTCTTCCCGTCATATTGGTTCGTAATGATTTTCTGGATAAACCTATTGAAAATCCCATTGTAAAGATTACAGATAAGTATTCCCATGAACAGATGGAGGCGGATATTTCCGCCTTAAAGGAACGATATAGTGATAAGATGCAGGTGAATGTGATTGGACGGTCCCGTGACGGCAGAGCCATCTATGAGATCGTCATCGGCAATCCTGACGCCGCCAGCCATGTTCTCTTCCAAGGAGCCATCCATGGAAGGGAATACATGACTCCTCTGCTTATGATGAACCAGCTTGAACTGGCTTTGGCCAATTATGACACAGGGCATTATGACGATCGGGCTCTTTCGGATATGTTTGCCCAGGTGGCTCTCCATTATGTCCCCATGACCAACCCCGACGGAGTGGCCATCTCCCAGTACGGCTTGTCAGCTGTGGGTTCCGATGCCTTAAGACAGGAGATCCTTGCCTGCTACAACCGGGATGTGGAAGCCGGCAAAACAGTTTTAAGTCTGGAGGAATATCTGCCTTACTGGAAAAGCAATGGGGCCGGCGTGGATCTGAACCACAACTTTCCCGCCCGATGGGAAGAGATTCAGATTCCCACCACTGCCGGTTCCTATGCCAATTATAAAGGCCCTTCCCCTCTTTCCGAACCGGAAAGCCAGGCTCTTGCCTCTCTCACCGGACAGCGGACCTGGGCAGCCACTGTCAGCTACCATTCCATGGGCAATATCATATACTGGGATACGGATCCTAACCAGTCGGCTGATTCTTCCCTGGCCCTGGCCGAAAGCATTTCCAAAGTCACAGGTTACCCCTTAGACGGCAGCAGGGGAAAAGGCGGTTACAAAGACTGGGTTCAGATGAACGGGCAGACGGCGCCCAGCGTTACCATTGAGACCGGCAGCGTGGCCTGCCCCATGCCTGTCAGTGAGTACGAGTCTGTATGGAATCAGAATAAGTCCGTATGGGCAAGGGTTATGTGTTTTGTACTGACCCCTTAAGCCCGCTCTTTATTATCTGTTCCCCCGCCCAGGCATTCCCCATTGCCAGCACGAGCCCGCCCAGAATATCTGTGGGAAAGTGCACAAAAAGATAGAGCCTGGAGAAGGCAATGAGCGCCGCTAAAGCCATGGCTCCTATCCCCCACTTCCGGTTCCCTCTGAATACAGAGAACGCCCCTTCAAAAGATACCAGGGTATGACCTGACGGAAAAGAATAGTCTCCGGGAACAGGGACTAAAAGAGGCACCTCCGGTCTCAGCCAGCACGGACGGCTCCTGGCGAATATGTTTTTAAGCAGAAGATTGCCTGTCACATATCCCAGCGCGATGGACAAAAGAACCCCGGCCCCCATCCGCCTGGTCCTGACAAAGCACAAGAGTATCAGTCCCAAAGCAATCCACAGTTCCCCATGATTGGCCAGGCCGGTGACAAACACCATAATCCGGTCAAGCCGAGGGCTGTGGATTTTTTGTATGGCGTACAGCCACTCAAACTCCCAGATCACCTGTCCGCCCTCTCTTTCTGAACGATTACTGACTCCGCATAGTTTACTGACGCCATGGCGTCTTTACAGTATTGGTCTGCACCGATGGTTTTGGCATACTCTTCTGTAAGAACCGCACCGCCTACCATCACTTTCACCCATGGAGCCTTTTGCCTCAGCCGGATGATGGTTTCCTCCATGCTGGGCACCGTGGTGGTCATCAACGCGCTTAATCCCACCAAGGGTACGTGACGCTCCACAGCCTCCCTTACGATTTTCTCCGGCAAAACATCCTTTCCCAGATCAAGAACCTCATAGCTGTAGTTTTCCAAAAGGACCTTCACAATATTTTTCCCGATATCATGAATGTCCCCCTTTACCGTGGCAAGAATAACTGTTCCCTTCTTTTTCTGACTTTCCCCTGTGCCTGCCATACGGTCCTTAATCACCTCAAAGGCCGCCTTGGCCGCCTCGGCGCTCATGAGAAGCTGGGGAAGGAACAAGGTTCCCTTCTCAAATCCTTTTCCCACATAGTCCAGAGCCGGTATCATCTCATGGTTAATAATGTCCAGAGCTTCCCTCTCCTTAAGAAGGTCTTTCACCTCCTCCTGAGCCCGCTCCTTTAAGCCCCGCCGGATGCAGTCCGAAAGGCCCATGGCTGTCCGGGCCCCAAGACTTCCTCCTGCCGGGCCTTTTGCTCCCTGAGCCGAAAGTCCCTGTGCCTGAGGCAGGCTGCTTTTTTCTGCCGTACTTCCCAGACCTACGCTCTCTGCGGGCAGTTTCCCGTATCGGTCAATATAATCCCCGCACTGCCGGTCAAGATCAGCCAAAGCGCGGAAGCTGTAGTAAGCCCTCATCATGGCCTCCGAGTTAGGGTTCATGATGGCGGCGTTGAGCCCCTGGGCCAGAGCCATGGTAAAAAAGGAAGCATTGATGATCTCTCTCTGGGGAAGGCCAAAGGAGATATTGGACACGCCCAGAATCGTCTTGCCGCCGAACCTCTCCTTCACGCCTTTGAGAGTCTTAAGGGTAGTCAAGGCACCTTTGCTGTCAGAACTTACGGTGAGACAGAGGGCATCAATGAGGATGTCTTTGGGTTTTATGCCATACTGTGCCGCCGTGTTATAGATTCTCTCTGCAATATCCAGCCTTCCCTGAGCCGTGTCAGGGCCACCACTACGCCGCCATACCGTTTTACCAGAGGAAATACGGCCTCCATGGATTCCTTCTTCCCGTTAACCGAATTAATCAAAGGTTTTCCGTTATAAATACGCATGGCCCTCTCCATGGC
>Ga0224740_10361_pt1 | contig 12991 bp, 14 predicted proteins | sample LIM_E_Water_Bulk_FD_161634 | JGI IMG/M metagenome (GOLD analysis project Ga0224740, IMG submission 161634) | Enriched cells from gastrointestinal tract of the lab mouse from Pacific Northwest National Laboratory (PNNL), Richland, Washington... | ecosystem: Host-associated > Mammals > Digestive...
CACTCCGGGAACAGAAGCGGGCGTATATGCGGAAACGGCGGGGCTGGTGAGTGGAAAATTAGGCCCCCTGAAACCCGCCGTATCAAGGCTTTGCTGGGGCCGTTTAGGGGTGGGGCGTATCATTTCACGTCCTGCCCCTGTTTCCGACTGATATGTTCCACATTTTACAGTTTGAGAGGAGGCTACTATGGACGAAAATCAAGGCTATACAATCTTAAAGGCCGTCATGCCGGGAAATGGCTGGGGCGGCAGGTAACATGGCCGGAAAGAAGCGCGTCCGGGATGTGCCGCTCTATGTATGGGTGCGGCCTGATGAGCTGGAGGCCATCCGGGAGCGCATGGAAGAGGCGGGCATCCGCAATATGAGCGCCTATATCCGCAAAATGGCACTCAACGGCTATATCCTCCATGTTGACCTTTCCCCCGTCCAGGAGCTGGTGTCCCTCCAGCGGCGGTGTGCAAATAATCTCAATCAGGTGGCAACCCATGCCAACAGCTACGGCGTGTACCAGGAAGAGATCAAAGCTCTGCAACAGGACTATGCCCAGCTTTGGGGGCCGCTGTCTGATCTGCTCCAGAAGCTCTCCGAGGTGGTGCGCCTGTGACAAAAGGGAGCGGCCCCGCGCCGCTCCCTGTCTCTCTCGCTTCTGGTCAGTGTGGCCAGAAGCTGTGGGAACCTAAAAACTGACTTAATTTGCATTAATCTTCTCTTTGAGTTCTTTAACCTTTTCTACTCGTTTAGTATTATCCATAAGCAAAAAAGCTAGTAGGAGCATTTGGTATAATTCATCATACCATTTCTCAAGACGGTCTTTTCGCATTTTAGCCACATACTCTTTATAATTTTTATCACCTTTACCCTTGTTATTGTGGCGAATGTTAAGATTATTAAGCATAAAGAAAATATCATTTTCCAGTGTAGAATTTATTGCGTGTAGCTTTTTTCGTTTTGCTTCCAGCTCCGCTCCCATTTCCAACAGGATTTTCTTCTTAAGTTCTACCTCGCCCCTCAATGTACGATGATTGTATCTGACTACATCAACTGCAAGAGAGGGTGTTGGCATAATTTCAGCAGCAGCAGTTACCTCGGCTTTGTCCTCGACGATCAAAACACATTCCTGTTCTTCACTAATATACGCAACGTGATTATATTGACTCAACACATCGTCCATTACATCTCTGAGGTGATAATAGTTTCCGCGCCATTTTAACCCATGTCCTTTTTCACCAGCATTGAATTGATTATGGGATAATTCCCAAAAATTATAGATGAGTTCAATCAGAGTTAAAAGAGCATCAACATTATGCGTTGCTTCTTCTTTTAAGTCTTCATATCCCAGTGCTTCGAGAAAGTCATCAACATCAACAAAATGGCCGCGCTGTACCCACTCTTTAAAACAATATTCATCTACATAATCAAAAAGCGTTTTATAGGTGAAGGCACTAGGAACAAGCACAGCTTCCTCGGATGACATAGTAATCAATCTATTAGCTTCAGATTCCATGTCTACACTTTCTGCCACTATATCAAAAATGCTCTTTCGCATAGAACCTCACCACCCGTTAATTCTCTCTTGAGAATATTTTCATCTAAAGTGTACCACAACATTTTATCAAGTACAAGCTCAAATTCTAAAGTCTCATTGTACTTAACTTTCGCCGGAGGTATGGCCTATCTATGAAAGGAGGAACGCCCACGGCTACAACATACATCAAGCCCCACAAACAGGCCGCCAAGCGGACGGCCATTCAAAGCCTGAAAGATCGTTTTGACTACGGCCTGAACCCGGAGAAGCTAGGGGCGGTGTCCTCTTACCTCTGCGCCCCGGAAACCGCCCACGCTGAATTTATGCTGGTAAAGGGCCAGTATCAGGCGGAAACGGGCCGGACGGCGGAGCAGGGGGCGCTGTGCTACCAGATCCGTCAAGCCTTTCCCCAGGGGGAGGTCACCCCGGAGGAGGCCAACAGGATCGGCTATGAAACAGCGATGCGCTGGACAAAGGGCAAGTATCAGTTTTTTGTCTGCACACATACCGACAAAGGCCACATTCACAATCACATTTACTACAATTCCACGGCCTATGACCGCTCCAGGAAATTCCGCAACTTTATCGGCTCCAGCTTCGCCCTGCGGCGGCTGTCTGACCGGGTATGCCTGGAACACGCTCTGTCCGTAGTAGAGCGGCCCAAGCTCCACAGCAAGGGCCGCTTTCTGCATTATGGGCAGTGGCAGGGGGCGGCCCGGCCCCCGTCCCAAAAGGAACAGATACGCCGGGCCATAGATGCGGCCCTGTCCGAACGTCCCGCCGACTTCGCTGATTTCCTCCGGCGCATAGAGGCGGCGGGCATCCAGGTGGTGCATGGGCGGGGTGGGGTGATCTCGTTCCGCGCCCCCGGCCACGACCGGGCGGCCCGGCTCCGAGCATCCACCCTGGGGGCAGGCTATGGGCGGGAGGACATTCAGGCCGTGATTGACGGCAAGGCTCCCATGCGCCAACCGAAACAGGCGCGGCCCCAGCCCGCGCCCCAGCGCGTCAATCTGCTGATCGACATACAGGAGAAAATGCGCCAGGGTAAAGGCCCCGCCTATGAGCGGTGGGCCAAGGTCTACAACCTGAAACAGATGGCCGCCGCCCTCCAATTCCTCCAGGAGCATGGGCTGACCGACTATGACGCGCTGGCGGAGCAGACCACGGCGGCGGTGGATCGCTTTCATGCCCTGGCCGGGGAAATACAATCCACCGAGGCTCAGCTCTCCCAAACGTCCGAGCTGATGGCTGCCGTTGTGAGCTATGCCAAGACCCGGCCCATATTTGACGGGTACAAGGCGGCCAAGTATTCAAAAAAGTATCTGGCCCAGCATGAGGCGGAGCTGGCCGACTACCGGGCGGTCAAGGCTGCGATCAATGACATTTTGGGCGGGACCAAGCTCCCTAAAATGGACGCGCTGAAAAAGGAGCGCCGGGAGCTGGCCGAAAAGAAAAAAGTCCTCTACACCGAGTACCGGGCGGCCCAGCGGCAGATGCGTGAGCTGGTGGCCGTCAAGGGTGGCGTGGATCATCTGCTCGGCCTGACGGACGGGCGGGAAAATAAGGCCCAGGAGCGGTAGCGACAGGGTCGCAGACAGGGGAGCTTCTGGTCAGCATGGCCAGAAGTCCATCGGGTTTGGGGGAACCCCAACAAGCATTTTCGCGGAGCGAAAATCGCAAGTGTCTATACACTTGCCTTGCTTGCCGTTAGCGCATTTCCTATACATGGCACAAAAAACAAGTTACTATTTATTCTGTTTTTGTCGCACCCTTGACTGTTACACTATAATTAAGTATAGACAGGCAAGAGACAGAAAATAAAAATTTCAATAGCAACTAGCGGTTGACAAGATTCCAAGAATAGTTGGTAGTAGGCAACCACTGTTTCTTGTAAAATGCTTCCAAAATCAAGCTTCAAGAAAAGGAGAACCCCAAATGAAAAACAATCAAGAAAACTGTCAGATCATTTATAGGCCAATCCTTTTTATAATTGGTACTTTTATTATTTCTTGGATCTGCGCTAGGTTAATGGCAAGAATAAATTATAGCTCTCATGTAGCCCTCTTTACATTTCTGGACTTTATGGAAAACGCTTCTCCGCTTTTCTGCGCACTTGTTCTTTTTAGAGAATATTTTGTTAGAAAGGAATTGCTATTTAATTTCTTTTTGGGGACGCCCAATAAAGCCTCCCACTACGCAATAGTTTTTGCTTTGTTTGTGGCACAATTTTTCAATTTTTATTTGTTCAAAATCGAGGGTGTTGAACTTTCCGTACAAGTATTTATGATTACTTTTGTAGGACAATTTATGTTAGGTGGTGGACTTGAAGAGGGCGGGTGGCGTGGCTATTTGCTCCCTTGCCTATATAAAAAGTACAATATCCTATTTGCTTCTGTTTTGGTTAGTATTGTTTGGGTTTTTTGGCATCTTCCATATTTCTTTATTTCTGGCAGTATGCAGGCAGGGGAAAGCTTTCTTTCTTACGCTTTGATTGGTATAATTACTGGCTTTATCCTCACTGCGATATATTTATTGACAAAAAGCGTTTTGCTCTGTATGCTTTTTCATAGTTGGCAAAATACCATTGTTATGACTGTACAGGTTGATATGTCAAATATATGGTTTATGATTTTATTCATTCTCCTAGGTGTAATATCTTTTCTTATTTGTATAGTCAGTCAAAAACAAAGGGCATAATGAAATTCTGGAATATACTGGTATAAGTAGAAGTTAGAGGGATATTTATGGAACTATATGAACGTTTAATAGAACTTCGGAAACGCGAAAATCTTTCGCAAGAAAAATTAGCCGAAATTCTAAATATTTCTCGGCAAGCCGTTTCAAAATGGGAAAGTGGAGCTTCGAGTCCAGATATAAACAATATTGTCCAACTTGGGAAAATATACAATGTTAGTACAGATTACATTTTGCTTGGAAAGTCACAAGAGATTGATTCATCCGAGCATTCTGACCATGTGATTGAAAAGCAAGTTAGAAAATCCAAATTTCAAGTCAGTGGGTTTATCTGGCTTGGATTGAGTGTATTAACTATCTTGGTATTATATTTTATAACAAATTTGCCTTGACATATCCTAAAATGAAAATCCGCCTAACACGGCATAATAAAAAAACCGTTGTTTTGGCGGCTGAAAATTGGTGCGCCCTAAACAGAAAATAAGAGCCTTGCGGCGGTTTTGAAATACCAAATTCAAAGCCGTCGCTTTCTTTTGAAAAATAGAAAACGGAGGGTGTGTTAAAGTCGCCCATTTTTAAGGACACGGCGGTATCCGGGAGGTATCGCCATGTTCTTTTATATTCTGTCTCCCCCTAACTTGTCAAAAAAAGCCTGTCCCCGTTGCGGGATTGCTCCACAGTGAGTTGCGAAAATAGTCTTTTCCTGTCGGCCCTTCCGTATAGCTTCACACCCGAAACCAGCCAGTACCAAAACAAGAATAACGCTGTGCCTGTCCGTGTGGCCTTGCGCCATGCGGACATTTTTATACCCTGCTTCTGGTCATCGTGGCCAGAGGCTTTGCGGAGCGGCTCCCCCGGATGCCGCTCCCCGCCGCCCCCTCCATTTCGATCTGCTGACCCGTCAACCGCTCAACATCGAAATGGAGGCAATATGAAAACCATCATTCTGAATAACTATTACCCCCACCTGACCGAGCGTGTCATGCTGGAGGTTTCTGACGAGATCGCCGTGACCCTCTCCATCGGGGGCCGCCTGTGCGACAGCTACAAGCGCCGCAAGCGGGAACATGACGAGTGCTCCCTGGACAGCACCCCCGGCTTTGAGGCGGACGTGACCTTTCCCCCGCTGACCCCGGAGCAGGTGCTGGAGAACGTGGAAAAGCGGGCCACCCTCTATGCGGCCATCGGCCAGCTCCCGCCCGTCCAAGCCCGGCGCGTCTACGCTCACTACATACTCGGCATCAGCAGGGCCGACCTTGCGCGGGCCGAGGGCGTGGGGATCAGCCGGATCAGCGGCTCCATTGACCGGGGCTTGCTGAACCTGAAAAATATTTTAGAAAATTCCATTTAGGAGAGAGGACTTTCCCCCTCTTTTCCGCCTGATAGGTGAGAGGAGGGTTTTCCTCCCCGCTGACAACTGAATATACAGTATTCCAGATACAAAACCCGCGTGATAGCGGCAAAAGGCGCGCCGCCAGGATGGACAGCTTATAGGAGGTGAGTGGACAAGCTGGCCGAGCGATCAACGTAAGCCTTTGACCCGGCTGTGGCAAGCCGGGCGCGAGGACAGCGCGGGGGATAATGAAACTTGTTCACGCCCTCCCACAGACTTGAGGGGGAGTCCCTGCGGTATGCGGCAATCGATACGGCGGGGCTATGCAGCCGGAGCCATCGGCGGTCTGGAATACTCCCCGCGCCGGGGATGCGTGGCAAATACGGCGCAGTATCAATGCAATCAAGGGGACCGCCCCAGCCGGGGCGTTCTGTCTTGCGACAGCCCAAATTAGCCCGGCGGGGCGGCCCCTGGCCTTTGCAGATTGAAATGGAATACAGTCCCCCTCTGCTTCTGGTCATCCTGGCCAGAGGTGGGGGGAGGTCAAAGGGCGGCGGTTTTTCTGCCGTCTTTTGACGTTTCCCCACAGGACAGCGGGAAACTGTATGCACCTGTTCACCGATTTGTAAAGGAGGCTCCGATGGCAGAAACGAGAATTTCTTATCACAAAGAGGTCAAGACGGCTTCTTTTCAGGGCAGGACGATCACGCTGGAAAACCTGACCCCCATCCTGTCCCCCAAGGCGCAGGACAAGCGCAAGCGGGAAATTGAGAGCTGTCTTTTCGAGGTCTTTATCAAGTACGCGCTGGGCCGGGCGCAGGTGGTGTAATGCGAGGCATCCTTGTGGAATAGGGCTACCAGAGGTATAATATAGGTGTAAGGTTTGGTAGCTCCTGAAACGGAAAGGAGTACCAAATGAACATTCGGGAAGATGCAATTTACGGACGGCAATCGGTAGACCGCAAGGACAGTATCAGCATTGAAAGTCAAATCGAGTTTTGCAAATATGAGCTGAGAGGGGGTAACTTCCGCCAGTACACCGACAAGGGTTATTCCGGCAAGAACACCGACCGCCCCAAATTCCAGGAGCTGATGGCCGACATTAAGCGGGGACTGATTAAGCGGGTGGTGGTCTACAAGCTGGACAGGATCAGCCGCTCCATTCTGGACTTCGCCACCATGATGGAAACCTTTCAGGCGTACAACGTGGAGTTTGTGTCCTCCACAGAAAAGTTTGATACCTCCACGCCAATGGGCCGGGCCATGCTGAACATCTGTATCGTGTTCGCACAGCTGGAACGGGAAACCATTCAGAAGCGGGTGACGGACGCTTACTATTCCCGTTGCCAGCGCGGTTTTCACATGAGCGGCGCGGCCCCGTTCGGCTTTCAGCTTGAACCCACCACCATTCAGGGCATCCGCACAAAGATGATGAAGCCTGACCCGGAAACAGCGGACATCGCCCGGCTGATGTTTGAAATGTACGCCCAGCCCTCCACCTCTTTCGGGGACATCGCCCGGCACTTCGCGGACGAGGGCATCCTGATTTACGACAAGGAGCTGACCCGTGGCTTTATCTCCCAAATGCTCCGCAACCCCATTTACGCCCAGGCCGACCTGGAACTGTACGAGTTTTTCAAAAGCCAGGGGACGGTGGTAATCAACGAGGCGGCGGACTTCGCGGGGACAAACGGCTGTTATCTATATCAGGGCCGGGACGTGCAGGAACGAAAAAACAAGCACCTGAAAGATCAGATCCTTGTGGTGGCCCCCAGCGAGGGGCTGGTATCGGCGGATGTGTGGCTCCGCTGTCGGAAAAAGCTGATGGCGAACACTACATTCCAGAACGGGCGCAAGGCGAAAAATACTTGGCTGGCCGGGAAAGTGAAGTGTGGCCGCTGTGGGTACGCCTTAATGAGCGTGGGGAACCCGTCAGGCGTTCAATACCTGCGGTGCTCCAAGCGGGCGGACAACAAGAGCTGTCCGGGCTGTGGGACGCTCCGCACGAGGGAATTTGAGCGGTTTATCTACGGCGAAATGGTGAAGAAGCTGGCGCAATTCCAAACCCTGACGGGCAAGCGGGAAAAGGTCAATCCCAAGCTCACCGCCTTAAATGTGGAGCTGGCCCGTGTGGAGGATGAAATTGAAAAGCTGCTGAATACCCTGACCGGGGCCAGCGCGGTTTTGATCTCCTACGCCAACACCAAGATTGAGGAATTGGACGCACAGCGGCAAACACTGGCAAAGGAAATCGCGGCCCTGTCTGCGGAGAGTATGTCGCCGGAACAGATTGAGCGGTTGTCGGTGTACCTGAACCGCTGGGAAGAGATTGACTTTGACGATAGGCGGCAGGTGGCTGACGGCCTTATCTCTCAAATCCGCGCCACAGGTGAATGTGTCGCTATTGAGTGGAAAATCTGACTTGCAACGATCCATCGCACTTGACTATGGGCTGTATGCCCTTGTCAAGAGATGTAACTATCAATGGCGATTACGCCTATCTGAGCAGTGACACCGGCGTGGAACAGCAAACGGCTATAAAATTTGGGACGAGGAAAAGGACATCACGCGGCGGACCCTGGTAGAGCTCTATTTCGAAGAAACGGGGGAACGGCTCCCCTGGGACGAATGGAAGCAGCCGCTTTTTGACGAAGGAACCCGCGAGAAAATTGCCCTTTATGCGGAGCGCAGTGGCGTACCGCTGGAACTAGTCAATACTATGATACTGGGAACCACTATGCACAAATACTATTCCAATACCAAGGGGCTGCGGGAAAAGCTGGCCAAAGCGGTGTCGCAGCAGTGGCTCCAAACGGAGACGCTCCGCCAGCCAGGGGAAAGGTAAATCCGATGGAACTCAAGAGCGTAAAACTATATAACGTCAGCTCTTACGCGGGAGAGGCGGCGTTTGATCTCTCAACTGATGGCGGCAGGACGATTATCCTCATCGGTGGAAGCAACGGAGCGGGAAAAACCTCCCTGTTTACTGCCATCAAGCTGGCTCTATACGGGCCGCTCTGCTTCCGGTACCAGGGAAAAAATGCCCAGTATTCCGCCAGGCTCAAAGAGCTGATGAACCACGACGCCTTCACGGAACCCGAAGTCAGGACCTATGTAGAAGCCGAGGTAATGCTTCCAGTGGGTCAAAGCGGCTCCGTCTATACGGTTCACCGGGAATGGATTTACACCGGGCAGCGGATACGGGAGACTTACTGGGTCCGGGACGCATCCGGGCTGCTCTCCCCCCGGGACAGGGACTATTTCCAGAACTATCTCTTTACTGTCATCCCCCCCAACCTGTTTGAGTTCTTCTTCTTTGATGGAGAGGAAATTTCCAACTTTTTCTCGGATGCCTCCTACAATACCTATATCAAAAACGCGGTGCTGACCCTGTGCGGGTATGATACCTTCGGCCTGATCAAAAAGTTCTGCGACACCTATGTGGGGGGCGACTCCTCCGATGCGGAATACCGCCGCCTGTTGGGAGACCTCCGGGGGAAGGAGGGGGAACTGGAAAAACTGGAGTCCGGCATCGCGGCGGCGGAAACTGCCCTGGAGAAACTGGAGGAGAAAAAGGCCGCCGCCCTGGACGAAAAAGAGAGCTTAGAAGCCCAGTTCAAAGCCTCCGGGGGGCTCCGCAAGGATGAACGGGATATACTTCACAATCAATTGCGGAGATATGACCAGGAAAAAGAGGAGTGCGCCAAGCAAATCCGGACCTACACAGAGGGTCTCATGCCGTTCTATATCGCCTATAGCCTGTCCCGGGAACTCCAAGAACAGCTCTCCCGGGAAGAACAGATGCGGCAATACCTCGCCTCCACCTGCCAGCTCTCGGAAGCAATGTTGGAGGAGGCGGTTTCCAGGTCGGGCTTCGTCCCCGCCGACCAGGCCGGGCCGCTGTCCCGGCATTTGTACGAGAGTATCTCCTCCGCGCTCCGTCCAGAGGGGGCCCCGGAAGAATTCACCTTCCTCCACGATCTGTCCGGCGAACAGCGGGACCAGGTTTCCTCCACCCTAACGGAGCTGTCCCGCTTCAATCCCAGAAAGATCATCCAGGCCATCGGCTCCAAAAAAAAGCGGCGGCGGCCTCTGAACAGGTGCAGCGCAAATTGCGGGAGGCCCTCCCCAGCATCGACGCCGACACGTTCTTGGAGCGGTTCAGCCAGCTGTCCGCCTCCATCGCGGCCTATAGCAAGTCTATTTCCGAGGTCCAGGAGCAACTGGACCGATACAACGCGGAGAAACTGTCCCTGCAAAAGGCTGCCGAGGCCCTGCGCGGCCGGATCCGGGCCGAGGAAAAAAACCAGACCGCTTACCTCTACACCGCCCGCGTCAGCGCCATGATGGGCAATTTGATATCCGACATCGCGAAGGAGAAGTTCCGGCAGATTGAGGAACTGGCCTTGCGGATGTTCCACGACATCACTCACAAAGATAACTTCATCGACCTGCTGGAGCTGGACAGCTCTTTCAACTTGTTCATGTACAAAAAGCAGGACTACACCATTGAGGAACTGTACGCCCTGGCGGAGCACGTTGGCATGAACGAGCTCCACACACGCCTGGGAAACGTTGGCATGGGCATTTTAATGGATTGGTTCGGCACCGCGACTCCCCGTATCCTGCGGAAGAACATGAAGCACTATCTCTCTTTCCAAAACGAGCTTGCCCCGCCGGGAGAGGTGCTCCATCTCTATAAAAACGTGGAGCTCTCCCAGCTTTCCAAAGGCAAGCGGCAGGTATTCCTCCTGTCCTTATATTGGGCGATTATCAAAAGCTCCGGGCAAACCATTCCCTTTATTATCGACACTCCCTTTGCCAGAATTGACACAGAACACCGGGAGCAGCTGACCCGGCGTTTCTTCCCCACCATTAGCCGGCAGGTGATCATTCTGTCTACAGACGAGGAAGTGGTGGGCAGCTACCGGGACATGATCCGGGACCATACCGCCCACGAGTACCTGCTTTCCAGTGAAGAGGCCACCGGACACACGACGGTACGCCCGGGATATTTTACGTAAGGAGGGACAAGCGTGATATTTAAGCTGAAAACTTCCGCAAAAACGGCGGAGATTTTTGAAGAGATTGGACGCCGCACATACCTAAAACCCTACACGCTGGTCAAGCACGCCATCGCCTGGTCCCTAAGGGATGGCGCTCCCGTTGATGATTACCGCTCCGACGCTAACGGGCTCGAATTGAACCGCCAGACCATCACCGGTGAGCACGACGCCTATTTTAAGGCGCTTGTAGAGCAGGCCGCGGGACGGCGGCTCTCGGAGCCCGAATATTTTCCCAAGTACTTAAAACCCACATTGACCAGGGCGCACTGATTCTAGAGTCCAAGTTTAAGCACGCCGGAAATCTGGACCGCTACATTCTGGAGTCTTTAGGCGTAGGAGATACCGTATGATTTACCTGGATAACAGCGCCACCACCGCCATCGACCCGGAGGTCATGGAGGCCATGCTGCCCTATTTAACCGCTGAGTATGGGAACCCCTCCAGCAAGTATTACCCCTTGGCCACTGGGGCGCAGCGCGCCATTGAGGAGAGCAGGGAAAAAGTGGCCGCGCTGATACAGGCCAAGCCTGAGGAGATCATCTTTACCTGCGGCTCTACAGAAAGCAGCAATTTAATCATCAAGGGGATCGCCGATTACCGGAAATACTACGAAAAGCGGGGCAATCACCTCATCACCTCAAAGGTGGAGCATCACGCGACGCTGAACACCTGCCGCTATTTGAACGGTGAGATTTACTCCAATCACGACGCCACCTTTTCTTTGAGCGGCCACAGCCCCGTAGTGGACCGCGGCTTCCAGGTGACGTTTCTGGACGTGGATCCCCTGGGCAGGGTTCTGCCTGAGGTATTGGAACAGGCAATCCGGCCGGAGACGACCCTAGTCACCCTGATGTGGGCAAACAATGAAATCGGAACCATCAATGACATCCCCGCTCTTTGCGCCGCCGCCCATCGGCACGGCGTGCCCTTCCACACGGACGCTACCCAGGTCTCCGGGAAACTGCCCATCAGCGTAAAGGACACGCCGGTGGACTTCATGTCCCTGTCGGCCCACAAATTTCACGGCCCCAAAGGGGTAGGAGCTGCCTATCTCCGTAGTGACGAGTACGGCCTGCCGCCCATCACCGCCCTTCTGCACGGCGGGGAGCAGGAATCCGGAATCCGTGCCGGTACCTTGGCAGTACACAACATCGTGGGCTTTGGAAAAGCGGCGGAACTGGCCCTGGCCCGGCAGGATACCCGGTTGGAACGCCTCTCGCAGCTGGACGCCGCTGCCCGGGCCCTATTTGCCGGGGACCCTCGGTTGGAGCTGCTAGGGGATGGGAGCGCCCATATCCCCGGCCTGCTCAGCGTGATCGTCCACAGCAGCACCTTCGACAATGAACGCTTCATCCAAAAAACCAGCGGTCAATACGCTTTTTCTTCCGGGTCCGCCTGTACCGCTGGAGAGCCATCCCACGTGCTCCAGGCCATTGGCCGCTCCGGTGAAACCTCCCGCATACTCCGGATATCCCTGTCTGAGACATCCTCCATTGACGACCTTAAAGGGCTCGTCGAGCTTCTAAAGCACGCTTAAACGCGGGCTCCCGGCAAGGACGCTCCGCGCTTTCCTCCCCTGACGCATCAGGCCGCGGCTTCTTGTCCCTCCATGGGCAAAGAGCCGCGGCCTTTCCGCGCACCTATTCAAACCAGCTCTTCACATGACCGGACACAAACGCGATGGCGGGGCCCAGGCAAAACCCGGTAATCAGCGTCGTCAGCCCCACGGCGGACCCCATCAGGAACCCGGCGGACAACAGGGAAACATCCCACAGCATCCGGACCGCCCGGGGACTCAGCTTCCCAGTGCGCGCCGCGATGAGCTGCGGAACCGCGTCATAAGGCGCGACGCCCATATCCACCACCATGTAAAAAGACGCGGCCAGCAGAAAGCACACCACGCTCACCGCGAACAGGAGCACCCTCTCCGTCAGGGAGAAACCTCCCGGCGGCGTCCACTGGGCGAACTGTCCCATGAAGTACTCCGCCACGTAACCAATGCCCACCATGTTGCCAACGGTCCCAATGCCGATGCGGGAAAGGTCCAGCCGGATGACGGGGAGGAAGAGCAGCAGGTTGAACGCCAGCTGGCAGGTTCCAAAGGACATGCCCGTCCAGGCGGAAATACCCAGGGAGAAGGTGGAACCGGGGTCTGTCCCGAAGCCTACGGTTTTAAATACCGCAACGCAGAATCCAATCACGATTAAACTGGCCGCCAGAACCGTCAGCCTGCGTCCCGCCCGGGGCCGCGCACAGCTGGCGGCAAAGATTGTAAGGTTCATCTCGATGCCTCTTTTCGGTTTTTGAACAAGATATCCTGGAATGACGGCAGCATTATACGACGGGGCGGCGGGGCTGTCAATTTCAAA
>Ga0224740_10362_pt1 | contig 12987 bp, 8 predicted proteins | sample LIM_E_Water_Bulk_FD_161634 | JGI IMG/M metagenome (GOLD analysis project Ga0224740, IMG submission 161634) | Enriched cells from gastrointestinal tract of the lab mouse from Pacific Northwest National Laboratory (PNNL), Richland, Washington... | ecosystem: Host-associated > Mammals > Digestive...
CAAAAATGAGGAGGCGCCTTATGAATATTATGTCATGATGACCTACGATGCGGCAGGAAATCTGGCCCGCATAGCAGTAAGGGACGAGGCGCCGGATGAACTCTTAAAAAACCTGCAGAGTGTGATGGATGGGGAACGGCTGAAATACAGGTTCAAAAGCCAGATTGAATATGAGCTGGGAGAAAAGACGGAACTTTATTTTGCAGATGAGAAAAAGAAACTGTCGTACCGCATATCAGACGGGCCGGAGAATATGACTTTCATTTATGCGCTTACCAGGGAACAGAAAGATAGCATAAGGCTTAGCTACAGTAATTCCAACAGCGGCTATATCATGACTTCCGGGTATCAGTGGGAAAATAAAGCCATGGCCTATTTAAATGTAGGGGCGGAACAGATTTACCAGAACATACTGCTGGTACTGGCAGCCCTGGCACTTCTGATCACGCGCTGTAAAAGATACTGTCTGCACAGGCTGTCCGGTGTAAAACTCCATCTGGAGGTCACGCTTTTTGCCATGTTGTGTATGATGTTTGGAACTGTATGGGCGGCCGTGGACCTGATCTGCTATACAAACAGCACCTTTTTCCCGGATGCATATGGCCAGTATTTCCCTTTTTTCCCGGTGCAGTTTTATGATGTGGTGACTATATTGGTTAATATGGCTGTGCTCACCCTTATATTTGGCTTCTGGTATTATCTTGTCACTACCCTGGGGGAGGTGTTCGTGGTGGGACCAAAGGAATTTTTAAAGGAGCGGAGCCTTCTGGTGCGGATCTTCATCTGGTCAGGGGGCAAAGTCAGCAGAAAGATAGACCAGCTTAAGGAAGAGATCCTTCATGTGGATCTGGGGGAAAAGGCGGAAAAGACCATCAGAAAACTGGTCATACTCAATTTCCTTATTCTTGGCGTGATGTGCTGTATATGGATTTTTGGCTGGGCAGTTCTGGCAGTGTACTCCGTCATTCTTTATATTATGCTAAAAAAGTATGTGGAAAAGATACAGGAACAGTACCGGAAGCTTTTAGAAGCGACAGGATCCATTGCGGACGGCAACCTGCAGACGAAACTTGAGGATGACTGGGGCGTTTTTGAATCCTACAAGGAGGAGCTGTCCGAAATACAGAACGGCTTCCGGGCGGCAGTGGACGAGGAGGTCAAGAGCCAGAAAATGAAGACAGAGCTGATTACCAATGTGTCCCATGACTTGAAAACTCCCCTTACCGCCATCACCACTTATATCGAGCTGTTAGAAGCGGAAAATATTTCAGATGACCAGAGAAAAGAATATCTGGGCGTGCTGAAAAAGAAGGCGGAGCGGCTGAAATATCTGATAGAGGATTTGTTTGAGGTGAGCAAGGCCAGCAGCGGCAATATCGTCTTAAATCCGGTGGATGTGGATATCTGCAATCTGATACGGCAGGTATATCTGGAGTATGAGGACAGGGTGGAGGAAGCAGGTTTGATCTTCCGGTTCCGCCTGCCGGAGGAAAAGGTGATTTTACAGTTGGACTCCCAGATGACTTACCGGGTATTTGAAAACCTTTATACCAATATCATAAAGTATGCCATGCCCCACACCAGAGTTTATGTCAATGCAGACAGGACGGAAAAAGGCATCAATATTGAACTGAAAAACATGTCGGCCGTGGAGTTGAATGTGCCACCGGAAAGTCTGACAGAAAGGTTTGTGAGAGGGGACAGCGCAAGGAATACCGAAGGCAGCGGCCTTGGCCTTGCCATCGCAACCAGCTTTGTGGAATTACAGAGAGGAAAACTGAAAGTGGAAATAGACGGGGATCTGTTTAAAGTGAAGATCTGCTGGTAGGAGATGCTGTGCCTTTGGGGAAATGAATTTTCAAACGCGCGCTAGGAGCCGGACAAATAGAAAAAGGTTTTGGACTGTCAGAAAATAGTGATAGCCCAAAGCCTTTTTTTGTCATATAATTGTAAGGTACACAGGAGGAGCGCGGGTATCCGGCCGGGCATAAAGTCCGTGCCGGGCCTTATGGGAAGCGGCTAGCAGGACTTAGTGTCCCCTTCATTCCCAGCAATCAGCGGACACGATGTCCGGTGAAGGCGCAACTTGGCCATGGAAGGCCAACTGCGCCGGTTGCGTCCTCATTAAGCGGCCTGTCCGGGGATGCTTAGTCCTACTTGCCGCTGGACATAGGCCCGGCACGGACTTTATGCCCGGCCGGATACCTGGATACCTTTGGGATACTGGCTTTTCAAGATGCAGAAACAGGTTCTGTCCTCCTGTGAAAATAATGTGTGAGAAGGATAAATGATTTGGATAAACATAAGCTTTTAAAGCAGTATTTTGGATATGACGCTTTCAGGGAAGGGCAGGAATTTCTTATTGACAGTATCCTGGAGGGGCGGGATGTGCTTGGAATTATGCCTACAGGTGCCGGAAAGTCCATTTGCTATCAGGTGCCGGCCCTTATGATGGAGGGGATCACGCTGGTGATTTCACCTTTGATTTCCCTTATGAAGGATCAGGTGGAAGGGTTGAATCAGGCCGGGGTACATGCAGCTTATTTAAACAGCTCCCTGACGCCGGGGCAGTACAGGAAGGCGCTTGGCTATGCCAGGGAGGGCAGGTATCCCATTATTTATGTGGCGCCGGAGCGTCTCCTGACGGAGGAATTTCTGGATTTTGCATTACATACTTCCATTGCCATGGTGGCCGTGGATGAAGCCCATTGTGTCTCCCAGTGGGGACAGGATTTCCGGCCAAGTTATCTGAAAATTGTAGATTTTATTGGCAGGCTGAAGTCCCGGCCTGTGGTGGCGGCTTTTACGGCTACGGCCACGAAGGAAGTAAAGGAAGACATTATTTCTATTTTGATGCTCCGGGAACCAGCTCTTATGACCACAGGATTTGACAGGCAGAACTTATATTTTGGCGTGATGACGCCGAAAAACAGATATGAGACGATAAGGAGTTATCTGGAAAGCCACGGGAAGGACAGCGGGATCATTTATTGCCTGACAAGGAAAGTGGTGGAGGAGGTCTGTGAAAAGCTTGCCGCTGACGGCTTTCCGGTGACGAGGTATCACGCCGGATTAAGCGATGTGGAGAGGAAGCACAATCAGGAGGATTTCATCTACGACAGGAAGCCTGTCATGGTAGCCACTAACGCCTTTGGCATGGGAATTGACAAATCTAATGTGCGGTTCGTGTTCCACTATGGGATGCCCAAGAATCTGGAGTCCTATTATCAGGAAGCGGGGCGGGCAGGGCGTGACGGGCAGCCTGCGGAATGTTTCCTCTTATATAACGGGCAGGACGTGATCACCAATCAGTATTTTATAGAAAATAACCAAGACAATCATGAACTTGACAGTCTGACCAGAGGGCTTGTCATGGAGAGGGACAGGGAACGGCTCCGGAAGATGACATTCTACTGTTTTACCAATGAATGCCTGCGGGATTATATTTTAAGATACTTCGGGGAATATGGCAAAAATTACTGCGGCAACTGCTCCAACTGTTTGAGCCAGTTTGAGACGGTGGAAGTGACCCAGCAGGTCAAAATCATCATCGGGTGCGTCAGGGAGTGCCGCCAGCGGTATGGTACCAATGTGATCATCGAGACTGTCCACGGAGCGGACACGGCAAAGATACGGGGATACCGGATGAACGAAAATTCTTTTTATGGAGAACTTTCGGAGGTGCCCGTTTACCGCCTGCGGCAGATGATGAATTATCTGGTGTTGAATGAATATCTGGCAGTGACTAACGATGAATACGCTATTGTAAAGCTGACGGACAAATCAGGACTCATCCTTAATGAGGAGGAGCCCGTGATTATGAAGATGGCTAAGGAACAGACCCGTCCGGTAAAGGAAGCGGCAGGCAGAAAAGGCAGGAGAGAATCCGGCAAAAAGACCATGGATGTGGAACTTTCGGGAAGCGACGAGCTTTTGTTTGAGAGATTAAGGGGACTTCGGACGGAAATTGCTAAAGAAGAAAAAGTGCCTCCTTATGTGGTATTTTCCGACAAGACGCTGACCCACATGTGTTTGTCTAGACCGAAAACAAAAGAACAGATGCTGGCCGTGTCCGGTGTGGGGGAATATAAATATGAGAAGTACGGCGAAAGATTTTTAGACTGTATCGGAAGAGGATGAAGCGGGCAGTGCTGTCATCTTAAGGATAGTGGTTCAGGCAGGAAGGGTTTGGATAAGTAATGAAAATTTTAAGAAGACTGTGCTATTTTCTGATGGCACTGATGATAGCCTTATGTGCATTGATTACCCTGTGTGCTTTAAGGCCGGATCTGACGGAAGCAATAGGAAATCTGGTAGATCCTGACAGGAAAAGGGTGGAAGTTTCTGCTGACAGTCCGGTCCAGGCAGGTACGCCGCCGGGCGGCGGGGAAGTTCATTCCTGGGAGAGGGAACCGGAAAATGACATGCCCGGCGGGGGGGGACCTGACCCGGAAAACAGCGGGCAGTCCACGGCTGGAACAACAAACACAAAAGGGGAGGCTTATGAGACTGGACAGGGAGCGGAATACGCACAGGCCGGGGAGGAAGGGCTTGTAAGCGATATCAGCCCTGAGTATATCACGCCGGATGAGGCAGATATGTTGATACCCGACGAGGTATCGGGGAAGAACGGTTATCAGAAAATTGAGGATGAGGGAGGCCAGATCGGGGACGAGGCGGCTGACCAGCTTCTTGCCCAGATCAGCCAGGGAAATACCGGGGACGGGCTTGTCTTTGACCCGGTCTATTATCCTTATTATGCCATGCTTGACGAAAAGGGAAAGCACATGTACCGTCAGATTTATGCAAATGCCAATGACCTTTTTCAGGCGTTCGCGCCCGTGGAGGATGTGACGGCGCCCCAGCTTCGGACGATTTTTGCCGCCGTTTACAATGACCACCCGGAACTGTTCTGGCTGGAGACGGCCTATTATGGTAAGTACAGAAGAAACGGCCAGTGTGTGGAAATCGACCTTCGGTTTAACCGGACGGCACAGAACCTTGAAGGGGAAAAGGCAGTTTTCCTGGCCCAGGCAGATGGGATCCTGGCCCAGGCGGGGACCCTTGGAAGTAATTATGAAAAGGAGCGGTTTGTCCACGATACCTTGATCGACAGGATATCCTACAATATGGGAGCAGAGATGAACCAGAGCGCATACAGCGCGCTGGTAAACGGGCAGACAGTCTGTGCCGGATATGCCAGAGCCTTTCAGTATTTATTACAGCAGTTGGGAATCCCCTGTTACTACTGTACCGGATACGCAGGGGAAAGCCATGCCTGGAATATTGTGTCCCTTGAGGACGGCTTTTACAATGTGGATGCCACATGGGATGACACGGAAGGGGGCAGGTATGACTATTTCAACAAGACAGATGGAGACTTTGCGGATACCCATATCCGGCAGGAGTTAGCCGTATATCTTCCCCCCTGCAACGGCCAGATGTACCGGAATCAGGAGCAGAGTGCCGAAAATTTAAGGAATCTTGGAGATGTGGGACTGACAGAAAACGATATTGTATATTCCCTTTCCGGCTATTATACAAACTGCGGCAGTCAGATTACAGCGGCCGGGAGCGGCGCTTATGAATTTTATACAGTAGCGGATGGCGGAGCACTGATGCAGGAGATTTACCAGGCATACCAGAGTGACGATTATAAACAGGGATATATGGAAAATGCCATGACTGCCATAGGGGCGTCAGTATGTGAAATGAATCTGGATGTGGAAGAACTGGCCGGGGACAGGTATTTGATCGTCCATAAGGTGAACTTAAGATAAAAGCATTTTTTGCATAGCGCATCGCAGGGAAAACGATACTGATATTGGAAAAGTGTGGTATACTAATTGTAACCTATAATAAGCAGGAGACAGGTAAGGAGGTTTCGCCGGCATGAAGTTTACGAAGATGCATGGATGCGGCAATGATTATATTTATGTGGACGGGGCACAGGAACAGGTCAGTAAGGACAGGAAGCCGGAAATTGTAAGACGGCTCAGTGACAGGCATTTTGGAGTCGGGGGGGATGGGGTCATTTTTATCAATCCGTCCAGGGAAGCTGATTTCGAGATGGAGATGTACAATATGGACGGCTCCCGGGCGGAAATGTGCGGCAACGGAATCCGGTGTGTGGCGAAGTTCGTGTATGATAAGGGCCTTACGGACAAGACTTCGATCAGCGTGATCAGCTGCGGCAAGATAAAATATCTGGATTTGAACATTGAGGGCGGCAGGGTATCGACTGTAAAAGTCAATATGGGCTCTCCCATACTGAAAGCGGCGGACATTCCGGTATTGTCCGAAAAGGAGGAAGTGATCGGGGAACAGATCGAGGTGGACGGCCGGACTTATGAAATGACATGCGTTTCCATGGGAAATCCTCATGCAGTTATTTTTATGGATGAAGTGTCAGACCTTCCCCTTGAAAAAATCGGGCCTTCTTTTGAGAACCATAAACGTTTTCCCAATCGTATCAACACAGAGTTCGTCAAAATTCTGGATGATGAAAATGTAGAGATGCGTGTCTGGGAGCGGGGTACGGGAGAAACGTTAGCCTGCGGCACCGGCGCCTGCGCTGTGGCTGTGGCCTGTGTGCGGAACGGTTTGACGAAGGATGGGATCACTGTTAAACTATTAGGCGGCAGTCTGCAAATCAAGTGGGACCGGGAAGCCGACCTTATTTACATGACAGGCCCGGCGGTTACGGTATTTGAAGGAGAAATCGAAATATAAAATCATTTTTTGTGCATCCAGGCATCCTTACGGGACAGCAGTCTGGATGTACAAAAGAATAAAGCAGGAGGAAAATAAAATGTTTAAAATCAATGACAACTATTTAAAGCTTCCGGGAAGTTATCTCTTTTCGACCATAGGGAAAAAGGTAAATGCATATGCGGCGGCCAACCCGGACAGGAAAATTATCCGTCTGGGCATCGGAGATGTGACCCAGCCGCTGGCACCGGCAATCATAACAGCCCTTCACGGGGCGGTGGATGAAATGGCGAAGGCGGAGACATTCAAAGGCTATGCACCCGACCTTGGCTATGAGTTCTTAAGAAATGCCGTTGCAGAGAATGACTATAAGGCAAGAGGATGTGAAATTGCCCCAGATGAAATTTTCATCTCCGACGGCGCAAAATGTGATTCGGGAAATATTCAGGAAATATTTAGCGTGGATAATAAAATTGCCGTCTGCGACCCGGTATACCCGGTATATGTGGACACCAATGTGATGGCGGGAAGGACCGGGGTCTATGACAGTGCGAAAGAGACCTGGAGCGATGTCATCTACATGCCCTGTCTGGCGGAAAATGATTTTGCCCCGGAACTGCCAAAGGAAACACCGGATTTGATTTACCTGTGCTTCCCCAATAACCCTACAGGCTCCACAATTACAAAGGCCCGGCTTCAGGAGTGGGTGGATTATGCAAATAAAGTGGGAGCTGTGATTATTTACGATGCGGCTTATGAGGCGTATATTTCGGAGGAAGACGTGCCCCATTCCATTTATGAGTGTGAAGGTGCCAGGACCTGTGCCATTGAACTTCATTCTTTTTCCAAAAATGCAGGATTTACAGGAGTCCGCCTTGGCTATACCGTAATACCCAAAGACTTGAAGTGCGGCGATGTTTCTTTACATTCCCTGTGGGCAAGGAGACACGGGACTAAATATAACGGCGCCCCTTATATCGTACAGCGTGCAGGGGAAGCGGTATACTCCCAGGAAGGAAAGGCCCAGCTAAAACAGCAGGTTGCCTATTATATGAACAATGCAAAATATATTTTAGAGGGCTTAAAAAGCGCAGGCTACACTGTGTCAGGCGGTGTGAATGCCCCTTACATCTGGCTCAAAGCGCCGGAGGGAATGACAAGCTGGGAATTCTTTGACTATCTCCTTGAGAAGGCAAATGTGGTGGGTACACCGGGATCTGGCTTCGGGCCCAGCGGCGAGACTTATTTCAGGCTGACTGCTTTTGGAAGCTACGAAAATACAGTGGAAGCCATAGACAGGATCAAAGCATTATAGAAAAAGGCGCGGACGGCTATGACGGGCTGTTCTTACATAATAACGGATAGCACGCTTTGCGGACTGTCTTGTGTTAAAAAGAGTTGTTACCGGAAGGGGCATAAACGGTTTTCCTTCCGGCAGCAACTTTTTCCATAAAATGACCCAGCCTGGCTCGTATCAGAAGAAGAGGGAGGAAAATGTGAACGAACGGGAATTTGAAGAAGCTGTGGCACGTATGGTAAAGGGGGATAAGACCGGACTGAAAGTGATATACGAAAACTATGCAGGATATATTTACCGGATTATCTACGAGGTGTTACAGAGTAAGGAAAATACAGAAGATGTCACCAGCGAGTTTTTTATCAGACTGTGGGACAAGGCGGAGCAGTTTAAACCCGGCAGCGGCCATAAAGGGTATCTGGCATCCATGGCCAGAAATCTTGCCATTGATTTTCTGCGGAAGCATAAAAGGGAGGAACTGACCGCCCTGATGCAGGATTTGGGAACAGAGCCGGAGACGGAAGAAAGACGGAGTACGAAAATTCATCAGGCCCAGAGCGGTAATAGCAGTGTGGAGCAGGAAGCTTTGGGAAATCTGACCATTGAGCAGGCGCTTGCCTCGCTTAAACCTGCGGAGCGGCAGATCGTCAGTTTTAAGGTCCTCGGTGAGATGACCTTTAAGGAAATTGCGCAATGTATGGATATTCCCATGGGAACTGTGACATGGAAGTACCAGAATGCCATGAAAAAGTTAAGGAGGTGTGGATATGAATAAGAATTTCGAGCAGGCATATAAAGAACTGGCTCAAAATGAAGTGCCCGATTTGTGGGACAGAATCGAAGCCGGACTGAAAGAAAAATCCGCACCTGCAAAGAAGGACATACAGGAAGAAAAGTATACCCAGAAAATGGAAGAATATAAGGTGCAATCTCCGGTCAAAAGCGGGATTAGGCCAGTAATAAAAATATTAAAAAGATATTCTGCCCTGGCGGCCGCGGCAGTGTGCGCAGCAGTTGTCATTCCGGCAGCTTTGTTTCTGGGGCGCAATGGGAACCTTTCCGGAAGCAATTGGGAAGCAATACCGGAAGAAAATATGGCAGCAGCAGAAGAAAAGTCGGAGGCAGGCATGAAAATGGCTGTGGCAGGAGAAACTGCAGGCACAGGCGCAGATGCCGCTGCACCGGAAGAAACCCTGGAAACAGAGGAGGGCGCCATACTGGAAGAAACTGTGGAAACAGCGGAGGAGGCCGCACCGGAAGAATCCATGGAAACAGCGGAGGAAGCCGCACCGGAAGAAGTTGTGGGAGAAGCAGAAAAAGCTGTGGAAAATGCAGAGGAAGGAGCCGCAGGTACGACCGAAGATACGGCCAGAAGTACTGCAGGTTTAAAGGAAGAAATGAAACAGAGCAGCAAGGAGGAAAAGGAATCCGCACAGGGAACAGTATTTACTCATGTGGTGATAGAAGTAAAGGATACTGCCAAAGGAAAAACTGTGCAGGATGGAAGCTGGTATCATGTTACAGTAAAGGAAGACCCTTCCGGGTATTTAAAGGCAGAGGAGCAGATTACCGTTTTTGTGCCGGCGTATTCATCCATAGCATTTGTACAGGGGAAGACCTTTGAGGTGGATATGACTTACGAAAAAGAGGAAGGATACTTTATCTGTACTGACCAGGTACCATAAACAGGCTGCAAAAGCCGGACAGGGAGCTTACACTCCCGCCCGGCTTTATCCCGTCTTATATGTTGTTTACTGGGGACCAATATATTCCGCATCACCAAGTCCAAGAATCAGAACAAAGATGGTGTTCAGGAATACAAGTCCGATACCAAATCCGGTACCTTTGCCAAAAGCTTTTGCAAGCTTGATGAACAGTATAATCATCACTACAAAGTTGGCACAAGGCACAAATGTAAGCAAAAACAGCCATCCATTGCCCCATGCTATGTCAAAAAGACAGTACTGGGAATAGAACGGTATCAGGCAGCCCCATCCCGGTTTGCCTGCTTTTACGAAAATCTTCCACATTGCCACCAGAGTCAGAACTCCGATTACAAGACAGATGATCGAGTATACAGCCACTACGCCGGTGCTTATTGCGCTGGTCATCATATCGAGTGAATCATATTCCATTTTTACTCCTCCCTTCATAAGATATTTTGTCTATACTTATTTATAATATAGGAAGAAGATGTTCATGTCAATTTTCCAAAAGTACTACTTAGAGATTACATCCGGTTCAGTTCTTCAAATTTGCCCTTAAGCTCATCGGAAACCTCACCGATCATGGTTGCGGATGCTGCAATTTCCTGGGTGCTGGCCGCAAGATTGCTGATCCGTTCATTTACCTCGTCCACAATCTGTATCAGGTGCTGGGACTCCCCGGCAAGCTTGTCCATGGCAACTACAATTTCATTTTTGTTCTTATTGCTGTCCTGGGCCGTATCCTTGCTGGAGTCGCTTAAGCTTTTTATTTCCTGGGCCACAACGGCAAACCCTTTGCCGGCTTCACCTGCCCTTGCGGCTTCAATAGAAGCGTTTAAGGAGAGCAGGTTGGTCTGGCTGGCGACCTGGGTAATACTATTGTTGTTTTTCTCAAGCTGCATCAGCAGATCATTGATCGTCTGGAAGGAATCCTTCATGCTGTTGCAGAATTCCACCACATCCAGCATGGCAGAGCTGATATTGCTGCTCTCCTCAGCATTTGAATTGTTGCCGCATACCATCTCCCCGATAGAAATGTTAAGGGCGGCAAAACTCTCGTTTGCCTCCGCCACCATGGTGCTGATGACGTCGTTTTTATGCTGGATTTCTATATTCTTTTCTTCCACCTGTCTGGAAACTTCCTGCACTTCTTCCTTTTCCCGTTCTACCCGGCCTTTTATGTAATGGATGCAGTTCTGTTTATTATTGCAGTCATTATAAATTGCAGCAGCCATGTCCTTACATGTTTTATATCCGCAGGCACTGCAGTCTATAGACCTTTCTTCTTCTGTATGTTTGTGCATGGAGCGGAAAATCCCGTTCAGTTCTGCGGCGCCCGGATAACTTATGGCATTGCCCCGGGATTTGTCGGTATATTTTCTGTAAAAGTCGTTGATATCAAGAGCCCGGAACTGGCGGTTAAGACTGGCAAGGCGCTGTTTCGGGCTTAACTTTGCACCCCATGCGCCGCGGTGTTTCTTGCTGGATGCTTTGATCCGCTGTATTTCATAAAGGGTATCTTCCGACCGGCTCTTTTCCTCTTCGATCCCGGTTCCGTAAATGCATCCCCGGGAGCAGTTCAAGGCGTCCACCATGAAGGGCAGTTCCTTATTTCCAAGAACCCGCTTTTTATAATTTTCCAGAAATTCATAGGCATGTTTTTCCCCTTCGATCTGGCGTATGAATACCTCCTCCCCGCAGAACCAGTAGACATTTTCCTTTAAGCCGCCCGGCATGGGATAGATGGAGCCAAGCCCATACTCGATTTCGTCACTGACAGGCCCGGCTTTGATGTTGTTTTTGCGCACATAAGCCATTAAGTGGTCGAAGGTAACATTGTAGGATACATAGCCTTTGTTGTTTTCATCCATGATTTCGTCTTTTTTGGCAATGCAGGGACTTATGAAAGCAAGCTTATCTGTAATTTTCATGTACTTTTTGGCATAGATGGCTGCGCACATCAGCGGACTCTGCACAGGCACAAGTTTTGGGATCAGTTCCGGGATATAATGTTCCACATAATTGACAACTGCCGGACAGGGCTGGGAGATCCCTCCCGTAAAGTGATGTTCAGTGATATATTTCACATAGCCCCATGTGGTGATATCCGCTCCGAAGCTGACGCTGATAATGCGGTTTACGCCCAGTTTCTTTAAACCGCCCAGAACCGCTTTGAACTCTCCGGGATAGTTTGCCGCAAATGCCGGGGCCAGCAAAAGAGATATCTTTACGCCTTTTTTTAAATCCGCAAAAAAGGCTTCTGTATCATCCAAAAACTCCCTTGCATCATGCTCACAGGCGTCAAAGCAGGCACCGCAGGCAATGCATTTATCCCCGTCTACCTGGATGATCTGTCGGCCGTTCATTTCCACAGCCTTATTAGCTGTAATGACGGGACAGACGGAAATGCATTTGTTGCAGCCTATGCACTTTTCATTTGTAAATATCATTCCTTTCTGGTTTTCCTTTGTCATTGTTACGCCCTCCATAAACATTACTTATTAGAGATTCTTTTTTTCCTGTCTGCCGCACTTATTTTGGAATATTATATCATAATCTTTTCTTTTTTCATAGATGACTGAAAAAAATATATAGAATATGTTAATAGATTATAAAATATAAAAATATTTTATAAATTAAATTAAAATATTGTAAATAGTTGCGGCAATCTTTCTTTTTTTTATAAAAAGATGTAAAATAGTTAAATTATTTAAAAGGAAGAAGGAAAAGAGAATGCAGATACTGATAGAAGTGATCGTATGCTTTTTTGCAGGGATGGGCGCCGGGCTTGGGACAGGCTTTGCGGGAATGAGCGCGGCGGCAGTGATTTCCCCCATGCTGATTACGTTCCTTGGCATGCCTGCTTATCAGGCGGTGGGGATCGCACTTGCGTCGGACGTGCTTGCCAGCGCGGTTTCTGCCTATACTTACGGGAAAAACAAAAATCTGGATATCAGAAACGGTCTGGTAATGATGGCGTCAGTGCTGGTATTTACCATGGCCGGCAGTTATATATCCAGCCTTGTGCCTAACACCACTATGGGAAGCTTTTCCGTGTTCATGACATTGCTTCTGGGAATTAAATTTATTGTAAGACCTGTGATGACGACAAAGGAATCCATGGAATCAGTATCCCCCGGAAAAAGAATCATCCAGTCTATCCTGTGCGGATGCGGGATCGGCTTTATCTGCGGATTTATAGGAGCCGGGGGCGGCATGATGATGCTTCTTATTCTGACATCCGTACTGGGATATGAGCTGAAAACGGCAGTG
>Ga0224740_10363_pt1 | contig 12965 bp, 13 predicted proteins | sample LIM_E_Water_Bulk_FD_161634 | JGI IMG/M metagenome (GOLD analysis project Ga0224740, IMG submission 161634) | Enriched cells from gastrointestinal tract of the lab mouse from Pacific Northwest National Laboratory (PNNL), Richland, Washington... | ecosystem: Host-associated > Mammals > Digestive...
TTCTTTATTCCATTCCACACGCTTGTGGCTGTGGATTTTATACCGTTAAACACGGAAGATATCGTGCTTTTTACAGCATTGAAAACACTTGAAACCTTGCTTTTTATTCCGTCAACCACACCGCCTATCGTGGACTTGATGCCGTTCCAGACAGAGGAAGCTACAGACTTTATCGCATTAAATACGGTCGTCACTACGGTCTTGATTGAATTCACAACCGTTGAAACCTTCGTGCTTATCGCATTCCAGACGGTGCTGAACACAGTTTTAATGGCATTCATCACCGTGGATATCACAGAAGATATGGCATTGATAACCGTGGTCACCACACTCTTGATTTTATTCCAGACACTGATGACGGTTTCCCTGCAGTTTTCCCAGATAAAGCGGAACGGCAGGGTGATGATGTCAAATGCCGCTTCCAGTATCGAACCGATAAACATCACTGCCGTCTGTACTGTATTTTTAATGCTCTCCCAGACGCCTGTGAAGAATGAAACGATACCGTTCCAGATACCCTCGAAGAACATCTTGATATTCGTCCAGACCTCTGTCCAGCTTGTGCATTGACTGGTATAAGGAAGGCGGCATTATGGCAAAGCCGACTGTGTTCGGTATGAATGGCAGTTCCTTAATGGCTGGCGGTGAAGCAGGAAAGGAAGCAATCCTGCCGCTGAAAGGGTTTTATGACCAGCTTGAGAATATCCTGTCTGCACGTCTTAACATGACGGCTATGGAGAAATACCTCGCCATCATTGCAGACAACAGCAGCAAGGGCATCTACCTTGAGGACGGGACGCTTGTCGGGCATCTGCTCCCCGACATTGACGGAGGGCTTGGAAAATCACAGAAACTGCAAAGGAGGCTGAGTCTATGAGAAAACCGGATGTTATGCTGAATGGAATATCAATGGATGGTTTAGGCTGGCTTCGTGAGGGTATCAATTTCCCGGCACCACAGCCGCAAACAAACACGATCATAGTGCCGGGGAGAAATTCCCCGATCAGATACACCGAGGCGCTTGGCCGGGTATCCTACCAGCCAAGGACATTTGACATCACCCTGTCCTGCCTTAAATATCGTGAAAATTTTAACCGTATGGCTGATGAGATCATAAACCGTTTTGCAGGCCGGCTTGTGGATGTAATCTTGAGTGAAGAACCGACTCTGTATTATGTTGGTACTTTGGAGATCACTCCAGGTTATGACCCATTAACGAATAAAGGTCAGCTTGCCTTATCGTGTACGGATGGTGACTCTTACCGTTATCATACAGAGGAAACTGTATTCATACAGAATGGAAATGGCACGGCGGTTCTCACAAATGATTTTATGCCAGCAGTTCCAGCGGTAACGGTGACAGATGAAACCACTCTGAAATGGCAGGTCGGGACTGACAGGTTTATAAAGACCGTAAGCACTGGCACATGGACATTCCCTGAACTGGAGCTTGTGCAGGGGGAAAATGAGATAGAAATCACCAATGCAGGCACGGTCACGTTCAGATACAGGGAGGGACGGCTATGAGGTTATTCCGGATTTATGTGGACGGGAATCTGTTCTACCACCCGCAGCTGTCTTCCCTTGCTGTTACAAAAGCACAGGTGCAGGAGGACGCAGAGAGCATTGACAGCCTTACCCTGTCCGCGCCCTTTAACCATCCGTATCTTGCCGACATCAAGCCGATGTCCTCAGTGATTGTCTGTAAACGTGGTGATGATACGGTGTTTGAGGGCAGGGCTCTGGATAACGGCACGGATTTTTACAACACCCACACCTGGACCTGCGAGTCAGCCCTTGCCTATCTGAAAGACACCATCCAGCCGCCTTATGATTACAGCGGGACACTGAAAGGTCTGCTGGAATATTTTATTTCAGAGCATAACAAAGCCGTGGAGGATAAGAAGAAATTCACGGTCGGGAATGTAACAGTCACCGATGATAACGATTATGTGCATTACAGCAGTTCGGATTATTCCGTGACGATGGATGCAATCCGTCAGAAGCTCGTTAATACCCACGGAGGATATCTCCGTTTGAGATACACTGAAAATGGAAAGGTGCTTGACTACCTTGCGGATTTCAGCGAAACCTCGCTCCAGACAGTCGGGTTTGGGAAGAACCTCACTGATGTGAAGATAAACACTGACCATACGGAACGTGCCACGGTCCTCATCCCTCTTGGGGCGAAGATCAGGGAAACGGACGATGAGGGGAATGAAACGGAAACCGACAGGCGGATTGACATTGCTTCTGTGAATGACGACAAAAATTATGTATTTGATGAAACAGCGGTAAAAGAAATCGGCTGGATATGGAAAACGGAGATCTGGGAAGATGTAAACCTGCCGTCAAATCTTCTGCGGAAAGCGAACCAGCGGCTGTCGGAACTTACAAAAGGCATTACAAGCATGGAGCTGACCATCGTTGATGAGTCGGACACGGGTGCTGATATCCCGGATATCCATGCACGTCAGTATGTGGAGTGTAGATCTGCACCGCACGGCATTGACGGAATATATCTTGTTTTAAGCAAAACAAAGGATTACCTCAATCCGTCTGGAAACACCTTAACCATCGGTGCAGGTGGTGTGACGCTGACTTCCGCTTCGGTGAAGCAGGGGCAGAATATTTCTGCTTTGGAAGAAGATATCTTAGGACAGGAATCAAAGATCAGCACGGCGGTGAAAGACGCATCCACCGCCCTGGATGCCACGCACTCGCTGAAAGAAAATATCCATGAATGCTATTCCGAAATCTCAAAAACGGCGGAGGATATCAACCTGTCTGTGCGTGAGGAATACATCTCACGGTCGGAGCTGGAAACCATACAGCAGGACTTTGAAACGAGCATCACGCAGAACAGCACGGAAATCCGTTTTGATTTCACACAGGTCACGGATGAGATAAAAGGCACGGTTGCGGAGAACCAGTCGCTTTTGGAAGAATATATCCGTTTCAAGGGCGCACTGATCGAGCTTGGCAGGGTAGGCAATGCTTTCACGGCAGAGCTTTCGGGCGAGTCCCTTGCCTTTAAGGAAAATGGACAGAAAATTGCATACATTTCCAACCAGAGTCTTGTCATCACCAATGCGGAGATAAGGAATAAGCTGTCCCTGGGGAATGAAAGCCGCGGGTGGTTCGATTTTATCCCCAGGGCAAACGGGAACTTGTCCATCAAATGGCGGGGACCTGTGTAACGGGAGGAGGTAACGTATGGCTTCAAGCGGAAGTTTTTCAAATTCAATCGTGAGCGGGCATTACAAGCTGAAGGTGGACTGGAGCCAGGCGCAGAATGTGTTCGCAAACACATCAACCATTACCTGCAAGCTGTACCTTATCAATGACTGGAGCCTTGGGATTGGCAGCAGGACAAATAGCTGCACCATAGGCGGCACTGCAAAATCGTTTACTTCATCTTCCATATCAGGGACAGGTACACACACGCTTGGGACGGTGTCGCAGAGCGTTTCCCATAACAGCGACGGCACGAAGAGCATTACAATCTCTGCCGTGTTTAAGATACAGGCGACTATCAGCGGCACTTATTATGAGCAGATAACTGCAAGCGCAACGGTGACGCTGAACACTATTCCGAGGGCTTCCTCTGTTTCAGCGAAGTCGGTAAATCTCGGAACGGCAAGCACCATCACGGTAACGAGGGCATCGTCGTCTTTTACCCATACGCTGTCATACGCTTTCGGCAGCGCAAAGGGAACGATTGCTGCAAAAACAACCTCAACATCGGTTTCCTGGACCCCGCCGCTTACACTGGCAGACCAGATACCGAAATCCACCACAGGCACCTGCACGATTACCTGCACCACCTATAACGGCAGCACGAGTATCGGTTCAAAGACCTGCACCATGACGCTGACCGTCCCCGCAAGCGTAAAGCCTACAATCGGCAGCCTTACGGCAGAGCGTATTGACGGGACTGTGCCGTCAACATGGGGGATTTATGTGCAGTCAAAATCAAAGGCAAAGCTGACAATAAACGGTGCTGCAGGAAGCTATGGCTCTACGATAGCCTCTTATTCCATTTCAGGAGGCGGCTTTGCCGGTGCTGCCTCAAGCCTTACCACGGGTTTCCTGAACAGTTACGGCGACATCACTTTTACGGCGACCGTGACCGATTCCAGGGGCAGGGTCTCAGCGGCTGCAAAAGTCACCATTACGGTGGAGCGGTATTTTGTGCCATATTTTGAAACCTACACCTCACAGCGTTGTGACAGCAGCGGGAACTTACAGGATGACGGGACATATATCCTCGGAAATGCCCTGTACAACCGTGCGCCCTGCGGGAACAACAACCGTGTCACAAGGACGATCTATTACAAAAGACCAGCGGATACGGAGTGGATAAACGCAGGCGTTATCTTCTCTTCCGGTGACCCTATTGTTTTTGGCAGGGGGCAGATATCCACGGAATACTCCTATGACATACGCTACACCATTACAGACCAGTTCAACACGGTATCTGTGCAGGACATTGTTTCAACGGCTGCGGTGGTGATGGATTTCAAATGCGGCGGGAAAGGACTTGCAATTGGAAAAGTGTCGGAAACAGATAACTGCTTTGAGGTCTCGGAGGACTGGGATGTAAAGGTATATGGGAAGCTGCTGAGAGATTATATCAGCTCCATAGCGGGCAGCGTGTATCCTGTGGGTAGCATTTATATGAGCGTTACAAATACCAATCCTTCCGCATATTTCGGCGGCACATGGGTAGCGTGGGGTTCGGGGCGTGTGCCTGTGGGAGTTAACGCCTCGGATACCAATTTCAGCACGGTGGAAAAGACAGGCGGCGCATCCACGGTCACGCTGACCACGGCACAGATGCCGAGCCACAGCCATGCAAAAGGGACGCTTGCGGCAGACAGCGGCGGAGCCCATAAACATAATTTAAACCTGACAAAATCAGGATGGGGCGTTGATAATGCCAGCAACAAAGTAATTGTTGACAGCACGACATATACGGCTCTTACAAATAAGGCAACTGCCAGTGCAGGCGCACATGAGCATACCATATCCGGCTCTACCGCCGCCGCAGGAAGCGGGAACGCCCACAGCAACTTACAGCCGTATATCACCTGCTATATGTGGAAACGGACGGAATAACACAATAAGCATTCTTTATCACAGAAACATTTCCAATTAGATATGACGGTAAAAATGTACACAATTGCCGTCCGGATGTTTGTGCAGTTTATGCACCGAAATGACTTGATAATATGTGCGTTCAGAGTGAATATGTGTACTGCCGAAAGGGAAATCACGAAAACGGAGGAAAACACAATGACAAGATTTGAAAGGGAGATCAGCGGGAGCCTTGGGGCATTCTGGAAGAAAAATGCAGAGGAGGAAGTAAGGAAAGCAGTGGCACAGGCAGACGCACAGGCCACGATCGATGCGGACGGCGCAATCAGATGGAACAGTAACGGGCGGTATCTGATGGATGACTTCTGCGAAAAGCTCGAATACGCAGGGTATGCTTTCAGCAGGGAGGCGACTGCAGCGAAACGGGATGCACAGAACGCAGAGAGCCTTGCGGAATACCGCAGGAATGACAAAGGGTTCTCCAGGGAGGAACTTGCGGAGGCAAGGGCGGCATTTGGGGAAGGCACAACGGTCGTGAACGTGCTGACCGGGAAGAAAACAAAGCTTTAAGGCAAAACAAAATATTTTCTTGGGAACAGGCGGCTGTCCGAATATGGACACCCGCTTTTTCTATACAAAAATTTAAGAAACGGAGGGATTCATCATGAAAGAATTCTGGAACACGATCCAACTCATTTTTACTGCCACTGGAGGGTGGCTCGGCTGGTTTCTTGGCGGCTGTGACGGCCTGCTGTATGCACTGATTGCATTTGTAGCTATTGACTATATTACGGGCGTTATGTGTGCGGTCATCGACCACAGGCTGTCAAGCGAAGTCGGCTTCAAAGGCATTTTCAAGAAAGTGCTGATCTTCCTGCTTGTGGGGACTGCAAACATCCTTGACGTGCAGGTTATCGGAACAGGCTGCGTATTAAGGACTGCAGTTATCTTCTTCTACATTTCCAATGAGGGCGTGAGCCTTTTGGAGAATGCGGCATATCTGGGGCTTCCTGTTCCTGAAAAAATCAAAACGGTATTAGAGCAGCTGCACAGCCGCTCGGAAAGTGAGGATGAATAACTATGGCTTATACAAACAGTTCTATGGTGGCTTACACCAGGCTCAGCCCGAACCACTCAGGACAGAGGACGCACAGCATTGACCGTATCACGCCACACTGCGTGGTCGGTCAGCTTTCTGCAGAGAGTATCTGCGGATGCTTTACAAGCCCGTCAAGGCAGGCAAGCTGTAATTACGGGATTGGCATGGACGGAAAAGTCTCCTTATGCGTGGAAGAGAAAAACCGTTCCTGGTGTTCCTCCTCTAACGCAAATGACCAGAGAGCCGTCACTATCGAATGTGCCAGTGATAAAACAGAGCCGTATGCAATGAACAGCAGGGTTTATGATTCACTCATTAAACTCTGCACGGATATCTGCAGGCGGAACGGCAAAAAGAAGCTGTTGTGGTTCGGTGACAGGAACAAAACCTTAAACTATACGCCAAAATCTGATGAGATGGTCCTTACCGTCCACCGCTGGTTTGCAAACAAATCCTGCCCCGGCGACTGGCTGTATGCAAGGCTCGGCGATCTGGCGGCAAAGGTTACAGCGGCTCTCGGTTCATCATCAGAGCCAAAGCCTGCATCCCAACTATACCGTGTGCGTAAGACGTGGGCAGACAGTAAATCACAGAAAGGTGCGTTCAGCGTCCTTGCCAATGCTAAGAAATGTGCCGATTCCAATAAAGGCTATTCTGTGTTTGATGAGGACGGCAGAAAGGTTTATCCGGCAGATTCATCAACTGCAAAGAAATCTGTTGATACTATTGCACGTGAGGTCATCCGTGGAGACTGGGGCAACGGTGATGAACGAAAGAAAAAGCTCACTGCCGCAGGATATGACTATTCCACTGTGCAGAAAAGAGTAAATGAATTATTGAAGTAAAGTATTATGCCGCAGGCACTCACCCTATATCCGGGTTCAGTGCCTGCGGCTTTTTTTGTTTTATTTTGAAAAACACCTCATCAAAAGCAGGGATAAATCTCCGTAGATATGGAGGTGCATTTTATTATGGAAAAACAGAACATTGGAATGATAGAATCACAAAACATAGATTTGCAGGATAAAACGGAAGATTTGACAGCGGATAGTGTGGAAAAGACTTTTACTGAAGAAGAACTCCAGCATGAGTTTGACTATTTTGTCGCCCAGCAGATGCTTGAAAAGCTGCTCAATATGGGGAATATTTCTGTTGATGTATTCAACAAAATTACAGAGAAAAACCGCCAGACTTTCTCTCCCTATTTATCAGAGATAATGTCGAAAATGACTTGATATTATCGAAATTCAGAGCGAATATAGTACCTGCGGAAAGCGAGGTGAGATGATGATAAAGATAACAAAAATTGACGAATTTAGGACTTTGCCACAGGATAATAAGACAAGGACTGCAGCTTACTGTAGGGTATCCACGGACAGCGATGAGCAGATGGAGAGCCTTGATACGCAGCGTTCACATTATGAAAGATATATCAAAACAAACCCTGAGTGGGATTTTGCAGGCGTATATTTCGATGAGGGAGTGACCGGTACTAAAAAGGAAGTCCGCAAAGGTCTGATGTCGCTGATTTTAGACTGTGAAAAGGGCCTGATAGATTTGATACTGACAAAATCCATCAGCAGGTTCTGCAGGAATACAACAGACTGCCTTGAACTGGTGAGGAAACTTCTTGACTTGAATGTCTGCATATATTTTGAAAAAGAAAATCTGAATACAGGTTCTATGGAAAGCGAACTTATGCTTTCTATACTCGGCAGCCTTGCAGAAAATGAATCCGTATCTATTTCAGAAAATGAAAAATGGAGCATTAAAAAGCGTTTCCAAAACGGCACATATGTTATTTCGTATCCGCCTTACGGATATACCAATGTTGACAGGAAAATGGTCATTGTGCCTGAACAGGCGGAAATTGTCAGACAGATATTTTCGGATTGCCTGGATGGAAAAAGCACGCACCTGATTGCAAAAGAACTCAATGAGCGCAACATTACAGCTAAAAAAGGCGGGAAGTGGTCGTCGGGCTCTGTCCTTGCCATTATCCGAAATGAAAAATATACAGGAGATGTTATATTCCAAAAGACCTACACTGACAGTAGCTTCAACCGTCATACGAACTATGGAGAATATGACAGGTATCTTTGCAAAGACCATCATGAGGCTGTTATAAGCCACGAGATTTATGACAAGGCAAATGAGCTGGTGGACAGACGGGGCAAGGAAAAGGGCAATGGCACAAACACTGAAAGGTATCTGAACCGTTATGAATTTTCAGGAAAAATAAAGTGCGGCGAATGCGGCAGCTCCTTTAAACGCAGGAAACACAGCAAGCCGAGCGGCGGTTATATTGCCTGGTGCTGCAGCAGACACATTGAAGACAAGACCGCCTGCAGCATGAAATATATTACCGATGACGCAGTCAAAGCAGCCTTTGTGACCATGATAAATAAACTGATTTTTTCACAGCAGACGGTATTGAAGCCCCTGCTTAGAAATATGCAGGGCTATGATGAGGAGGGCAGGCTGCAGCAGATAGAAAACATTGAGGCAGGGATTGAAAAAGTCAAAGAGAAAAAGCAGGTTCTTGTAAATCTTATGACAAGCGGATTGTTGGAGCCGCCGATTTTCCAAAAGGAAAACAACGCCCTCATTGTGGAAAATGAAAGGCTAAAGGCACGAAAAGAAAATCTCTTATCCTCCGTAAGCATTGATAATGAGAAAGCAGACGCATTGAAAAATCTGATAAAGTTCGTGTCTGGACATGAGATGCTGACAGAATATGATGAGGACCCTTTTGAAAGCCACGTCAAGGAAATCACAGTGGTTTCAAGAAAAGAAATTATTTTCGGATTACACTGTGGTCTGAATCTGAAAGAAAGGTTGGATGGATAATGTCACACACACCATACGGATATGTGATTAGGGACGGAGCTGCGTATATAGATGAGGAAAAAGCAAAAAGGGTCAGAAAGCTGTTTGACGGATATATATCCGGTCTGGCGCTTCAGCCTGCCGCCGAGAAAGCAGGGCTTTATTTATATCATGGGAGCGTTGGGAGAATGCTCAGAAATAAGCGTTATCTCGGAGACGGATATTATCCGCCCATCATTGATATAGAAACTTTTAACAAGGCGGAAGAAATCAGGATATCGAGGGCGGCTTCTCTTGGCAGGATAAAGGAGTTAGACGCACCGCCGAAGCCTAAAGGTGCGGTATCCTTTACTATGCCAAAGGTTCCCGTAAAATATTCTGATCCGTTCAGGCAGGCGGAATATGCCTACAGCATGATAGAAACCGAGGAGGCCAGAGATGAATAAAAGCGTTACACTCATTCCCGCACGAAGACGCATGGGAAGTGCTGAGCAGGAAGAGGAAAAGCCAAAACTGAAAGTTGCCGCATACTGCCGTGTTAGCACGGACAGCGACGAGCAGGCAACAAGTTATGAGACACAGGTGGAGCATTACACGTCATTTATAAAGAAAAATCCCGACTGGGAATTTGCCGGCATATTCGCTGATGATGGGATCAGCGGCTGTAACACCAAAAACAGGAATGAGTTCAACCGAATGATAAGCGAGTGCCTGGCAGGCAACATAAATATGATTGTGACGAAATCCATCAGCCGTTTTGCAAGAAATACGCTGGACTGTTTGAAATATATAAGGCAGCTAAAGGAGAAAAATATCCCCGTATTTTTTGAGAAGGAAAACATCAATACTATGGATACAAAGGGAGAAGTTCTCCTGACGATTATGGCGAGCCTTGCACAGCAGGAAAGCCAGAGCCTTTCACAGAATGTCAAACTCGGACTGCAGTACCGATATCAGAACGGGCAGGTGCAGGTCAACCATAACCGTTTTCTCGGATACACCAAAGATGAGGACGGGCATCTGATTATCGAACCGTCTGAGGCGGAGATTGTAAAAAGAATTTACCGTGAATACCTGCAGGGTTCGAGTTTAAAGCAGATTGGCGAAAGCCTGGAATCTGACGGGATACTGACGGCGGCAGGAAAGCCGACATGGAGGGCGGAAACCTTAAAGAAAATCCTCCAGAGTGAGAAATATATCGGAGACGCACTTCTGCAGAAGACATACACCGTAGACTTTCTCACCAAGAAAAGGGTAAAAAATAATGGGATTGTTCCGCAGTATTATGTTACAGGCAACCATGAAGCCATTATTCCCCGCGACCTGTATATGCAGGTCCAGGAAGAAATGCAGCGTAGGTCAAACCTTCACAGCGGCAAAAACCGTAAGAAGAGAGTTTACAGCAGCAAATATGCACTTTCAAGCATTGTGTACTGCTCCAAATGCGGTGACATTTACCGCAGGATTGCTTGGAACAACCGTGGAAAACGTTCGAATGTATGGAGATGTGTAACAAGGGTTGAGAGCGGACCCGATGCCTGCGACGCCGATACTATTCAGGAAACGGAACTGCAGGAAGTGGTGGTAAAAGCCATTAACAGCGTTCTTTCCCAGAAAAGCACTGCCATAGGAGTTTTGCAGGAAAATATCGAAGAAGTCTTAAAGCAGGAAAATTCCCCGACAAAGGATGTTGACGGGAAGCTGGAGGAACTCCAAAAGCAGCTTTTACAAAAAGCAAACAGAAATGAGCAATATGATGACTTGGTAGAGGAGATTTATAAGCTGCGTGAGGAAAAGCAGCAGATACTGGCTGACAAGGCTGAAATGGAGGGCGTAAAACAAAGCATTTTCAACATGAAAGCGTTCCTGAACAGTCAGACAGCGGAAATCGAAGAGTATGATGAACAACTGGTCAGACGGCTGATTGCGAAGGTTACGGTGTTTGATGATAAGTTTGAGGTGGAATTGAAATCAGGGCTTTCAGTGGATATAAGAAGAAGCAAGTAAATAAATTAAGTTTCAGTGCCCTGTGGCAGTATATGCTCACAGGGTGCTTTTTTGAATTTTCAGTTAATTTTCACATAAGCATATTGAAAATGTCAACCAAAAGGTTTATAATGGTAGTATATTAGCGGAGGTGTACCATGACTACATCGGATATGATAAGGGAGTTATGTGAAAAGAAGAATATAAGCCTGGCGGAGCTGGCAAGACGCATCGGACAGTCACCGCAGAATTTTAATAAAAAGTTGAAACGTGGGACGGTTTCGTTTGAGGAAATGATGGAGATTGCAAAGGCTTTAAATGTGAAATTTGAGCAGGCGTTTGTGTTGCCGGATGGTAAGAGAATAGAATAAAAAAGATAATGTTTTGTGATATAAGAGAGGTAATAGTGCCGTATGTTAAGGGGAATTTATTTATGGATAAGGTAGAAGAACAGGATAATAAGATACATTCTGATTTATCTTTTTTGAAAGAGTTATCTAAATATTCGTTTGAAAGCAAAATGATGATTTGTCAGAAATATTCATCTAGAATTATGAGTTGTTCAGAAGTGGATATGCAATTGGCATTGAAAGAAAATATTATGCCTTGGGAACTTGAAACCTTTGCGGCTTTTTCTGTTGTTTATAATGATGAGGATGTTGATACAATAATTAATGGCGAGGCTTTCGCTAAAATAATTACAAATATAAGAAACTACTGGCATCCTGAATTATCCTTGGCTGAAGAGCAAGGAACTTACCCGAATGTTTTTATGATGATTGCAGGTTTGCATGAGTTTCCAGTACAAGGTTTAATTTTACAAAAGCTGTTTAGATATAATTACTTTTTTACTTTTTCAAATGATAAAATTGACATGAATCAAATATTAAAGGAGAACTTTGAGACTAAATATGAAGATTTTTCTCTTTTTGCGTTTATTGTATTTTTACTCATGAATAGTGAGTGCAGAGATAGAATGTCGACTGATGAGGCCCAGAGAAACCTTGGTAAGGTGTTTGAACTCAATAGTGTTATAAAAGCTCTTAGTATTGACATTGATGAATATAAAAGGAATTTGGAGAATTTATATAAAGGAAAAATATTAGATTATTATTACGGATTGAAAATACAATATTGGTATCCACTTATTTCAGGAGCAGAATTCACATATATTCCATCACCATATTTAATAATTAATGCTGTTACTGAATCATTACTCAATAGAATTACATTGAACAATAGTAAATTGCGTAAGATTTTTGGTAAGGAGATAATAGAATCTTACTTATATGATTTATATTGTCAGGTTTCGGGAATTACTTGGATCAGTAAAGAGATTGAATATGGAAAATCAAAGAATAAGACATCAGATGTGCTGGTTGGAGAAGGAGAGTTCTGTACTTTTTATGACACAAAAGCATTAACTCCAAGTCTAAAAATAAGGCAATTTGATAAGGTAGAGATTGAAAATGAAACTGAGATATATGCCAAGGCTGTTATTCAAGTATACCAGCAAATTGTAAATTATGTAGATGGTAAATTCAAATTGGAGGAATTATATGATAAAGAACATTTATTTGGAGTTGTTGTAGTTCTGGAAGATGCACTTCTTCCCCGACACCTAATATATAACATGGCATTTGAAATGTGGGAAAAGAAGGGAAACAATGTATCTGATGAAGTGAAAAAATACATACAGAGTCATGTAAAAGTTGTTCCATTACGGCAAATAGAAATTATGATATTGCAGAATGCAAGTTTTTTGCCGTGTTTGTTAGAACAAGTCGATAAACCGGAGTTATGGAATAACTATGTATTATCTAAACCTACTGTGTATAATGGATTGATTCCATTGTATGAAGAATATGTGACAACTTTAAAACAGAAAGCACAAGATTATCTTGCAACGAAATAGTATGTTATACATATAAGAATATGAGAAAGGAATAAC
>Ga0224740_10364_pt1 | contig 12917 bp, 10 predicted proteins | sample LIM_E_Water_Bulk_FD_161634 | JGI IMG/M metagenome (GOLD analysis project Ga0224740, IMG submission 161634) | Enriched cells from gastrointestinal tract of the lab mouse from Pacific Northwest National Laboratory (PNNL), Richland, Washington... | ecosystem: Host-associated > Mammals > Digestive...
GATTGACACGTCCGATTATTCTTTCGGGTATATCGCCGGGTGGAGCAGCGGAAAAGAGATGCCGGAGCTGAAATCTTCCCTCGACACCATACGCCGGACTTCCTCAGAATTGATAAAAGGGATTGAAGCGCAGCTTCTGGAGATTGAAAAGGAACGTGCTGCAGAACAGTCACAGGAGGACATTATCCTGCTTGTGTCAAATACAGACCGTTCCGAATATGACCTTTTGAATGTTAAGGGCATGGAGAGGACGGAAATATTTAATCTGCTGTCCGCTATGAAAGACGATGACAGGCAGAATGTGGAAGCCTACCTTGAAAGAGCCGGGGCATGGGTAACGCTGCTTGCCAATGAACGGAGCGAGGAAGTAGAAGAATACCATTTAGACTATGCCTATGATACGGATACCCATGGGATAACGGATTTTAAGGCGTTGCAGGAAGAACGGGAAAGGGCGAATGTTCCGATTGAATATGGCGATGTGATTGTGAGAATCTCCACGCCGGACAGCGGGGAATATGAAACCATTAAAATTGCGGATATGCAGTCAGAAGTGGCAAATGTTTTATATGCCATACCATTTTTGGAAGAAAATGAGTGGAATGGAAATGTGCTGGATTATCTGCAGGAGAGAGGTTTTGAGTTTGTGCCGATTATGAGAAGCGGCGGTTTGAATGACGGTTATCCGCAGTTCTATGATTTTGATGTGGATATGAGCGAATGGGAAGTGCATACCGCTTCGGAACTTCCGGCAACCGTACAGGCGGAACAGCTCATTAACCGCATGGAATTTCACAGATCGGTGTATGGCACCGATGAGCGTAACCTGATTATGAACCACGCTTATAAGCTGGACGATATGTATAAGACCACTTCCCTTGCACATTCCCTTGCGTGGAGCTTTGCGTGTGCCACTTCATGGACTCCGGTCTTTGCGGTCTGCGCTTCACTCATGCCCTCTTTAATGGCGATAGGGCGGCTTAAATCAATAAAATATCCTTTTCTGTCACCCTCCATTTCCTCATATCGGATTGGGACAGGGGAAACCCTCTCTAACGCTTCCATAAAATCCCGGTAACGCTCCACATCCCCATGCAGTTCATTCACGCCAAGTCCGGGAAGCTCTTTCCCGTCCGTCTGGGAATAATCGAACACTGTCACGACACGAAAGGCGGGTATCTTTATCTCCACTTCTTCCATGACGGGCATCCCGTCCCGGTCAAGCACCGGCTCATTCGTTACCGGATCAATCTTCTCCTGTTCCTCTTTGATTTTATAAGGTGAGGGCGCAAGGATACGGATACCCCTCTCCCCCCTGTTTACATGGCGTTCAAAATTCCTCTGCCATGCCTTGTACCCGGCAACGTATGTCGCATCCGGGCATTGTTCCTCTATGAGCCGGATATTGTTTGCGCTGTAATTGTGGAATTTTGACATGGTGTTCAGGTAGCTTTTATATTTCTCCCCCTCAAACAGCTCCTTCAATCCTTCCTCCAGCCTGTCCGTTATTTCTTTTACTTTCTGTTTTTCAGTTCTTGCATCTGCCATATGGTTATCTCTCCTTTTCCTCCATAAAAACAGAGGGCAGATAAGTTGCCCTGTCTGCCCCCGCTTTAGATATTTTTATGTACTGATAATTTTATAAACATTCCTCTTTATTTTTTGCCTTATCCGATTCCGGTGCTTTTTTCTGCTGTCCCGCCTTTTCCTTCATCTGCGACAGCTTATCTTTTACGGACACCCGCCCTCCTTTCTCCGCTTCCTTCCCGGCATCCAGACGGGCAGAGAGCCGATCCAGCTTTTCAAACGCCTGATCCGCCCCGTCAATCTTCTTCCGCAGGTTCTCCACCGCCTTTTTTACAGGCGTGTTGACTGCCCTTGTCAGACCGACACCCGGCTTTTCATCCGATACCTCTTTTGTTCCTTTCCCGGCTAACAGCCTGCCCACGTTGGAAACGCTGTTCCCGATCTGCTTTAACTCGTCCCCGATGCTGTCAATCTGGTTTGCTGTCTTTTCACAGTCCGTCATCACGTCAACCAAATGCTCCTGGTAGCCGGAAAGCATGGACTTCATGCCGGAGATTCCTTTCTGGAGAACCTTGCACATCTCCGCTCTGCCTTTTTCCTTAAAAGCGTTGACCGCCTGTGTTGCCGTTTCCACAAGACGGTTTCTTACCGCTGTCAGGCGTTCCGACAGGCTTGTGACTTTCTCCTGAAGGCGGGATATTTTCTCCATAAGGTTCTCCGTAACGGACTTCGGCTGTTTCTCCTGCATCTGCGAAAGCTGCTCCCGGACACCCTGTAACTCGTCCACCATTGCGGCAAGCTGTACCTGCATACCGCCACATACCAGAAAACACCCATAAAATCCTGTGACTGCTCTTTCATGTTCTGCTGGTTCAGCAGCTCTATAAGCTGCTTTAATGCGTCATTTTCCTCCATGACCTGTTTTGTGTTCTGTCCTGCTGTTTCCATTTTGCCCTCCTTATAAACTTTCCTCTTTTCCTTTGCCCTTTGAAATATCCGGCTTTTCCGGCTGTTTCTGCCCATATGCCCTCTCACGCATCTCGGCAAGTTTCTCTTTTACGGAAATGCGCCCTCTCGGACTGTCGGCTAACATCCTCTCCTTCCCATGCTCCGCCACCTTCTCCGATACTGCCCGGTTCACCTGCGGTCTGAAAGGCGCATCCGCCACCGCTTCCGCATCACGCCCCATTTCCTCTGTATCAAGTTCCTCCTGTTCCCCGTCATTCTCCGGCTCATCGTCCATATCAATCCCATCGCCGCCCTTTTCGTCCATGTTTAACAGGGCATTTAGCTCTGTCAGGCGTTCCAGTTTCTCCGCAAGCTCCGTTTCCTGTGCGAATGGCTTTGTGACCTCCACCTTTGCGGTTTCAAGCTGATGCTCCACGTTCTCCAGCTTCTGCGCCACCGTTTCCATTTTCCCGGTCATGCCCTCTAAGGCGTTGCTTAACCTCTGCAAATTTCCCAACGGATCAGTGCCGATTTCCACCTCATGGCTGATGCTGCCTTTTAAATTCACCGTAAACTTGGAAAAGAACGAATCGAAGGAAACGCTCATCTTGAACCCCTGATACTCCCCGATTGTGACCGCCATATTCGGCTGTTTTGCGCTCCGGCACATATCAATCAATGCTGCCCCGGCTTCCTTTTTGTCCGTATATACCCGGTTTCCGATTTTAATGGAGAAAGTGTCCTTGTCTGGAAATTTATTCTGTGCGTAGGTCTGAATGTCGGCACGATACCCCGCAAGGCGTTCCTTCATGGCGGCTATCTGCACCGGGTAATGCTTCACGATATTATCCTCTAACTTGTACTTCTGGCTGGTGTGGTTCGCTTTCAACAGCTTTAGCTTGGATACCTGAATATCTAAATCCATCTTTTCTTTTATGTAGGGATTGCCCGTTGCCAGAGCTTTCACCTCGGCATAAGTGAGAGCCGCTTCGTCTATGTCCTCACAGCTTCTGACTGGGGATTTGCTCGTCATAATCTGCCCGATGAATTTCTGCTTGTTTTCGATGAGCTGCCATGAGTAGCTGTCGAATGTCCCTTCCGTCACATACCGGAAAATCTTTACCTTGTCATTCATGTTGCCCTGTCTTAAAATCCGCCCTTCCTGCTGTTCAATGTCGGACGGACGCCAGGGCACATCGAGGTGGTGTAACGCAATCAACCTGTCCTGCACGTTAGTTCCGGCTCCCATTTTTGCGGTTGAGCCTAACAAAAAACGAACCTGCCCGCTTCTTACTTTTGCGAACAGCTCCGCTTTCCTTGTTTCTGTATTGGCGCTGTGGATAAATGCTATTTCATTCTCCGGCACTCCTTTCGCCATGAGCTTATCCCTGATGTCCTCATATACGTTGAATGTCCCATCTCCTTTCGGTGTGGATAAATCGCAGAAGATTAGCTGCGCCGATTTCTGCTCTTTGGTCTGCTCCCAAATCTCAAACGCCTTCTCCACACAGGTTGTTGCTTTGGAGTTTTCTTCGTCTGGAAGCATATCATTGATGAGCCGCTGGTCTAACGCTAACTTTCTCCCGTCATTGGTGATTTTGAGCATATTGTCGATGTTCGGCTGCACTTTCCTGTCCCTGACTGCCTCCGCCCTGTCCGCAAGGGACTGAACCATGTCCTGCTGGTACTCGCTCGGCTTTAACACAATATTTTCATAATCCGCTTCCGGCACAGGCAGCATTAACATATCCGGTGTCTGAATGTCGGCACTCTCCTTAAATAACGCAATCAGCTCTGGAAGATTGAAAAACTTCGCAAATCTCGTCTTTGCCCGGTATCCAGTACCCTCCGGCGCAAGTTCTATGGCTGTCTGAGTTTCCCCGAATGATGCCGCCCAACTGTCAAAATGCCCTAACCCCAACCGCTGTAAGGTGTTGTACTGGAGATAACGCATATTAGTGTATAATTCCGTCATGCTATTTGAGATTGGCGTACCCGTCGCAAATGTGATGCCCTTCCCTCCGGTCAGTTCAGGGACGTGTTGTCAAGTGTGTTTTTAAACTTTTATAATCGTAAACTCTTAATTTAACCGATTGCTCTGCTTTGATTGGCTTCCATAGACTATCAGAAATTCCATTCTTGTAAAGCCTGCTAACGCACCGTAAAACGGCTTCGGACTTGACCAGAATTCCATTTCTGATGCAGGACAATCAAGCCAATCAATGGCGGTTTCCGCGTCCGGAACACCGGTTTCCAAAATTCCGGAATGGAGGTTTCTTGAAGCAAGAATATTCATTTGAGTTTAGTAATTAATTATTAAGCCAAATAAAATTAGTATTTTCATCATATACAGCATTATAAATTATTTCTGCTAGCTGTTCTTCGCTTGCTGTTTTATTATTTTCCCCAATAATTCTACCTTCTGCATTATTATGTATGTCCATATTTTTATGTTCTAATTTAGTATGCCCATCTACCTCCAAACCCGTAATATCCTTATCCTCGTGAGCCGTTGCAAACATTTCTGCTTTCTCACTTCCGATTAATATAACCATTTCTGCATTCCACATACCATGTCTAAATGCATCACTCCTATCACCAAGCCCATTATAACCAAACTTTTTTTCTGTCTGTGTAGTTGCAATATTTTTGGCTGTATTTACTTTTAATGCATCAAGTGGATATCTAATGACTAATTTTTTTTCTGTATCCGTTAGAGAATTCCAAATATTACTTACACCACTATCTCTTCTCATAGAAACCTGTCTTACTATAAGCGTTTCTATTTCTTCATTTCCCTTTTCTGGATTTTTCGATTTAATTTCAATAATAATCTTTATCAGTTCACCAAAATCATCATTTACTTGTATTGCTAAAGCATTATTTGCTGCCATAGCCTCAATATTAAATCCGATTATCATCCATATGCATATTACAAATGTCAACAGTCTTATTTTCTTTTTCATTGTATTCCTCTCTATACTTGTCGAATTATTTCTATTATGTTAATTTCCTTAACTTTTTGCAAAGGCATCAGTGATGATACAATTGCTGTAAATATAGTAATTCCAATAATTGTAATTATCATTTCAACAGGTAATCTCCATACGGTATTAAAATACTTAGCAACTAGATGACTATAAAGATAATAATGTAAAGGTACACCAATTGCTATTCCTAACGCCCCACCTCCACATGCATATAATAGAGCCTCCAGTATTACTATCTTTTTACATTGTTTTGTCGTCCCACCTACAGCACAAATCATCCCATACTTTTTCATATTATTCCAAACACTTATGCTCATACAATTTATAATATTAAAGATAGTTACCGCTATGATAGTTCCACAAAATCCATATACAAAGACTGCCATTGTTAAAAATTGGTTTTTGCTTTCTTCTTTTTTTTGTCGGTAATCAAATATACTAAATTTTTCTGGTATAATTTTAGTCATTAATTCCCATACTTCCTCATTTCCCTTACTAAATCTTATATCCAGTATGGAATAATCCATATTTCCTACTACCTGTTGAAACAATGCTTCTGCAAGCAGGCATCTCACACTGTCAGCCGAATCATATGGAAAATTCCTTAATACTCCTCCTACTACACACGCTATTGTATTGCCTCCATTACCTTTAATCAGTACCTCATCTCCTACTTCTAAACCACTTTCTTCATCAACTAATATTTCTTCTCCTTCTAATAACCTGCCTATATTTAATTTCCCAGAAATTATTTTGCTTTCTATCCATTCAAATTGCTGTTTGTCATATGATACAAGCAACGTAGAAAATACATTTCCATTTTTTTCCAATTCTGCATTGTTTACTTTACGTCCAACAACACTTTCTACACCACTTATTTCTTCTATTTTCCACTTTACTTCATCATGAATATAGTACTTACCTTCTTTATTATAAATAGAGGCATCCGGATTATATGGCTTTGTAAAATATGAACCTTCATAAATAAAGTTAATCATAACAGAAAAAGCAAAAATCAAAACAATATTCATTGCAAAAGAAGCTATCATAAGCCCAAGTGATTTTCTATTGCTTCCTGTCTGTCTAAGGCTAATTAGTAATTCTACTGGAATTTTTATCGTCCTTCTTTTTTTTCGGCATTTTATATCTTTCTGATAAGTTTCTTCATTTATCGCTGTTAATGGCGGAATACTGCATACATATCTTACCGGACTCACTGTCGCTATCATAACTGCTGCCAAACCAGTAAATATTCCAATCACAATCCCTGCTATACTGACTTGAAACACAAAAATATTTTCAAACATATCTTTATTAAGAAGTCGTAGCAATAATAAACAGCACCATGTCAAAACCACCCCGCTCCCAATCCCTGCGGGTATACTATGACACCATAGTATTTTTCCTTCTTTCTGCACACATCTTCTTAATTGTTTTGAATCTGCTCCTATACACCTAAGTAAGCCATATAATTGCTTTTTCTCATGAACACTTATATTCAAGCAATTTGTAATCATCAGAATACTTACAAGAAATACAAGACAAAATAAAATACCCGCTATCAAATATAAATTAGCGGCTAAGACAGATTTCCCCTTTCCCATAACTGCCAACAATATTTCATTTAACTGTATTCTGTTTTCTTCCAAATGATACTCTTCTATAAGTTTACATTTTACTTCATCGATTTCTTCCACATTTTGACATGTAATATAATAATCCCCACAACTATTTCCCAGTATCCTTCCGCCTTCTACAGACAACAAAAGACCATACACATCTCTTGCTGTAAGGGAAGAAAAGGTATCGCATACCCCTACAATGTCCAGGTTATACGTCTTTCCTTCCAACCTAACTGGCAGGACATCTCCTACCTTCAAAGCATAATCCTTCTTAACCTTTTTATCAATAACAACCTCTTCTCCGGTCTTTGCATATTGTCCTTCTAAAAGTCTGACATCAAACTGCTGTATGATATCCGCATCTCCGCATAGTATCCTGCACTCTTTCTCTTTCAATTCTCCTGTTGGTAACTCAACCAACCAGCCTGCATGACTTATTCCTTCTATTTTTTCTATATCAGTAATTTCAAAAGAAAGATTTTCCACTTTCATATGATAGTTTCCATAGATGTTCTTGACGGCCTGTATTTCAACATCTATTCCAATATCCGCCAAACTAAATACCGTTGTAATCATGCAAATAGCCGCCGCAATACATGCCACTGTAATAGTTGTTTTCTTTTTATGCATACGATAATATTTATATATGATTTCTAAATAATTATTCTTCCACTTATCTTCTTTCACTAACACAACCATCCTTTACATACAGTATTCTATCTGCTACTTTGGCAATATCATGATTATGAGTAATTAGCAAAACTGTTCTGCCATATTCTTTTGATATTTCCCACAATATTTTAATAACCTCCTGACTATTTTTGCTATCCAAATTGCCTGTCGGTTCATCTGCTAATATCAATTTCGGCTCTGTTGCCAATGCCCTGCCTATCGCCACTCTTTGCTGCTGCCCGCCCGATAACTGTGATGGAAAATGCTGTTTCCTTTTCTCCAGTCCCAATTTATTTATAATACTATCTATTTTCTTTCTATCCGGCTTATTATGCCCTAATGAAATGGGAAAAATTATATTTTCCTCAACGGTTAATTCCTGAATCAAATTAAAGGATTGAAAAATAAAACCTATGTTTTCTCTTCTAAATACTGCTTGCTGATCCAGTGTCATCTCTCTTTGTTCTATCCCATCAATTACTATTTTTCCGTTGGTCGGTCTGTCTAACATCCCTACAATATTAAGTAAAGTACTTTTTCCAGAACCCGATTCACCTATAATAGCAATAAATTCCCCTTTGTGTACTGAAAAACTTACATGATTCAGTGCCTTTACCTCACTATCCCCCGAACCATATATTTTATCGACATTCTCCATTTCCAAAATATAATTATCCGCCATAGCAACTTTCCTCCCCAAACAAATACTTTTTGTCTATATCAGTTAAAGAAATATATATTTTTAATGCTTGTTCCGTTAAAAACTTTTGCAATTTGCAATTACATTCTGCCGGTATATTTATATTTTTCATTAACAAAAGATTATCATGCATACATCCTCCAGAGCATATAGACTGACATATACAATATTTACATTTTTCCGGAATTTTATATAATTGATTATATATCACATCATGTTCAAATACATTAGTGGAAACATCCCCCATGCAAAACTCCTTATCACCCACAAATCGATGACATGGATATATATATCCATCAATATCTATAGATATTGCTTTAAAACCTGCTGCACAATAAACATTTCTCTTCTTTCCTTCATGAATTTCTCTTAAAATACTATATAGATTATGTCTTGCAATACACTCTTTATATTTATGCTCTAATAATAATTTTTCAAACTCTTCGCAATATAAAAAATAATTTTCGATTATTTTTTCAAAATCATTTTCCTTTAACATATTATTTGCTGGTGCCAAATGTACATATGCAAATCCTTCCTCCAACAAATGTGTAACATTTTCACTAACATTCAAACCAGCAGGTGTAATTGTACCCCTTGCTCCTACAACCATCTTATCTTGTAAGGCTTTTGCACCTTCAAGTATTCTAGAATACGCACCTCTTCTATGAATATCAAACCGATTTGCATTAGTTACACTTTCTATTCCATCTATACTAACCTGCACTAAAAAATTATTTTCTCTTAAAAACTGTACTATTTCATCGTCCGTAATTGTTCCATTAGTTGTTATGCTATAATGAGTTTTTTTATTATATAATATATCTTTTTCTTTACAATACCCCACCGAACGCTTTATTACTTCAAAATTTATTAAAGGTTCTCCTCCAAAAAAAAGAATTACAATATCTTTTGTGTTTCTAGAATGTTCATACAAAAAGTCTATAGCTCTTTTTGCAACTTCAAAACTCATTATACCTATATTTTTATATTCTCCGCCATCTCCAAAACAGTACTCACATCTTAAATTACATTTCTGTGTTACTAATAATGTCATGTCACATATATCTAATTTTTCTATCTCTATTTTTCGTATTCTATCTCCTCTTTCATAAATCAGTTTCATTTCTTCTAATTTATCAATCATTTCCTGTATATCTACTTTTATATCATACCTATTAACTCTTTTCCACATTTCTTCTTCAGTCGCTGGCTTATTTAATAGCACATCCTTGATTAAGAAATTTATCTTAAAAATTTTATTTGTTTCAGCAATATATACATAATTTTCTTTTTCGTTTTCTAATAACATATACGTATTATATATGATCATATTTTCCCCTCTATTTTCTCTATAGCATCATCAATAACTTTCTTATCAAAATAACTGAATATTTTACTACATGCATCACACATATCTACATATTGGCAATTGTCAACCAAACCAGGATTCATATCTCTAATAGTATTAATCAACACTTGTAAACCATTTTTCTTAATATAATTAGTATATATATTATTTTTAGCATTTACCAAAATTGTTTCAAATGAATCCACATAAACATTTCCCACACTTCTTATACTACTCATTACACAAGCACTTCCACATGGATATACTGTACCATTGGGTTCAATAAGTAACATATTGCTTTCATTGCATTTTCCTCTAATTGTATCACTCAAATAGAACAATTCTTTTGGTATTTTTACTGCATCTCCAATTGGATACGCTCTATATTGGCAAAATAAAATATTAGCCATTTCATCATCAAAATGTTCTAAAACATGCCGATTACCGATTCCATTTTTTAAAATTGTACAACCTATCAAAACTTTAATATCTAACATCTGGGAAATTCTAAAAATTCTTCGATAATTTTCAGTAGATATATGCTTCATATGGAAATCATCCAAACTAACCTTTATACTTCTTACACCATAGTGTTTGAGTTTTTCTAATTTTTCAAATGTACCATCCTTATCAGTTGCCCAAAAAGCATTAGTTGTAAATGTTGTTTGCATTCCTAATGAAAAAGCCAACTTGCATAATTCTAAAATTTCTTCATAATAGATAAATGGTTCACCACCAGTAATTCCTATAAGTTTAATTCCATTATAAGCAGAATCTCGTATTACCTTTTTTGCTACTTCCAAATCCATTTTTTCATTTCTGTTTGGTCCACATTTCAAACCACATATTTCACAAGTTCCCGTACATTTATATGTATACAGCAGCCCTACAGCATTATATTCTATCATCTGTTTTCCTCCCAATATTTGCAAAGTTTTCTAAATAAATCGGGTTCATTTACTTTAATCTTCAGGTATAATCTAAGACTAATATCAAATAATATTTTATTTTTTTCACACCACTCTTCAGCAGGTATATTAATATCCGAATTGTATACTAAATTTTCACACGGACAACCTTCCCCGCAATATAATTGGCAATAACAATTCTGACATTGTGCAACCTTTTGTTTCTCGAAAGGTTTAGAAAATACTGTGAAATCATGTTGCCTAACATTTCCCAACAAAAAATCATTCTCCCCAACTAAACGATAACACGAATATGCGTCTCCATTACTTGCGAATGCTGCAATCTTTTCCTTCCAAACGAAACAATTAATTGCATAGTTTCTAGTATGTAAATTTTGCATATAATCAAATATGTTGCCATAAATATTCTTACTTCCAGAAATCAAGTGCTGATACATTAAATCACTCAATATTTCAGTTTGGAATTTGAGTTCTTTATAATCTTTTTCTTGATATATTTCATTTTTGTCAAATACTATATTTGAGTAAACTTTATCTACTCCCATTTCCCATAAAGCAGTAACTGCTTCTTCTAAAAAAGGAATATCTTCTCTTCGTAATGTTATTTGACAATTTAAATTACTAATATGAGCCAACAGTTTTTTTGTGTTTTTTGCAACTAGATCCATACTTCCCTTCCCTGATGCAAACGCTCTATTTTTATTGTGAATTTTTGAAATCCCATCTAAACTTACACTTACTAAAAAATCATTTTTAATAAACATTTCTATAATACTATTATTTAATATTGTTCCGTTAGTAGTAATCATATATTTAACATTTCCGTTAATACTTTGCTTTTTTGAATTTATGTATTGTACAACAAATTCAATTACTTCTAAATTTAAGAGTGGTTCTCCCCCAAAAAAGCTTACAACGATATTCTGCTTTTTCTCTTCAATATTTTTTAACCAATAATCAACACACCTACGTGCAGTATCAATTGACATCATTTCTTGTTGGAGTCCATAACTTCCCCCTTTTCCGAAACAATACGAACATTTCAAATTACATTTTTGAGCGACATTTAGGAACAATGTATTAAGTGAGTGCACATTTTTCCCACCTATTTTTTGATATGTCCTTAGTAGTAAATTTTGTTCTGATAATATACCATTATTCATTGCTACAAGTAGCCCTTTTTCTGCATTTTCTATTTCTTCCACTGTAAACTTTTCTGTTAATTTTTCATTTCTATTTAAAAGTATTTCATATAATATTTCGCTAATTTCAAAAATATTTCCTGTACCACCATCAAATGCAAAGTATCTATGATTTATTTTTTCTAATTTGAATGTACTATTTACTTTCATTTTTCCCTCCAATCAGAAAAATCGGGTGATATTATTATAAAACTAATATCACCCGATTTTACGTACACTAATGGATAAACGGCTGACAAATACCTTCGATTGATCCACAAGAGTCTGAATGTCCGCAGAAGATAAATCCATCATTGTCCTTAACTTCTTTGTCCTCTACGTTTACCTGAACAAACATCTTATCCATAACCTTGTCCTCCTTCCTTTAATGATTATATTATCTCCTCAACAAGGAATGATAATATCAAATATGATCTTTTCTATTAATTATTCTGTACTCATTGCGACTTTTCTATATTTTATATACCCTCCTATTAAAGAAATTCCAACCATTGAGCATGCAACGGCGATAGGCGTTGATATATACACAATTGATGCCTTCTTTAAAATACAATATAGTACATAATAAATTAATGCTATTTTTTTAGCTCTTGTTCCGTATTCTTTCTTTTCTTCATACTCCAATCTATGCACAACACTGTCTATAGGAGATAAGAATATAATTATAAGCAAATTGATTGTTTGAATTAAAATTCCTACATTATCATCACATTGTAATATTTTAATTCCCATCAATGCGATAAACAGAGTAATGAAAGAAAGAAAATAGCATCTTATGGGAGTATCCGCATGATACCCACCTGCATATTTTCTTAATGCACTAAAGCAAAATAAAAAAAATATACTTTGCCATACTATACCCAACAGATACCCCGCCATTATTGTAACTATGGTGCTTATAGATATAACTATACTTCTTCTAATACCATAATTTATGATTTCCTCTCGCTCTTCTTCTGACAGTTGCTCAATCTGA
>Ga0224740_10367_pt1 | contig 12898 bp, 11 predicted proteins | sample LIM_E_Water_Bulk_FD_161634 | JGI IMG/M metagenome (GOLD analysis project Ga0224740, IMG submission 161634) | Enriched cells from gastrointestinal tract of the lab mouse from Pacific Northwest National Laboratory (PNNL), Richland, Washington... | ecosystem: Host-associated > Mammals > Digestive...
CGGGCAATCGCGGACCGCTACCTTTCCATTCATTGTTCTGTGATGACGCCAAATGACGGCCGCATCGACAATACAAAAGAAATGGTTGAGAAATACAAGGTAGACGGGGTGATCGAGGTCGTGCTTCAGGCGTGCCACACCTTTAATGTGGAGGCGACGCAGATGCGGCGTATGGTAGAGGATGCCGGTATACCGTATATGAAGCTGGAGACCGATTATGCCACATCCGACAGCGGACAGCTCGAGACGAGGATTGCGGCTTTTATCGAGACACTGTAAGAAGTACTGTACTGTTTTTTTATTTCCGGAGAACCGGTCAGATGTCCGTATCACCGATAGCCTGAAAAGGGGATACGGCTGGTTAGAGCGCGCGTTGTCATGTGGCAGAAGATGCCTGTGACAACGCGTGTTGTATTATGGAATGAACAAGGGCAGCGCCAAGGAGCATTGCCGCAATGTAGATCATGATTCCCGGAAATATCCCCAAAGTGACGGAGATTTGGTGGAAAAATGGCTGCCCGGAGGGACGGAATGGGGATATGTAAAACATTTCCGCACCAGAGGCCGGCCCAGCGGCCGTATTGATTGCGAGGGCGGTAAGACAGCATAAAAAATAGAGCGGGAGCGTCCTCAAAAACCCGCGCCGGCAAAGATCGGAAGTACCTGATATTGCGCAGAACAGTCCTATGAAAATAAGGATAAAATGCCAGATAAATCCGTGCAGGGTCAGCGTCCAATAGGGGTGCATGAGCCCGGGAGGAACCGCGAGGGCCATGATGCCGCCCAGAATACCGAAATCCTGTAAAAAGGAGGTACACACAGAAGCGTATTGTTTCCATCCGGGAAGGAATGGCAGCAGACAGAGATACATGGGAATACTGCAGAGCTGAAAGGGAAAATACCACCAGTCAAAGTGTCTGTCATTTACGATGAAAAAAAGGAAAGCCTGCTTATAGAGTTCCATGAGCACAAGAAGGAGGCCGCAGACGGAGAGCGTGCGGCCGACAGTAGAAACGGGCGATTCGGACTTCCTGGCTCTGTGTCCAAGCACCCGCGCAAGGAACCAGGCAGTAAAAACACCGGCAGTTGTCAGGAGCAGATGAAAAGCAGAACAGGGGGCCGGCGGCTGCATTTGCCAGTCGGTTGCATGCAAAAGGAGCCTGAGCCATTCGGTAAGGGCCATGTTTTATCAATCCTTTCTCTTTTCTATTGGAAATGAACACGCAAAATGCCGTCTGGGGTTCATTCTGCTGGAATTATAGCATACACCGTTTTCAGCTGCAAGACGGATTAAGCTGACCTGGCTTTTCCTGATTTTACATCCGCTTCCCGGCTTCGGCTTCTGACTTGCCGGGAAAGCTTTTTTCCATGATTAGCCAAGTTGTGAGTGGACAAAAGGGAAAATGGTATTTATAATAGGAAGTGTTTGTGACATCACCATAAGCGAAGGGGGAGGGCTGTGAGCTTCTGGCAGGTATGCGAAAACAGAATAGAAGGTGCCGCTTTGCCGGTCTTGTATTGGCACTGTTCAACGTCGGAGCTCTGAACGTTCACAATACCTTTAAAAGTAACCTTCATGCGCCCACGAGTGAGCGCACTAAATCGCCTGCGGCGATGGACTTTCACAGTAAATCGGGAGGTAGGACTCTTTATGGAAAAGATCTTGTGGGACGATAAATTTAAAATTGGCGTGGATAAGGTAGATAAGGCGCATGCCAAGCTTTTTCGGATCGTACATAAGTTGTTTGATATGTCTGAGGATGTGGAAGCCAATCCGACTAAATACAGGGAAGGGCTCAAATACCTTGAGGCATATTCTATGATACATTTCTCAGAAGAAGAAGCATACATGCGTTCGATCCGTTACAAAGGATATGCACAGCATAAACGGCTCCATGATAATTTCAGGGATAAGACGTTGGTGGCTTTAAAGAAAGACCTGGAAATGTCTTCCTATTCTGCAAACGCGGTTCAGCGCTTTGCGGAAATTATGAATAACTGGCTGGCAGAGCATATTACGAGAGAGGATCAGGCGATTGTCGGCAGAGTGATAGCGAAAAAAGGTTTTGACCTTTCCTCACAGGTTCCTATCATATCCAGGGCAGTCAATAAGGCTGCGATGGAGATATTTCAGCTGGAGGCAACTCTGGTCAGCTCGGAATATAAGGGACAGAATATAGGCGAGGCATTTTACTGCCAGAACTGTTATGATATGGATGGCGGGATTCGGATTCAGGTTTTGATGGGAGTGGAAGAATCTCTGATGCTGCACGGAGCCGGACGGCTCAGCGGGATGCGTGTAGTACAGCCCAATGAAATAACGGAATCCGCAGTACGGCGGATTTTTGAACTGCTCTTTCAAAATGTGACAAAAGTGTTTCGGATTGAAGAAGAGAGCAAGATAGATAAGGATAATCGGCTGACCCGGGATGAATTCCGCACGGAATTTATGAAGGGCTATCCGTGCAATCTGTTGTTCAGCACAAGGAATGGATACTTTGCCTTTTGCTATCGAAGCTGGCGGGCAAAAGGCCAGAGAAATAAGGCATCAGAAGAGAGTAAGGAGAACGGAGCTGATTAAGCCTTTCCAAAAGGGGGCCGCTACAAAACTGTAAAGGTTTTGCAGCGGCCTTTTTTTCCGTAAATGCAAGTAGTTCAGGTGCATTTGATATATATGAAGAAAGCGTAGCTGTTATGAATCAGGCTTTGGCAGGAACCTGTACTTCCTCAGCATGAATTTCTCCAGCGTCAATCAGCGCATTTTTGGTGAGTGTAGGCCCGATCAACTCATAGACCAGCACCGAAAAAAGAAGGACATTGCGTACCATTTCGCCATCAGAAAGGGAAGCGGCAGTGAGAGCCATTCCCAAAGCAACCCCGGCCTGCGGCAAGAGTGTGATTCCCAAATGCCTCTGAACATTTTTAGTGCATCCGGTAAGGGCACAGCTGCTGTATGCCCCGAAAATTTTCCCGGCAGCGCGGGAAATGATATACACGGCACCGATGAGAAGGACAATGGGATTACGGAGAATCTTCAGGTCCAACTCCGCGCCGGAGAGAATGAAAAAGAGGATGGACAGCGGCGTTGTCCATCGGTCAAGCCGCTCCATGAGGGCGGCAGAGGTACTGCAGACATTACAGAATACAGTGCCGGTCATCATACATACCAGCAGAAGAGAGAATCCACAATGAATCGGACCAACCTTAAATTCAAGCATGGAAAGACTCACAGTCAGCAGTACGAAGGCAACAGAAAGGGATACCCGGTTGCCGCGAGAATGGAAATAACGCTCGCTCCAGTCCAGAATAAATCCGGCAACAGCACCCAGAAGGAGAGATAGTACGATCTCAACGAACGGCTCAACGACTACAGTGAGTACGCTGATCCCGCCCTGCTCAAGGGCGCCGGCAATGCCAAACGAGACGGAAAACAGTACCAACCCCACAGCATCGTCAATGGCAACCACCATTAGCAGAAGCTTTGTAAGCGGCCCGTCTGCCTGGTACTGACGGACTACCATAAGAGTGGCAGCAGGAGCCGTAGCGGCGGCGATTGCGCCCAGAGTGATAGCAGAGGGCAGAGAAAGCGCTGCCGGAAAGAGCAGATGGAGGGCAATCAAAGCGGTATCAACAATGATAGTCGTGACGACCGCCTGAAGAATTCCTATGGTAATGGCCTGCCGCCCCATACTGCGAAGTTCGGAAATACGGAACTCATTGCCGATCGTAAAGGCGATAAAGCCCAGCGCTGTGTCAGAGAAAACCTCAAATGTTTTAATGTCTGACATCGTGTGAAATCCGACACCTGAAAAATCCAGACGCCCTATACAGTAAGGCCCCAGAAGCAGACCTGTAATAAGATAGGCCGTAACGGCAGGCAGTCCGGCTTTTTTTGCCAGCCGCGACATAAGCAATCCCCCGATGAGGGAAAGTGAAATACAAAGAAGTGTATTTTGCATGATGACAACACCTTTCCCAGACTGCATCTGTCCGGCAGTCTGATTTGTTTTGTTCCAGAATCAAAGATATCACTTTTTATGGAAAAATCAAGTAAAACGCAAAGAAGAATACGAAAAATTAACATAGAAAATATCCGAGTCATGATGGAGAAAAATGTTGAATTTTACTAAAAAACGGACGCTGGACTGCCGCGTTTTTGATTTGATTATGTGAAAAACAGAGAGGAAATACAGAAAATCAAATAAAAAAATATATAAATTTACAAAACTACAACAATTCAGTCAGCCTGAATTGTTGTAAAATGTATTATCAGCCTGGACAGCCTGAACTTTTCGCGGAAAATCAGGAGTTCAGATGGTTCAGAGCGCAGCTTTTCATTGCTTATTTTGGAGACCGCCGCAGAGGGCAGTTGGACAAAGAGACATGCTCTGCAAGCGTACACAGACCATTGTCACGCAAATAATCCTGGAGGATCCAGGTGGCCTGAGTCGATTCCGGGCCGATGATGATTTCGGCAATCAGCTCTTCGAGGCCGATGCCGGCTTTTTTACACATGGACACGACATCCAAAGGATAGTATTTCTTGATACGCTCTGTCGTGATATGGTAGCAGGGCTTTACATCAAAGGACTCTGTTTCAAAAGGGGAAATAACCAGGCGGACCTCTTTTTCTGAAGAAAAGGAAGGATGCTTAAAGGCCACAGAGCAGACCCAGGCATGGTTGAGGGCCCGGAGAATATCGGGATCCTCCCCGGACAGTTCGAATTTATCTTTTACGAGCCGGTAGAATACATCAACCAGTTTATGTTCGGTCATATCGTCCTGATAGAAAACAGTCTGAAGCGACAGATTGCCCTCTGCCATTTTCTGCAGGCATCCACCATGAAAGGCAATACATACGCCGCGGCCGCGGTTTCCGTAACGTTCCCACTGAGCGGCGTCGTCACGGTAGAGAGAAAAACAGGCAGCATAGGCAGAATAAGCAAAATCCCTTTTTAACGCTTCCTGGAACAGCCGGCGTACCTTGTCTGCCCGCTCCAAATCCCCGTCTTTTTCAAGCCTTTTAGCAACCGCACTGCATAATCCGCTCATAAAAAGGCGCATTTCCGCTGCGTCATTCATATTTAGAACATTATTGACTCGAAGCTGTGCACAGTGAAGAATTCCGTTCAGCGCCTGAAAGTCAGTATAATGATAGAGAATGTCATTTCCGTATCCGCCCATTGTTTGATGCCTCCTGTCTGTGATAAAACGTTCCGGTAACAGTTTTGACCGGACCATAATAGCATGTCCTGCCAAACGTGTAGACTCTAAAAGCAGTATAAAGGATATTACGGGGAAAGACAAGGGCTGATACGAATTCTCTGCATATTGGACACGCAATCGCCAGGACGGGCATAGGATATAGTAAAAAATCCGATATGCCGGCACGTCAGAGTGCGGCGAACGGCATATCGGAAAGGAGGCATTATGACAGAAAAGCAACTGAGAGAAAAGCTTGTGAGTACCGCCAAAGGATGGCTTGGTCTGAGGGAAAGCAATGGTTCCTATAAAAAAATTGTGGATCTCTATAATTCTGTAAAACCACTGCCAAGGGGCTACCGGGTGAAATACCGTGACAACTGGTGCGCGGTGTTCGTCAGTGCGGCAGGCATGGCAGCAGGGATGTCCGATATCATTCTGCGGGAATGCGGGTGCGGAGCTATGATCGGGCTTTACGAGGCAGCCGGTCACTGGCAGGAAAACGACGCGTACAGGCCAAAGCCGGGGGATATCGTGTTCTATGACTGGCAGGACAGCGGAAAGGGCGATAATGTAGGTTATCCGGAGCATGTGGGGATCGTCTGCCGTGTCACCGGCAGCATGATCACAGTGATTGAAGGAAATAAGAATGATGCCGTAGAATACCGAAAGATTCCGGTAAACGGCAGATATATCAGAGGGTACGGCCTCCCTGATTATGAGAGCAAGGCGGAAAAAGAACAGGAAGCGGCCGGGGAAGAACCTGTCCGTGTATACACGGTGCAGGCCGGCGACACTCTAAGTAAAATTGCCCGGAAATATAATACGACCGTCGCCGCATTGGTAAAGCGAAACCATATTAAAAATGCTGACCGCATCGACGTAGGGCAGGTTCTGGAACTTGGCTAGCCCCAAACGGTATCGAAAACTCTGAGAAAACGCCGGCTTAAGCAGTGTTTTCTCAGAGTTTTTGGCAGAAGAACACGGATTTGAAGGGAGTATAGGGATTTTGCCGATGATAATGCCCGGCATGCAGGCATGCTGTCAAACGCAGATACGCGGCAGACTCTCTATGTGCACAAATCGAGTCGGTAGTTTACATTCATGCCGTCAAAATGCAGATGCGCGACAGATTCTGCTGAATGCTGCATGCAGGAATTTTACATATGGGACACATAAATTCAGGGGATGTTTTCTTCCTGAGGAGTATGTTCCAGAAAACATCCCTCTTCATGGGAATAGATCACGCCAATCGCCTGGAGATAAGCGTAGATGATGGTAGTTCCGACAAACTTCATACCGCGCTTTTTCAGGTCAGCAGACACTGCATCCGAAAGCGCGGAATGCGTCAGTCCTTTTTCATACACAACCTTGTTCCCTGTCCAATGCCAGATATAGTTGGAAAAGCTCTGATATTCCTGCCTGATCTCGCGGAATATTCTGGCATTAGTGACAGCGGCACGTATCTTTAACCGATTGCGTATGATTTGGGGATTTTCCATCAAACGGGCCAGCGCTGTCTCGTCATAAGCACAGACCTTTTCAAGATCAAAGCGGTCAAAAGCCTGACGGAAGGCCTCGCGCTTATTTAAAACACACTCCCATGATAAGCCCGCCTGAAAGGATTCCAGAATCAACATTTCAAATAGCTGATGGTCGTCATGTACGGGAACGCCCCATTCCTCGTCGTGATAGCAAAGATATGCACTGTTTTTGGGATTTGCCCACCAGCATCGTATTTTACCGTCTGTCCATTCCATATAACAGGCCTCCTATTCTTCCCAGGGCAATGTGACTGTCGTATATTCGTGATGAACGGCAGGCAGAAAACGGGAGAGAAGATCGTCGGTTCTCAGCCTCAGGCTGGAAGTATTGATGCAGGGATGACAGCCGACAAATTCATCTTTCAGCACATCGGAATCAATCAACAGCCGTACATGCCCGTCTGTATCATTGGCAAGTCCCAGAACGCTCACCGAGCCTGGAGTAATATCGAGAAAACGCTTCATATATTCGGAATCGGCAAAGGAAAGCCTGGCCGATTGAATCTGCCTGGACAATGTTTTGGTCTTGAATTTCTTATGCCCGGGCATCATCAGGAGATAAAATGCGGTTTTCTGGGCATTGCACAGGAAAAGGTTTTTGCAGATATGGACGCCGAGAACCTTTTCCACCTCTTCACAGCCCTCAATGGTAGCAGTGGCATTGTGGTCGATCCGGGAATAGGGGATGGATAACGAATCGAGAAGATCATATGTACGAAGTTCGACGGGAAGCCGCCCGTCCGGATTCTCGGGCCGTCCGGAAAAGACCGGTGAGGGGATGAAATATGAGACAGTGCCTTCCGGGCCATTGGCAGATGTCTGAATAGATGGATTCATAAGTTTGCTCCTTCTGAAAAAGTACTGGCATATTGGGCAGTAAGAGGCTATACTGGTAAAAACGAGGCCGTCTTGCGCCCTATGATACCATTATAAAGAAAAGTCCAGGAAAATCAAGAAATCGGAGAAAAAAATGAAAGAATGTCCAAACTTTAAAAAATGCGGCGGATGCCAGTATCTGGGAATGCCTTATGAGAAACAGCTGAAAGAAAAGCAGAAAATGCTGACAGGACTTCTGGGGACCTTTGGGAAGCTCCATCCCATCATTGGCATGCAGGATCCGTTTCATTATAGGAATAAAGTTCATGCCGTACTGGGGCGTGACCGGAAAGGACGGATTATATCCGGAGTTTACCGTGAAGGAAGTCACGAGATCCTTTCGGTAGAAACCTGCCTGATCGAGGATAAGACGGCAGATGCGATCATAAAAACCATACGGGAACTTTTGCCGTCCTTTAAAATCAAGGTTTTTGACGAAGATACTGGATATGGCTTTCTGCGCCATATTCTGATCCGCACAGCCCGGGCGACCGGCGAGATCATGGTTGTACTGGTAACAGCTTCGCCGGTGTTTCCCTCAAAGAACAACTTTGTAAAGGCACTCCGGAATATCCACCCGCAGATTACGACTGTGGTGCAGAATGTGAACGGGCGGAATACCAGTATGGTTCTGGGGGAAAAAGAACACGTACTGTATGGCCCTGGCTTTATCGTGGACAGACTCTGTGGCTGCCGTTTCCGCATTTCCGCCAAGTCTTTCTACCAGGTAAATCCAATTCAGACGGAGGTCCTCTACCAAAAGGCCATCGAGGCGGCAGGGCTTACAGGGAAGCAAACGGTGGTCGATGCGTACTGCGGAATCGGAACAATCGGGATCGCTGCGGCGTCCAGGGCCAGGGAGGTAATCGGGGTCGAGCTTAACCGCGACGCGGTGCGGGACGCTATCACGAATGCCCGCATGAACACAGTCAGAAATATCCGTTTTTACTGTAATGATGCAGGAAAATTCATGACACAGATGGCTTCCCAGGGGGCGAAAGCAGATGTTGTGTTCCTGGATCCGCCGCGCAGTGGGAGCACAGAGGAGTTTATTGAGGCCGTGGCTCTGCTGGGACCGCAGAGAGTGGTCTATGTTTCCTGTTCCCCGGAAACACTGGCGAGAGATCTGAAGGGGTTTGGGAAACGCGGATATTGTGTACGGGAGATGTGGCCGGTGGATATGTTTCCGATGGCGGGGCATACAGAATGTGTGGTGTGGATACAAAAGAAACATATCTAGAATCAAAAAGAAATAAAGAGGCAACTACAATGGAAAAAAACAACCCAAATACAATATAGAATACGAGATTGAAGCTGTAAAACTGGCAAAAGAATCTGGCGGTGCAAAAGCGACGGATGAATCACAGAAAAAAATAAAACGGGCTTGCCATGAGAAGACAAGCTGGAATCTTGACAGTACTCTGACGTAAAGGTATAATGATCTGAATGAATTGTAAGCAGCCTATTACTTAGCCCAGCGGCCAATACGAAGGAGAAACGTGAATGAAACGAGAAGATCTATACAAGTGGATTGATTTGCAGCCTGAGATTGTCCGGCAGTTAAACCAGATCGGCGGGAGCCTGGATCTTGAGGCTCTGGAACCACATTTGAAACGATTATCAGACAGAAAAACAGCAGCCCAGGCTTATCGGGATCTGAAAGCACTATTTAAAGAAGATTCTGACCACCTGCAGATGTTATATTGTCATTTGGAATGCGCCCGGCGTGCGTTCGACAGATATGAAGCAAAGCATATCCCTCAAACGATATATGTGGATACGATGAAATGCTTCACGAGGTTTATAGAGGAATGTGGGAAGAAAAACGGGCGGTTGTTTTTTGATCGTGGATGGTGGACCTACCGGCAGGTCAGTATGAGCCTGTTCCGGATAGGGGAACTGGAATATGAATTTACCTCCTGGCAGGGTGAAAATGTAATCGGATTGCACATCCCGTCAGATGCGGATTTTTCCGAAGCGGCGGTGGATGCTTCCCTGAAGCAGGCCAAAGCATTTTTCCAGACATACTTTGGCGACTACCATTATGACAAATATACGTGTGGCTCCTGGCTGATATCACCGGCTCTTACGCCGCTTTTGTCCGGACACTCCAACATATTATCGTTTCAGAAACGGTTTCATGTCGTGAGCGAGGATGGGAAGGATAAGGAATTTATCGAATGGTTATTTGAGGCCCCAATCGACACAGATTACGAAACACTGCCTGCCGATACCGGCCTGCGAAGAAAAGTCAGGGAATTGCTGCTAAATGGGAAAACCATTGGCTCTGCATATGGAATTATGAAAGATGAAAGCATGACAGGAAAAGCAGCCGTTTGTCTTACCTCTGGAAATTCTCCTGTGCAATGCGAATAAAATCCCGTGCGTAGGCCGGAAGATAGGCTCCTTTTCGATAAGCAATCGTCAAAGTGCTGAATGCCCCCTGATCTCCAACCGAAAAGCACAGCGGTGGGTACTGCAGTTCTATATTTTTCAAATAAGTTTCGGGGATAAAACACAATCCCAGCCCCTTTTGGCAGAGTTTTATGCAGGTTACAGTATTTCTTGTGCGCATGGGAACAGACGGATGGATCCCATATTGTTTAAATAATTCCAGCGCGATCTGCCCGGTCGTCTGATCTGGAAAATGCAGGATGAATGGTTCATTCGCAAGCAGCCGCAGATCAATCTGCGGATACTCGGCCTTACTTCTTTTTACCCCCAATGATGCGAGCGGATGGCTGGCAGGCATCACAAGCAGTACTTCTTCTCTTAAAAGCATCTTATATTCCAGCTTTGGGTGCGGTTTTGCTTCATTAAAGACCGCAAAATCGAGTTCGTCGTCTAAAAGAAGTTTTTCCTGAATCGCATAGGTCTCTTCTCTCAGATTTACTCTGACTCCAGGATATTGCTCGTGAAAGCGTTCCATAATCCGGGGCGCCATACAAGCGCTGCGCATCAGAGGGAAGGCGACGTTCAGCTCTCCTTCCCTGCCGGATATAAGATCCTGCCGCTCTTTTTCCCAATCCTCATGTACCGCCAATAGTTTCCTGGCATATTCCAGATACCTTCGTCCCAGATACGTCGGGATGTAGCTGTTCCCGCTGCGCACGAAAAGTTTTCCATTCATCTCGCGCTCGAGTTTTTGCAGATGCTTTGTCAGGGTCGGCTGAGAAATATAGAGTTCTTCGGCTGCCCGGCTGAGATTCTGATGCTTTGCAATACATAAGACATAGTTAAATTCCTGAAAATTCATATTATACATTCCTCATACAGTACTCAAAGATCACGATTTGTGGCTGCTCAGAGAGAGCGTCACGGTCTGACAGCGCAGGCAAAAAACATGGAATTTCGTTCATACAGGGATAGCCCATTGATATTCCAGTTTGGCATAATTTTTATGGAAAATATGAATTTGACATTCCTGCTTTCCCATTATACTATAGTCATAGAACGACAATCAAGAGAAAAGGGAGGATGCTTTATGGAATCTGTTTCTTTGCTGATTAAAAATGCAAAGGTATTTAATACCTACCTGAAAAAATTTATTCCTGCGGATGTCTCTGTGAAGGAGGGCAAATTTTATTACATTGACCGGAAACAGGATATGCCGTTTGAGGCGGATACCGTGCTTGACGCAGGAGGGATGTATATGATTCCGGGACTTGTGGATATCCACATGCATATCGAGAGCAGTATGATGACTCCCGGCCCGTTCGGAAATCGTGTTGCATTATACGGCGTGACTACAATCGTATCGGAGCCCCATGAAATGGCAAATGTGAAAGGCGTGCGTGGGATTCGGGAGATGATTTGTGCCGCGAAGGATACGCCGATTGATATTTTTTATGGGATTCCAAGCAGTGTACCATCCACAGATGAACGGCTGGAGACAACAGGGGGAATCATCAACTGCGATGCGATGAAAGAACTACTGGATGAAAAGAATGTGATCTGTGTTGGAGAAATCATGAACTGTCGGCAGATAATTCGGGAGAATCGTCTGGAAATCACGAAATTTCTCGATTATCTGCGCAGGGAACGTCCCGGGTACGTGATAGAGGGCCACTGTCCGTCGCTTGTTGATCTTGACCTCGCCAGGTTTTTGTATCTGGGAATCGACGCGGACCACACGGAACATACATTAGAAGAGGTAAAACAGCGTATTGAAAACGGGATGTTTTTCGAGATCCAGGATAAGATGCTGAAGCCTGATGTGCTGGAATACATTTGTGAGAACCGGCTCTATGAATATTGCTGCTTTGTGACGGATGATACTATGGCTGACACTCTTTATGAAAAAGGCCAGTTAAACTATGTCGTACAAAAGGCAGTCGAAGCCGGATTCCCTGTGGAAATGGCAATATACTGTGCGACCTATACTCCGAGCCGGAGAATGCATCTGCACGACCGGGGCGCCATTGCTCCTGGAAAGCTGGCCGACTTTGCCTTGCTTGACGATCCGGCTGTTATGACGCCGTCTTTTGTATACAAAAACGGGGTTCCAATATTTTCGCAGGAAAACAGACAGGTGCTTCCGGTGTCATATCAATTTCCGGCGGATTTCTATCAGAGCGTCAGCCTTGCGCCTGTAACGCTAAAGGACTTTCAGATTCCAGTGGATACGGACAGGGAGGAAGTCACGGTACGTGCAATCGAGGTGCATCCCGACCGCACGCAGACAACGGAAAAGTTTATTACAATGCCAGTGCAAAATCATACCCTGGACTGGAAAAGCAGCGGCTGCCTGTTGGCAATGGTCTTAGAACGACACGGTAAGAATGGGAACATCGGATATGGATTTATCACTGGTTCCTGCCTGAACACCGGAACCGTTGCCACTACTTACTTCCATGACCATCATAATCTCTTTGTTGCCGGAGACAATCCGGAAGATATGCTGTTTGCGGTGAGGCGGATTCAGGAAACCCAGGGGGGGGATTTTGACGGTGAAAGACGGAAGAGTCCTGGCAGAGCTTTCACTGCCAGTATGCGGGATTCTCTCCGAACAGGGAGCCGGGGACACGGCTTTTGGATTAAAGGCAGTCCGCGAAAGTCTGGAAGCACTTGGATATCGGCATAAGAACCCGGTGATGTCGCTGGGAACACTTGGCCTGCCGGTGAGTCCGGCTTTAAAGCTCACAGATCACGGGCTTATAGACGTCAAACAGGGCGTAGTGGTACCATTAAATGATAACCAAAGGGCTGTTACAAACTGATCGCGTTCTGCAATATAAGACGTATGTTACAAAATGCTGCCGATTGCGCGGTTCTGT
>Ga0224740_10368_pt1 | contig 12896 bp, 10 predicted proteins | sample LIM_E_Water_Bulk_FD_161634 | JGI IMG/M metagenome (GOLD analysis project Ga0224740, IMG submission 161634) | Enriched cells from gastrointestinal tract of the lab mouse from Pacific Northwest National Laboratory (PNNL), Richland, Washington... | ecosystem: Host-associated > Mammals > Digestive...
ACCAGGATACATTTTGGACAAAACGGTTCAAAAGCCCGTTACTGCTGGTAAAGCTACCGTCAAAGTCCCTGATGGAAGAGTATTGGAGACTTTTCACTTCCTCTAAAGCGGGCGGATTGGAAACGCCGCTGATTTCGATATAGCGATAGCCGTGGAAAGTGAATTTCGGCTGATAGACCTCTCCGTCTTTTCCGCTGCAGATATAAACGTCGGTACTGGTAGCGTCCCGGTAGTTTTCCAGCATCATGGTTCCGATTTTTCCTTCATATTCGGGCATATCAGGGTAAAGCACTTCGGCGTAACGGATGACAACCTTTGTTCCTTCCTTTTCATGGAAAGTAATCTTGGGAACGCCTGCCATTTCCTGTTCCAAATCATAAATGTAAACGCCCGGTTCCTGCTCCTTTACGGAACGGGCGCAGCGCTCGTCCACAATATAAACGGGGGCGTCGTATTCTCCGACGAGCTTAGGGGCGCTCTGGTTGACGGCAGGCCAGGAACGGCCGAAGCCGGGGGGCATAGTGCGGTACTTTTCAATGGGCACGGGAGTTACCGTTACGGGAGCTTCCCATTCGCTGTCATCGTAATCCCCTTTCGAGTAATCTTCATAAACCGCCGCTTTCCTCGCGTCAAAATGCTCTCCGGCAAAGAAGCCGGCATAGGTATGAGGTCCGCCGCCGAAATATTTCCAGTCGCCGGCGCCGCTTACCCGCTCCTGTATGCTGCCGTCATCGTAGGTGAGGACGATTCTGGCAAGCAGAGCTTCCTTATCTCCGAAATAATTAAAGTTCTTTACGGTAAAAGTCTGAGCCTCGCTCCACCAGCCGGAGGCTAACGTTACCCCCACGCCGTTTTTGCCGGCGGAAAGGAGAGGGGTGATATCGTAAGTCTGATAATTAAGCCGCCTGTCATACTGGGTAATCCCGGGAGAAAGGAGCCTTTCCGTAATGGGCTTTCCGTTTACCATACATTCATAAATTCCGCGGGCGGTTATGTACAGACGGGCTTTTTTCAGAGCTTTTTTTTCATCGACAGTCAAAGCTGTCCTCATCATGGGAATAGATGTGGAAGAGGGGTCCGCGGTGACCTGGCCGTTTTCCATCACGAACACGCCGTCTGCGGCAGCGACCTTTCCGTCAAAAATACTTTTCTCCCCATAGAGATTTCCCTCTGGCGTTTCAAGGATAAAGGTGTTGGAGGGATGACGCATATTTTTTACTTTCAGATATTTGAAATGGGCCTGACAGCCTTCTCCGGCAAAAAAGCCGATTTCGTTTAAGCGGGGATAGGTGAGCACGTCGTTGAAGCCCCTTGGATTTAAGGTGCGTCCGGCAAGGCGTACACCGCCTCTGGGCAGGTGGGCTAAAACGGCGTCCACCAGAATGCCGTCCACATAGGTAAAGGAATTGTTGCCGTCTACTTCAATGCGGAGTCTGTGGAAATTCTTTGCGTTTTCGGCGGTAATTACAGGGGTTTTTATCTCCCCTTCAAAATTTACCAAATCCACGGAGGCGAAGGGAACGTCCTTTTTATCCTCAGGCGCATAACCCACCCGGTAGATATCCAGCTTTGGGCTGTCCCCTGACAGATTGATTTCAAAACGGATGTAATTTTCCCCCTCCATTCCAAGCTCGTTTTTGGTATGGTCAAGAAGACGGAAGTCGTTCGCTCCAAAGACAACGCCGGCCCGTCCGCGTCCGCCTGGGATGGCAAGCTCCGTTTCCAGAATAAACACGCCTCTGTTTTCCGCGCATACCGTGTAGCGGGGCGCGCCAATCCACTGAGCCGTCCCGAAAGCCGCGCCGGTCTCGTCCATCAGGCCGGTTTCAAAGAAGGAGGAAGCGCTGTCGCTGTCTCCGTAGTTATCCCACACGGTTACATTCACCTGATAGGAAGTGCAGGGGATAAGCGAGGACCCGCCGTAGGAAATGCCTGTGGATACGCCGGTATCGAGTTTTCCCGAATCCCACACACATTTGTCCGGGGCGTCAGTGCCGCCGGCATCCAGATTGAAAACCTGTATCCGGCAGGCAATCTGTAATACGTTTTGCTTCGTGGAGGTAAGCAGCCAGGAAAAACGGGGAACCGCTTCGTCAAGCCCTAATGGCTGCTCCTGATATTCCACGAACAGTTTGGTGATTTTTAAACTCATGTTTTGCTCCTTTCTTCTGTTATGATGTTTACGAAAACATCTGGTGTTACGATTTTGGTTTTTGCCAGTTGAAAGTCTTTTGCATTACAGGTTACAATATATTCTGCATTTGCATGAACGGCGCATTTATCCTGTAAACAATCCTCAAAGTCATGGAAATCTGAATTTTTAACAGCTTCTTTTATTTGCGCCTGCGTCGCGCCTGTTACTGTCAGCATATCGCAAATATTACTAAGCCAGGCTCTTGCTTTTTCTTCTGTTTCCTGCTTTTTAATCACATACCAGATAATAGACAAAGAGTGAAACGCAATATAACCTTCGAAAGCATTTTCCGCACATAGTTCCATTATTTTAAGGCAATCATTTTTGTAAGGGTCCTCTCTTTTTGTAATAAATTTATCAGTACATTTGTATCAATTAGCGAGGTTATATTTTTCATCTATTGCACTCTCCATTAACTTCCTATAATCAAAATTTTTCGGATATGTTGATTGCTCCCTCATTTCCAACATGTTTTGAAATGCCTTTTTCTTGCATGCTATCGATGCCTTTTGCTCCGTTTCATTTTTGGCTTCTGCGGATATGCCGTGCTGTCTGGCAATTTCATCTGCCATGACAAGAATCAGTCTTATCCCGTCTTCCGGTAATTTCATTATTTTTTCATAGACTTCCTGCTGTATTGTCACATCCATCACTCCCTTCAAATTTTAAATCTGCCCATGCTATCACTTCATTAATCAAAATTTCCTGTTTTTATATGATAAACTGCCAGGCTATAAAGCAACCACAGTCTCAACCCCCGCCTCCAGCGGATAAGCCCTCTCCTTCACCCACAGCGTCCCGCCCCAAATTTCGGACAGTACCCGAACCTCCTCTTCGTTTACGGACACTTTCACGCATCCGCCAGGAACGGGCACCTTTCCGGAAAAGGATTTCATATCCCCCAGTACGGGGCGCACGTCAAAGGTGCTGTAAGAGCGGCCCGTATTTTTTACCCCCATGCGGTAACAGCCGAGAAGATAAATGGGGCTTGCGCTCCATGCGTGGCAGAGGGATTTTTCGTAAGGGTTCCCATACATGGCATAGTGCTCTGCACCTGTCTTTTCCGGGTCGTACTCCTCGTATAAAGTGGTAGCTCCGGTGGCAAGCATACTTCCGTAATAATTGCGGATGGATTCCTCCAAAAGCTTCGTGTTTCCTGCCATACAGTGTACCTGATTTTCATAAAATTTGAAATAGGGAGTGGTGATTTGCGCAACCTCGTCGTTTAAAATTACCCGCTCATAAATCTCCTTTTTCTGCTCTTCGCTGCAATCCAGAAAGAGACAGGCTAAAATATTGCTGTGCCTTGTGACATTGCGTTTTCCCGACTCATAGCTGTCGATAAAGACCTTTTTTTCCGTATCATAAAAATAGCGGAATATCGCTTCCCGGAGAAGATTTGCCCTCTGGCGGCACCCTCTGTCGTCGTTCCCGGTAATCCGGCAGATATCGCTGTAGCTTTCCAGCGCCCTGGCATATAAAATCTGCTCCCCGCATAAGGCGCCCGTCTTATCCATATCCGCCCAGTCGATAAAAATCCAGTCTCCGGGCTTTTCACGCATGAATCCGTCCTCATCCGTCCGCCCGAGGCAGAAAGACATTATCTCGTCAAGCTGGGGGAAAATCTGGTTAAGGAAATCCTCGTCCCCGTAGGTGTAGAAGTAATCATACAGGCTGATAATCCAGAAAAAGGTGTAGTCCATAATGGTGTTGATATGCATCTTAAAGGGACTCTTTCCCCCAAGGGCAATCAAGGTACGTTTTTCCAGCTCCCTGTCAAAAAACAGATAGCGGTTGACGAAAAGGCTCTGGTAAGCGTCCGCCGACCACACCCAGCGGTCGCGTTTGATGCCGTCCAGCAGAAATTCCCGGCTGTTTAAGTGGAAGGTGTAAGCCGCCACATCCCAGACCCTGTTGATGATTTCTTCATTACAGCGGAATTCCCCCCTGTATTCTAAAGGAAGGTATTCATACTCCGCAGAAACCTCCGCTCCCTTATCGCTGGCAAAAATATAGCGGAAAGCATGGGGGTCATAGGAAAGCGTGCCGCCGGATTCGCCCTTCGGAAGCATGCTGCCGTCCAATATACTTTCCGGGCAAACGCCCTCGTCCGCCGGATTTGTTTTCCGGGGCGTATCCTCAAAGCGAATCACACACCATTTCGGGTCAAGCGCCTCCTCCCGGGATTCCCCGAAGCGGACGCTGACCTTCTCATCCTTAAGCCCGAAAAATACGGTTCTGGCAAAGGTTTCCTTTCCAAAATCGAAGAGCACGCCGTCTGACAGAATTTCTTTTTTCACATAATCAATCTTTTCATAGGAAAAAGGAAATACCTCAGGCGTCTTTTCCGGATTCTGAAAGCAGTCGTAGCAGCCCACAGGCGCCCAGTCCTGGCTCAAATCATCCGCCTCCCAGCTCTCGTCGCTTTCAATTGCGCCGTCCACGAACAGGCAGGGGAAAGTGCCTGTTCCGGCAACCCTTATGGAAATCGTAACTGTACCCGGTTTAAGGGTGATTTCCGGCTGTCCTCCGTATTTTGTCTGCTCCCAGGGCATATCGCCGCCGATTGTGGTGGAAAAATCCCCGCAGGCTCTTATCCGTACCACGCCGCCGTCTGTGGTCACCTTTTTGCGGAAATTAACCACCGGCTCCGGCGCGTAAAGCTTCCATACCACCGGCTCGGGATAGCCGTATTGCTGTCTGCGGTTGTGCAGCAGAAGATTGTGGTACACCTCAAATTCGCCGAATTTCCAAATCCATTTGCTCATAATGTTTTGCTCCTTATTTTACTCTATCTTACCATATTTAAACCGGCTCGGGGAATAGAAATTCTCAGAGCCGGAAGTAAATTCTTATATGTTAGTGGTGGGCTATTAAGGGGGCTGTCATCCTTTCACGCCGCCTACAACAATTCCCTTTACAAAGTACTTCTGGAAGAAGGGATAAATGCACAGAATAGGCAGCACCCCAATTACTGCAATCGCCATACGGATGCTGACGCTGGGCAGCTTTGACACGTCTACACTGGAGGTTACAGAGCTTTGTCCGCTGGTCAAATACTGAATATTAGTGATGATTGTATTCAAAATCGCCTGAATGCTGTACAGGTTTTCATCCGTGATGTAATACATGCTGTTCATCCAGTCGTTCCAGTAGCCGAGTCCCACCATAAGAGAAATGGTAGCCATCATGGGTTTTGACAGGGGAAGCACAACTGTCCAGAGAATCCGGTATTCCCCTGCGCCATCAATTCTGGCAGCTTCAAGGAGCGCGTCAGGAATGTTGGCGGTAAAGAAGGAACGCATCATGATAATGTAGAACGCATTTAGTAAAAGGTTTGGAAGAATCAGCGCAAGCAGCGTGTTTTTAATGTGAAAGGTTTGTGTCCACATCATATAGGTAGGAACCAGGCCGCCGTTAAACAGCATGGTAAAAAATACGAAAAAGGAAAACCCATAGCGGAATGGAAGCTCTTTTCTTGAAAGAGGATAGGCAAAAAGCGTAGTCATAAGAACGCTGCAGACAGTACCGATTGCCGTTACCAGAATGGTGATTCCATAGCCTTTTGTGATTTTCATACTACTTTTAAACAGATAGGTATAGGCGTTTAATGTAAAATCCTTCGGGAAAAAGTTGTAGCCGAATTCCGCCAGCGCCGATTCGCTTGAAAGAGAGGACGATATCAAAAGAAGAAAGGGCGCAATCACCGAGATGGTCAGCAGAATAAAAATAATATTTAATATGATTTGTCCTGTTTTATTTTTGGAAACCATGATTTTCTCCTTTCTCAGAATAACGCATTATCTTCATCAATCTTACGGACAATGAAATTGGCAGTCAGCACCAGAATAAAGCCAAGGACGGATTGTAAAAAGCCTGCTGCCGAGGAGCGCCCGATATCGTTAAGCTGCGTCAGACCCTTGTAAACAAACACGTCGATGGTATCTGTTACGGAGGATATCAGGCCGGAACGCATGGGAACCTGATAGAACAGACCGAAATCTGTATAGAACATACGGCCCAGGTTGAGAAGCACCATAGTAATGATGGTTCCACGAAGTCCGGGGAGGGTTACGTGCCATATCTGTTTCCATTTATTTGCACCGTCAACGGTGGCTGCCTCATACAGGGACGAATCGATACCGATTACCGTTGCGTAATACAGAATACTGGAATAGCCAAAGCCTTTCCACAGGTTGACAATGACGAGTATAAACGGCCAGTACTTTGAGGTGGTGTACCAGCTTATCGGCTCGCCGCCCATGGAAACAATCAGTTTATTTAAAAAGCCGTTTTCCTGACTTAAAAATCCGAATACAATGTAGGAGACCACTACCATGGAAATCAGGTAGGGTATCAGAATTACTGTCTGATAAATCTTTTTGTTCATGGTACCCCGCAGGTTATTGAGCATAATTGCGATTGCCACGGCAAGGAGATTGCCCAGTAAAATAAACACGATATTATAGCCTACGGTGTTACGGATAATATTAAGCGCGTCCTGTGTCTTAAAAAGATATGTAAAATTGCTGAAGCCTGTCCAGGGGCTTCCCCAGATACCCTTGCTGTAATCATATCGCTTAAAAGCGATTGCAAGTCCCGCCATGGGAATATAGTTATTTATAATAAGGTAAATAAAACCGGGCAGCATCATGGAAAACAAAGCCAGTGTCATTTTGGTTCGGGCGCGTTTTTTTCCGGGTTTTATGGGTGCTGCCTTTACAGCTGTTTTTGCCATAGCATCCTCCTTTTTTTAAAAATCCGCTGCCAGAGTTTTTATTCATCTCCGGCAGCGGTCTGATAGTCAGCGCTGTCTTTTATGCAGCGGTAGCAGAATCAGGTTTTCTGACAATGAAAGCCGCTGTTGTATATCAGATTTCGATTTAGCGGCCTTTAGTTTTACTGCGCCAGATAAGCGTCAAGCTGCTTCTGCTTTGCATCGATGATATCCTGCAGTCCGGCTGCTTCAAATTCAGCGTTTGCCTGTGCAATGGTACTTTCGATGTCAACGCTTCCTGACATCAGAGCCTTGTAATATTTATCCATGATATTGCAGCAGGCAGTATACTGGTCTGTAACCTCCGTGGTATCAAATGCAAAGCCAAATGCTTTAGTTTTTAAACTGTCTTCGTTAAACTTAAGCAGGTCGTCAAAGAAAGTGGGGCCGTTTACATCAAGGGGCAGAGTTTTTCCTGAATAAGGGGTAATCCAATATCCCTCTGCCATGCCGTATCCGCAGTCGGCGGCTGTTTTTCCTTCCGGGAAGGAGATGGTGCCGTCATCGTTCTTTGTGTAATGAGTTCCCTCGATTCCGTCTGTTAAAAGTGTTTCAACCTCTGCATCGATATAAAGAATTTCCATAGCTTTCCATGCAGCGTCCTTATCTTTGGAGTTCTGGTTAATGCCGTAGCACAGAGCCTGATAGGAATTTGACTGCGCCCAGTTGGTGATGACGACGGTACGAATCATGCCCGCAATGTTGTTTACGGAATAATTATCAAAGCATGCAATTGCCTGGTCGTTTCCAATCAGCGACTGGAACGGCTGGGTGTTGCTTAAGATATCCTGCATAATCAAACCATCTGTATACCAGGAACGTGTCCATGTGCAAAATTCTCTGAAATCCTCGGTGTCAAACAGGTTCTGAACTTCTGTCACCTGTCCCTGCTGAGGAAGAACACCAATGAATTTTTCATCGCCAAGTCCGTCCCAGGTCCATGTGCTTGTGATACTGTCAGAACCTTGCGGAACCAGAGCATAACGGTCGGGATATGCTTCATGGGCAGCCCGAAGGAAAGCGTCAATATCTTCCATGGTAAGTGTCTGTCCATTTTCAATGTTAAATTCCGCCGCAATATCGGCATCAATATTCAGTCCGATGATGTTACCGAAGTTCCTGAGATTGGGAACCGCATAAATCTTACCGTCAATGGTTGTTCCCTTCATTTCATCCGCGGACCACACCGCCTTAAATTCGTCAGAGGCATTGGCATAGTAGTCTGTTAAATCTGTCATCTGCCCGTTCTTTACATAAGTGGAAAGCGGAGTCATAAAAGCGGCGATAATGTCGGCTTCGTCGCCAGTGAACAGAAGATTTGACTGTTGAAGCCAGTTGCCTGTGGTTATAAATTCAAGGTCTAAATGAATCTGGTATTTTTCTTCCGTGATTTTGTTGATGGCTTCTTCCACCATGTCCTTGTCTGGAAGGTCATATACGGTGGGGATGGTTACGTTAACGGATTTGATTTCTTCGTTGCCGCCTGGGGCGCTGTCACTTCCGCTCTGTCCTGACGAAGCACTGTCGCCGTTACCACCTCCGCATGCCGCAAGGGAAGTAACTATAACTGCCATTCCAAGCAACGCTGCAAGTTTTTTGAATCTCTTTTTCATGTCTTATCCTCCTGACTTAAGTTATAATCCATTGTGATAAGACATATTCTACGCTGTTTTCCGGCATTAATCTGTAATTTTCATGATTTGCTTTGTTCTTTTTGTGATGTGTGATTTTATGATTATTAAAGATTTGTTGTTTTTGTGATTTTAATTGTTCTTTTTGTAACCATCAGGAATCCGCTCACTTCTGGTATTCTTTCCGGTATTCCTGGGGAGTCAGGTTCGTCATTTTTTTAAACATTTTTGAAAAATGCGAAAAATTGTCGTAGCCGATTTTGGACGCAATAATACCGATGGAAAGCCTGGAATGAGCCAGGAGGGTTTTGGCTTCGTTCATTTTTTCGGAAAGCACAAAATCTTTAAAGGTGGCCCCTGTCTGCTGTCTGAACAGCCTGGAAAAATATTCTTCATTCAAATGAACATGTTCCGCGACTTCTGTCCGGGAAATATTTTTATTCAGATTTTTCTTTACAAAACGGATTGCCATATCAATGGAGTTTTCATCTGCGCTTTTTTCAGGAGCGTCTATATCTTCAAGTAAAATTCCCTTTTTTCTGTCTGTGTTATGTAAAAGGCGTCCTGTTAACCTTCGGTAAGCGGCGTAAAAGTTATTGTCTTCCGGGGTGGCTTCAAGACTTTCCGGGTAAAGCGCAATGGAAAAATCCATATTTTCATCAATAAAAGCATAAAAAGTTTTCAGATAATTTCCCATCAGTTCTCTGGTGACTTTTCTGTTCTCAATCACCAGAAAAATCCAGTATCTGTCCTCTGGCTGGCAGACAATTCCAACCTTTCCTTTCTGTAGGGAAAACAATTCCTCAAGGACATTGCAGAATACGAGACTTACCAGCTTTTCGCTCCATATGTTGGTAATCTTTTTCCATCTGACAATTTGAATCAGGGAAAGATGAATGGAGCAGTTTTCATATTCGGAACGGAAAATTTCATGAAAATGCCTGAATATCTGATTGGCGTCTTCGCTTTTTTCCCGGGCGGCTTTTGCGAGCATGGTTTCCAAAATATGATTGCTCTGTTCCATAACAGCTTTCTGGCTGTCCATAATCTGGAGGATTCTCTTATTGTTCCGAATTTTATCCCATACCTTCAAAAGGGTTTTCTCCACTTCCTCATATCTGACAGGCTGTAAAATGTAGTCAAAGCCTCCCATTTTAATAGCCTCGCGTGCATAGTCAAATTCTGCGTGAGAGGTAAGGAAAATACATTCGATTCCGGGGAATTTATCCTTGGCCCAACCGCACAGAGAAAGACCGTCCTCCTCGGGCATTTCGATATCGCTAACCAGTACGTCTACCACAAAATTCATAAGAACCAGTTTTGCTTCTTTGGCACTACAGGCAGTATAAACCTGTCCCACAGGCAATTTGTCCCAGCGAATTCCGTTTTTCAGACTGTCCACAATTGCTTTCTGGTCGTCTACCAATAACACATTCATTTATTGTATCCTTTCCGGTATTACCAATTCACTTAACGCACCGCCACAGTTGTTAAAGCTGTACTCTACCCGCTCTCCATATAAAATTCTGCACCGCCTCTTAATGTTGTTAATGCCCACGCTTTTTGTGCCTGCAGATACGTCCCCATTAATTTCCAGCAGAATTTCTTCAGGATATCCCTGTCCGTTATCCTGCACAACCAAATCCAGAAAATTTCCCTCCGCTGTGGAAAGGCAGCTTGCGGCAATCTGGATTTCCAGCGTGACATTGCAGTCCCCGAGACGGGCATACTTCACACTGTTTTCTACAAAGGTCTGAACGGCAAGGACTGGAACCATCCATTCTAACGCCTCGTCATCTTTGGTAATTTCACAGCTTACGGGCCTTCCTGTGACATGCTTTTGCATATTTACATAGTTTTCCACAAAATTAAGTTCCATTTTTAGAGGAACAAGCTCCTGCTCCGCCTGAAGAAGATAGCGGAGGTGTACAGAGAGATTCAGTATCAGCTCCTGCATTTTATCTGTCTGCCCTTCCATGGCAAGAGCGTTCAGAGTTTTCAGGCCGTTTAAATAAAAATGAGGTTTTAGTTGGAGCTGAAGATACTGCATTTGAGCCTTTTGCTTTTCAATAATTTCTTCATATACCAGAAGCTTCTGCTTTTTCAGCTCATGAACCATTTCCCCCAAGGTGTTGTTCACCTCCTGCATCTCGTAAAAGCGGCATGCCAGGGAAGGGATTTCTGAATTGGAACCCCTTCGTATGGAGTTCATAGTGTCTGTGAGCTGGCGGAGAGGTCGTACCAGTTCATTGCGTATAAAAAGGCGCATGAAGGCCACGGCCAGAATGGAAAGGCCGGTAAGAGCAAGAAGCAGAAGCTGTTGGCCGTTTAACAGTGCCCATATATTTAAGGGGTAGGCGGTACAAATCCAGATATCTGCATTGGGAATCCGGCTTCCGTAGACCTGATATCGGGCAATCCGCCTGGAAAAGCTGTCCATATGATTTGCCGTCTCGTCGGACAGGTTCAGGCTTTCGGCCAGCTCTTTATTTTGTAAAACGATGTCCGGGCATAGAATTGCAATCTCCGGGGCTTTTCCTGAGGCTTCGGAAATTGCGGTTCGGGCATCAGGCAGGATGTAGATTCCATATAAAGAAACATTTTCCCGGTTAAAACTGATAATCAGATAAATTTTATCTTCAATGGATATGGCTTTCCAGTTTCTGCCCATCTGGACCTGGGGCTGGGTTTCAAGAAACTCCCGAAGCCTTCTGGCATGCACCGCGTCTATTTTGTTTCCGTCCACGTGATACCAGACCTTCTGGTAACCATGGTAAAAGATATAAAATCCATTAAAGTTTTCATCAATCATCATCCGGCTTCTTAAGGTTTCCCGAAGTTCATAAGCATGACTGTATTCCACCAGAGATTCTTGTATTTTCTGAAGGGCACGGAAATCCTTATCATTGATAAAGACCTCGGAAAGCTGCCTGTCAATGCTATCCATTGAGTCTTGAGCCTTCTCCGTGAAAGAGATGATGGCATCAAGATTTGTATTTGCATTTTCCATCTGGTATTTTCTGATAAGATACCAATCCATCAGAAGCATCAAAACCAGAAAAGAACTGTAGCCGACCATGACGATGAGCATAACGGTACGATTTAAGTACAGGTAATTGTTTTTTTCTTTTTTCATGGCAATTATCCAATTACTTTCTCTATATTGATTACACCGTAGACAAAAGCCTGAAATCAAAAAAATTCTGTTCCGTTAAATAAGCGCTTTCCGTTGCAATCATCGCCGGAGTCGTGGCCTTTAGTCCCGAAAACAGCCCCACCCCCAGCATCACAATCGCAAGAATCGCCATATACCGGCCAAGGCTGCCTTTGATTTCCCTGATTGTAGTCTTAATCATCCCGCTGCTCATTTATTCCACTCCCTGTTGCTCAAACTCAGCCTCCCCTTAAAAACGTGCGCCGTCGGGCGCACCATGGGAAGAAGGAAGAACGGCTCGTAAGAGACACTCTCTTCATTTTACCACTCGATTTCCTCCACCGGAACAATATTCTCGTTCAGCTCCATCTTCCGCACCGTCCCGCTCTTGACCGTAATAATTCTGTCCGCCATTGCCGTAAGCGCCTGATTGTGGGTAATCACCACCACCGTCATCCCGTTTTTCCGGCAGGCGTCCTGCAGCAATTTCAAAACCGCCTTGCCCGTGTTGTAATCCAGCGCTCCCGTAGGCTCGTCGCACAGAAGGAGCTTCGGATTCATCGCAAGGGCTCTTGCAATGGCCACTCTCTGCTGCTCCCCGCCCGATAACTGCGCAGGGAAATTTCCCGCCCGCTCCTTTAAGCCCACCATCTCCAAAACCGCCATTGCGTCCAACGGGTCTTTGCAAATCTGCGCCGCCAGCTCCACATTTTCAAGAGCCGTCAGGTTCTGCACCAGATTATAAAACTGGAAAACAAAGCCAATGTCAAAACGCCTGTAGGCTGTCAGTTTCTTCTTATTATAAGAGGATATTTCCTCTCCGTCCAAAAGCACCTGTCCCGTCGATAAACCGTCCATTCCGCCTAAAATATTTAAAATCGTGGTTTTGCCTGCACCGGAGGCTCCCACCACAACGCAAAACTCTCCTTTTTCAATGGTAAAATTCACATCATGGAGCGCCTCGATATCCACCTCGCCCATATGGTAGGTCTTGCCGACATTTTTAAATTCTACGAACGAACTCATTTATGATTCCTCCCTGCCGCCTTGCGGATTAGCCGCATTTTGTGCTCCTTAAAGGGCGGCGTCTGCTTTCCTCCGAAAAGTCGTCTTTTAACATTTTACCATATGTATTTTAAG
>Ga0224740_10372_pt1 | contig 12806 bp, 16 predicted proteins | sample LIM_E_Water_Bulk_FD_161634 | JGI IMG/M metagenome (GOLD analysis project Ga0224740, IMG submission 161634) | Enriched cells from gastrointestinal tract of the lab mouse from Pacific Northwest National Laboratory (PNNL), Richland, Washington... | ecosystem: Host-associated > Mammals > Digestive...
AGGCCGGAAACAGGAATTGACAGGTCCAATGGCAAAAATAAAAAGAAAAGAGGTAAAAACGAATGTCACAGACAACAGAACGTATCCATGAGCTGGTGGAAAAATTAAACCGCTACCGCCACGAATACTACAATGAAGATGCCCCCAGCGTATCCGATGCAGTCTATGACCATCTCTATGATGAGCTGGCGCGTGCTGAGAAAGAAACAGGGATCATCCTGAGCAACTCACCCACCCAGACGGTGGGCTATAAGGCTGTCAGCAGCCTGGAAAAGGTACGGCACCGCATCCCGCTGCTCTCCCTGGACAAAACCAAACTGGTAAGTGATCTGGTTTCTTTCGTCAAAGAACATGCCGCACTGCTCATGCTGAAGTTGGACGGCCTGACCGTCAAGCTCGTATACGAAGACGGGAAACTTGTGGAAGGCTCCACCAGGGGCGACGGCGATGAAGGGGAACTCATTACCCACAATATCAGTGCTTTCCGGAATGTGCCGCTCTCCATCCCTTATAAGGGACATCTCGAATTATCAGGCGAGGGCTTCATCCATAAGAGCGACTTTGAACGCTTAAAGGATACGCTCACCGGCAGCGACGGGAAACCCTACCGCAACGCGAGGAACCTTGCCTCCGGCTCTATCCGATGCCTGGATGCAAACACCTGTAAAGAACGGGAGGGCAGCTTTTTTGCCTTTAATATCCTTGAGGGCATGGATGGGTTTGGGGACATAAAAGACAACCGCAGCAGTCTGCTGTTGTCAATGATTGATTATGGTTTCGGGATCTGTCCCTTTGTGCCGGTTCCGGCAGGTGCCTCTGCAGAAGAAATTGAAAAACAGATCCAGAACCTGCAGGAACTTGCGGAAATTTCAGATATCCCCATCGACGGGATGGTGATGCGGTATGACAGCCTTTCCTATTCCGAAAACCTCGGCAGGACAGGGCACCATTACAATGACGGCATTGCCTTCAAATTTGAGGATGACACCTATGAAACGGTCTTCCGGTCTATCGAGTGGCAGACAGGACGCAGCGGCGAGATCGCGCCTGTCGCACTGTTTGACACGGTGGAGATTGACGGCTGTGAGGTATCCAGGGCGAGCCTCCATAACCTGACTTTCATCAAGAACCTTGAACTGCACCCCGGATGCCGCATCCTGATATCCAAACGCAACATGATCATCCCCCATGTGGAGGAGAACCTGGACCGTGGACAGTATCAGGACATGGTGCCGCAGACCTGCCCCTGCTGCGGGCAGCCCACACGCACCTATTCCAGAACCGGCGACAAAGGACGTATCGTGGAAACGCTCCACTGCGACAATCCTGAATGCGGCAGCCGCATGTTCCCCTACTGGCAGAACCATCAAATCTTTCTGCCAGCAGCACACTGGCAGAAACAGCTTGGGAAAACATCACCATCCATGAAGATGATGTCTCCTCTATCCTCTGTCAGCGCTGGATTGCCTGCTATATGCTGTATGACTGGAATCTCCACCATGCAGATTCTGCTTATCTTAGCAATAAGTGCGGCTGGGTGCAGCAGACATACAAACGGCTGGAAGGTACGGCCACAGACGCCTCATCTTTAAAAGATACCCTGACTGATACATTCAATCGAATCCTGCTTGAGGATGTGGAGGACTTTATCCAGACGCACATGAGGGTATGGAAATGTGACCGGCTGACGGTTGAATTCCAGGTCGCGAAAGTGACAGCGGAAATCTTTTCCAATCCAAAATCATAAGAGCAGAAACGGAAAGGATGCCGGCATATCCCATGCCGCGAAAAAAGCTGTCTGAAAATGGCAGCTTTTTTCAAGTATCCGGCCACTACAGGGTATTTATTTTATATAGGGATTTCCCTATGGAACCTGTGTAACAATTTTCAAAACCGCAACTGACAAAACGGCGGCAACATGCTATAATATGAGAAAGAGAGGTATCTTTATGTCAAGCACAAACAAAACCATCCAACAGTTAAATCTGGAGGACGATTTCCTTTTCGCTAAGGTAATGAGTGATAAGGAGGTCTGCAGAAAAGTATTAGAAAAAATACTGGGCGTTTCCATTCGGGAGGTTTCCGTGCCTGCAACGCAGAAAACCATCAATACGCTCTATGACGGAAAAGGTATCCGGCTCGATGTATACCTGAACGACAACGAGGGAACTGTATATAAATAATGTGGAAATGGAGCGTGGAAAGCATAAAAGAGCCATTCTCCCCAAAAGATCGAGGTACTATCAGGGAAATATCGACCTTGACATCATTTCCGCAGGGGAAGATTACAGGAAACTGAAAAAATCCTTTGTCATCTTCATCTGCACCTTTGATCCGTTTGGAGACCGGCGCCATTTATACACCTTTGAGAACAGGTGCGTGGAAAACCCTTCCCTCACACTGGGAGATGAGACCACCAAGATTTTCCTGAATACAAAGGGCAATATGCATGATGTCGATCCGGAAATGCAGGAATTTCTCTCCTATGTGGAGAACACAACAGATGACTTTGCAGCGCAGGCCAGAAGCCCGCTTATAAAAGAGATCCATAAAAAGGTTACTGAGGTAAAAGAGAATAAGGAAATGGAGGTCGAGTATATGACTTTATTGCAAAGAGATAGGGAAAATATACAACAGGGACAAGAAAATATGGCTGCATTGACTAAAATTCTTCTTGAAGAAAACCGTACTGATGATTTGAAACGTGCTTTAGAAGACACAGACTTCAGAAACGAGCTTTTTGAAGAATATAACATTTTATAACAGCAGACATATTAGCAGGGGAGGTATCCACTTCCCCTGATTTTTCATATCGGAGGTTAAATATATGACTTTATTACAGAGAGCTCGGGAAAATATTGAATTAGGGCGAGAGGAAGGACGCAAAGAAGGCAGCAACCGAATGGCCTCCTTAACCAAGATACTTCTTTCTGAAAATCGCATTGAAGAATTGAATCGCGCTTTAGAAGATTCGGATTTCAGGAACAGGCTTTTTGAGGAATATGACATTTTATAACACCAAATATAATAACAGGGGAGGTATCCACTTCCCCTGATTTTGTACATCGTAGATTGGAGGAAAAATGGATACAATGTCAAAAGAAAAAAACAGTCCTGACAGGGATGCTCTACATAAGGTTCTTGCTCAGGCATATAAAGGGAAAAGTTTTGCCGTACTTGGGATCAAACTCCCACCCATCCGTGAACTACTCCCGGCAATTCCGCTAAGGGACGGCTTCATTGACAGCCTGTTCCTACTGGAAGACGGAACCTATGCAGTTGTGGAATACGCATCCGGATGCCATAAAACAGATATGGTTAAATATACGCAACACCTTGCAGAAATCATGGAAAGGTATGACAAAGAGGATGGCAGGTTTAACCTGCATTTCATCATTATCTATACCGGCGACGTGGAAAAGGCTGAATCTGTTTTTGATTTCGGGTGCCTGACCTTACACCCGGAGCAGGTCTTCCTGTCCCGCATGGACGGGAACGCCGAATTAAAACCCATACGGCAGAAAATCCATTCCGGATTTTTACTTACGGATGATGACCTGATGAAGCTGGTGGTTCTGCCGTTGTCTGTTCCCGGTTCTGAAGGAAAAACACAGTTATTTGATGAGATTTCGTCCCTGGCAGGAAAGATTCCGGATGAGGAACAACGTGCTTTTGTCCTCTCCGCCATGACACTTGCCAATGACGGATTTATAAGCAGGTAATAAAGAAAATCGGACTGGCAAAATACGCCAGTCCTTTTCTTTTTGTCAGGTCCTGTATGAAAATTCCCAAATTACAGACACTAATCCTAAAAAGAAAGAAGGGATTTCTATGGCTGTTGCACACAAAGGCTCCATCTCCATGGGGCTTGTCCTGATCCCCGTGGGCCTGTATAAGACCACCGTAGACAATGACATCCACTTTAACCAGCTTGATAAGGAGAGCAAGGCACGCATCAAATATAAGAAATACTGCAGCCACTGCAACAAGGAAGTCGGCCCGGATGACATCATCAAAGGGTACGAATATGAGAAAGATAAATATGTGGTGATGACGGATGATGACCTGGAGAAGATCAAGACAAAGAAGGATAAGACCATCCACATCCTGCAGTTCGCCAAAATAGCAGAGATCAATTCCATTTATTATGAAAAAGACTATTATGCCATACCCGACACCGGCGCGGAAAAAGCGTATGAGCTGCTCCGCCAGGCACTGCTCTCCCAGAAGAAAGTGGCCATCGCAAAGACCGTGATAGGGACGAACGAAAAGCTCCTCGTCCTCTATCCCACCAAAGAAGGCATGATCGTCAAGACACTGTTCTACCATGATGAGATTGCCGCCGTTCCGAAGCAGATGCCCAAAATCACGCTTGAAAAGAACGAACTGGACATGGCGAAGATGCTGGTTGACAACATGACTAAGCCTTTTGTCCCCGAAGACTTCCAGGACGAATACCAGGCAAGGCTGCGGGAGGCAATCATGAAAAAGATCCAGGGGAAAGAAATTGTCACCGCCGATACCAGCGAGCCAGGCAATGTGATCGACCTGATGGAAGCCCTGCAGAAAAGCCTGGAGATGTCCAAAGGGAACGGGCGGAAAAAGACGGGAACCGCATAATGGATCTGTTCGAGGAAAAGAGAGTAAGCCCTATGCTGATCTCTCAGATGCAGGAACCATTCAATGACGATAAATGGATCTATGAACTGAAGCTGGACGGCTGCCGCTGCATCGGCTATTTTGACCAAAACGGCACCTGCCTGCGGAATAAGAGGAACATGGAACTTCTCCCCAAATTCCCTGAACTGAAGGAACTCCACCGTAACGTGTCGGAGCGGACAGTGCTTGACGGTGAACTGGTGGTGCTTCGGGATGGCGTCCCTGACTTTTTTGAACTTCAGCGGCGCACCCTGCTGACAGACCGCTTCAAGATTGAACTGGCAGCCGCAAGGCATCCTGCCTCCTTTGTTGCTTATGACTGCCTTTATGAAGGCAGCCGCAGCATCATGGACCATCCACTCCTTGAGCGAAAGGAAGTCCTGCAGTCATCCGTCCGCGAGAACCGCCTTATCGCCATCTCACGCTATATCCCCACGGATGGCATCGGATTGTTCCGCGCCGCCGATGAGAGGGAGCTGGAAGGTGTAGTTGCCAAAAGAGCCGCCAGCCTGTATTATCCCGGCAGGCGCACAAAAGACTGGATCAAATTCAAACGGATGGCAGATGAGGAATTTGTTGTATGCGGCTATATCCGGAAAAACAGCAGAACCTTCAGCATCATCCTTGGAAAATACCATGACGGCACCTATCTTTATAAAGGTCATGTAACACTGGGTGTCACTAAAGAAACCGTCAGCCAGCTAAGGGAAAGTGGCATCACGCCGTTCACAGCCATTCCTGCAGGTGCAGGCAATGAATCTGCCATTTGGGTTTATCCGGACAGAGTATGCACTGTGGAATACATGCCAAACACAAAAAACTCTCTGCGTCAGGCTGTCTTCAAAGGATTCCGTACAGACATGGTGCCGGAGGATATAGACTGACAAATCTGGATATTTTATCCCTGTTTTAGAGCGTTTGCGGAAGGATTTGAACCTTCGGTGCGTTGCCGCACACCACCTTAGCGGGGTGGCACCATAAACCACTCGGACACGCAAACGGAAAGTGGATGGGGCAGGACTCGAACCTGCGGTGTTTCTGTGTGACGGATTTACAGTCCGCTGCCCTCGCCGCTAGGCATACCCATCCATAATGTGACCAGGGGGAATCGGTCGGCGCAGAGTCACATATCTGCAAAGCGAACTGCGTTCGCTTTACTGCCACTGTCCTATGGCCACAGTAGCTCCTACGGGACTTGAACCCGACATCTCCGGCTTGAGAGGCCGGCGTCGTAACCTTTAGACCAAGGAGCCATATAATGATCCCCATGGGACTTGAACCCAATACCTCCGGCTTGAAAGGCCGGTGTCCTGACCTTTAGACCAGGGGACCTTATTGCAGGCATTTCCCAGCCTGCTGTTTTTTATGATTTCTCTTTCCTATCTTCCATTCATGCGCTGATCTGTACCTGCGCCGCTATATCCGTAACCAGAATATCATCCAAGCGCACCTGCAGAACCGCTGCAAGCACCACCAGATTGTCTATGGTCGGCAGGGCAACACCCTACTGCCACTTGTATATGGCCTGCGGCGTGGCAAAGCCGAAAACATCCTGCAGATCCCTTACTGACAGCCCTGCCTGCTTCCGCAGCGTTGCTATGTTCTGCCCTGTCCTTACCATATCTATAACCGGCAGATTCACCATGATCCTCACCTCCTGTTATCAAACTCAATATCAGGCGGCAATGCTCCATATGGGGTTTGAACCCATGACCCCTCGATTAAAAGTCGAGTGCTCTCCCAACTGAGCTAATGGAACATAAAAAATACCGCCTACCTCATTTAAGATAAGCGGTACTTGAAATCCATGTTCTATTTCCGATAGCCTCCTAAAAGACCTGCCTTCGGACATCACACAGTTTTTCGCCTTTTCCTTATCTTGCATGAGCGCATCTTAACCAGACTCTGTTCTTTTTCTTTACTGAACAGTGCCTCATAATGTTCGCTATGCAGATAATAAACAACTGGAGTTGTTGCGAAGCCATTCGCAGCGAAATTAACTGTTGCCATGATTGTTTCCTTTCCGGACTTATCCGTCCTCTTTGTTTCCTACTGTAACCACTATAACACCGATTCCCGGATTTGTCATTATACTGGTAATATAATTTTATGGATGCCTTTTGCAGCATTTACGCTCCCCATAAAGCATACCATTTCCTCCTGTGTATTCTTAAATTCTGCCTCATATTTTTTCACCAGCCGGTAGAAGCTGTCCTTCTTGAGTCCGGTCAGCATCATAGCCTCCTTTGCCGAGATCACGCCGCCTTTCCATCTCCCATAGCAGTCCTCCCAGTTCTCCGGGTATTCCACCCTCGGCCTGCCCAGATGCTTCCCGCCTGCTTTGGCCACCTCTATTCCCTGCCGCTGCAGCTCATGGCGCTCCGTCCAGTCCTCATCCGCCACATAAGCGAACACTGCCAGCACAACGTCCGTGATCAGCTGTCCCACCAGCTCCTTCGACTGCGTGGTATCCAGTATGGGCATGGAAGTCACTTTGATGTCAGCGCCAATCTCCTTTGTGATGTGGAACCACTCCTTATAGATCTCGCCGTAGTTCCTCCCGAAGCGCTTCAGCTCCGTCACCACCAGCAGATCGCCCTGCCGCAGGATGTTGTCCACCAGGGAACGGTACACCGGGCGTTCAAACTTCCTCCCGGATTCTTTCTCCACATAGATGTCACGCTCATCGATGCCCTCCTCGTCCCGCAGGATATGGATCTGCCTCTCCGGGTTCTGCTCCCGGGTGGATACACGCACATATCCAAATTTCTTTGCCGCCATGACAGCCCTCCTTCCGTATAAATCCATGTCGCAAAAGGTATACCTTTGGAGATATCTATTCCGGCAGGCATACACCCCTGTTTTCTGTCGCAAAAAGCCCTTTTTGCGTTTTGCGATGTCGTAGATGTGCTTGATACCTTTTGCGACACATCATTTTATACGCAGGGGATGCCCGAAACGCAACAATCCCCTGCGCAATCGCCTTAAAAATCCCGAAGCCGGATTATAATGCCCTCACCGGCTAAACCCTGAACTTCCGGATGCAGCTTAACAGGGTTGCCGAGAACTCCTGGTACAGGTCCTCCTCGAACACATTCTGCTCCATGGCGTTCTTGATAAGGAGCGGGCGGTACATCCGGAAGACCGCCTCCTGCGCCTCCTTATCCCCCGCCTTCGCACGCTCCAGCAGCTTCTCAAAATCTGTCATTCCCATTCATCTCCTTCCTCAGTTTCCTGAGCACATAGTAATATGCCATCTCTGCCTGTTTCGGCTCCATATGGAACCGCTCCCCCAGCTCCGCAAAGGTAAGCTCCCCATAAACCCTGGCAAACAGGAGCTCCCTGTCCCTGTCCTTCAGCCTGCTTATGGCCTTTGCCAGCCGGTCGCTCTCCAAAAGGTCCAGCAGCTCGCCGTATCTCTGCCAGTCCCTGAAGATAAAATCCGTATGCTCCCCTATGTAGGCGCGGTACTGCTCCTCAAAGTCCGTATAGTTGCGCTCCAGGTTATCCTCCTGGATAAATTCCCTGCCCTGCAGCCGGCGCTTCCGCTCCCAGTATTTCTTCCGCGTGTTGTCCACCGCCGCCATCAGGTATGCCGTAAAACGGTTCTGCACGGAATCTGTATGTTTTTCTTTCATCCTTTCGCCTCCAGTCTTTGTTCCACGTTTCCCTGTGAACCGCAGAACCGGAAGCCCTCTGATAAAATGATCTATATAATATAGGTTACAGTCGCAAAAATAAAAGAGCATTTATCCGCCCGAAAGCACAGATAGATGCTCTTTTCCCATAAATCTTTTCCTTCCTCCAAAAAGTAGCGTATAAGACTACCATGTTGGGCGCAGGACGCCCCCAGGAAGGTTATGATTTTTTTAACGCAATCCCTCCACGAGTTCCCGACTTACGAAAATTCCCCACTTACAGACCATGTACCTTTCCCATGGCCGCAAAAGGCACCCAAACAAAACCCTGATGAACCATGTTTTTTTTGTTCACCAGATGTCTGGGTGCCCAGTATGCTATTACTCTACTTTTAAGTATGTCCATACCATTTTTACTTTTGCAAGGTATGGCAATACACTACTTATAGGAGGTGACCACAATGTCTTTATCCATCAATGATGCCCAGATCTTCAGCGCCGCCTTAAAGAGGGCCAGGAAGAAAAAACATCTGACCCAGGCGCAGTGTGCGGAGCTGCTCGACCATTCCGTGTCCTTCCAGAAGGACCTGGAGCGCTGCCGCTGTTCCCCAAGCATTGAAAATTTCTATCATATCTGCAGGACGCTGGATATATCCGCAGATGACTGTATCTTCCAGGACAGCCATGACAGGACCGGCTCTACATACCAGGAGCTGTTAAGGCTGCTCACGCTCTGTGACGAAAGGAGCCTGTCCGTCCTGGTGGCCACGGCCGCCGCCCTGACAGAAGGCAATCCCCATGCTGCCCCTTCCGATACGGAAGCCAGACAGACGTAGTATGGCGAAAAAAAAGAAAAGCCAGCAGGTCAGACTGGTATCTGTGCCGCTGGCTTTTCTATGTCATGCCCTATGAAAACGATGTTTCCATACCTGTTGGTTGCTGTGCCTTAAGTTTCAGCTTAGTAGTACCGGTATTTATAATTCCCCTTTTGTTTCCTGTTTTCAGGCTATGCCTATCCCCTGCTTTCCATAATAATCTAACTGATGGAAGTTGTTGGGGAAAATGTAAAATTCCGTCCCCGATTTCCCATCTATCTGCTTCCACACAATGACCTTATAAGTCAGGGATGTATAGGTCTGCGTCCCGCCATCCTCATAAACCTTTCTGACTGGAATCAGTGACACAAAGGAATATTTGCACTTCACTCTCTTTCCAATCCTTCACGAACCCATTTTACATAAGCCCACTGACGTTTTGTACTATCAACCGTGTTCTTATCAACAGGTGTTCCGCATTCTTGATATACATAAAACTCATCAAAGGAACTTAGGTATTTATTTGCATAATATTTGCAGCCCTGCAAACCTGTGCCGTTTGCCTCTTCCTCTGTTATTTCTCCCATGCACTCCAAATCATCCGGAAGTTCAGATATTGGCATATCATATGCAATAAAATGTTGTTCTCTCATAATAAGTATCGGTGGCAAATCCCCAGAAACCACTTCTTCTTTATTTTTTAGAGTTGCTCCGCAACCAACCAAACCTAATGCACATACTAAGGTTAAAACTAATGCTACTAATTTTTTCATAAATATAACCACTCCCTATTAAAGTTATTTATATCATACATTACTTAACTGCACATTTTAAGGCACATAAACCATACACAAAATTGTATATTTATACACGCATTTTATCGGACACAATAAAGTGAACTGGGACAAATTAAATTACAATTCCCCAATCTGCCGGAACACCGGGGATGCCCGCCCTGCCTTGTCAGGCTGTGGCCTATCGGGGATATACGTTCACGAGATTTTTGAAATCCAGTCGATTATTCAGATACCCCTATTTATGCTTTCCTGTCAAAAGACGGCTTCTCCTCCAGATAATCCGGCAGTTCTTCCAGTTCCTCCCCTTTGCCGTTCTTTAGGGAGCGGTACTCATTAAAATAAATCCCATAAAACTCCCTTTCCTTTTCCCGTTCAGCCGGAGTCCTCTCACAAGCCCACCCATATCCCGAACCGAGATATGTCAGCACCTTTGTACCCTGATAGTAAATATCCGCGCCATATCCCCCGCTTGTCAGGATCGGGCAGGTCAGCGTTCCGCCCCCTGCCAGCGCAAACTTCTTTTCGGCAAGGTTCTCTGCCCTCCCGTCTGCCGCCTCCAGGAAGTCAAGCAGCGTCAGTTCCCCGCTCCCGTGGCATTTCGGATTGCCGTTCTGTCTCTTCAGCGAATTTTCAGCCTGCCGGTACAACGCTCTCCTGTCGGGCGATACATCAGATATGTATTCCGCACATAACCTCGCCCTCTGGCTGTGGATATACTCCAGTTCTTTCTTGCTCGTAGTCTCCGCGGCTCTCCGTGCCAGTTCCTTGATCTCATCAGCAAACTCGGCCTTTGATTTATTGCTTTTCCCAGCGCTTGGGATCAAAGACCAGTCAGGCCCTCTGCTGCTCAGTGACATACTGTGTTTCGTATTGGCCGAATTTAGTGTACTTGAAACCGAAATTCCCATGCGTCCACCTCACAATTCCTTTTCCTATCTGTGGCTCCTCTGTTGGTCAGAGCCGCCCTTATTCCCTTGTAATAAATCCAAGCAGATTCCCCGTTCTGCCGGAACGCCGGGGATGCCTGCCCTGCCTTATCAAGCTGCGGCTTATTCGGGATACGCAGGCGTGGGTCTTATAAAACTTTCTTGAACTGATATTTATACATATCGGAATACATATTGCCGGAGGACTTTGGTGTAAACCGGCCATCCAGTGCGCCCATATCCACCGCAAAACCGCTGTCCGCCACGGAGAACGCCCCATCCTTGAACTGGAACTGTGAAGTGAAATCGGGAATCCCCAAGTCTCCGCTTATCCTGATCTTCCCTATGATATCCACCAGCGCATCCTTCATCCGTTCTATCTTGGCATTGTCCTTTGTCTTATTGATCAGATTAGCCGCCTTGTCCGGCAGCCCTCCGATCTTCCCGTCTGGCGTCAGATAAAGATTTTCTAAGGAGATATCCTCCCCTGTAACCCCTTTCAGGTAGCGCCTGACTTCCTGTATGTCCGTGGCATACCGGTATGTGTTGGAGGACAGGTCTCCCACGCTGTCCGCAATCCCTATGTAATACTGGTACATCTGGTCACCATACTTTTCACCTATCAGCTTCTGCACCTGTTCCCGGACGCCCTCGTCCTCTATCCCGTCCACGGTCACATCCCCATTGCTCCCAATCCGTACCTGCATCCCTTCTATGTCATCACGGGAAATGCCCATGCTTTCCAGATCCTTTACGAAATCATCTGAAAAGCTGTTTTTCAGCTCCGCTTTATTCTGCGCCTTTTCCATGTCTTTCAGGTTGGCAAAAATCTTCACATACTCCAGTTCCGCATCGTTTAAGTCCTTCCCATCTGCCATGTCCTGCAGCAGTTCATCCACGGTGCGCCCGCCCTTATACTTCTTTTCTTCCGGCAGGCTGTCAAACTGTTTCTGGTGGAGCCGCTCCAGCTCTTTTATATAATTCTGCTCCGTCTCCTTTAAGACGGCATTATACTGATCAAGATATTCCCGCCAGTTTTCATCTTTCTGACTGTATGCCCCGTGGAGGTTCCCATATGCTTCCCTGATGGCATCAGTCTTTTCATGCTCCTTGTTTTCGGTAACATGGAAACTGATCTTATAATAATCATCCGGGGAAATCTCCTCCCCGTTTCCGTTTTCTACCTTGAAGCAGTATTGATTGGTATTGATATCCCAATTAGGGACGGTCAGCTTCTTCCGCCCCTCTCCGTCCCACTCTGCCTTCCCCACCTGATTGCCGTATTCGTCATACAGGGTAAGATCGTAATCACAGCCTTCCGGCATATCTATATAAACCTCAACGCCAAAGCAATTCCGCTGAAAGTTCATAAATGGGATGGAGAAGTTATAAAAATCCACATCCTTTTTATCACTGAGGCTTCCTTTCAGGCTGCTGGTCTCATCCTTGATCAGAAAATTCAAATCCAGGAATGTGCTGCCTTTGTCCTGATCGGAAACCTCATAAGTGGTATGCTGCCTGCGGTAAGTGTTATTGCTGCTGAGGGTACAGGTGTCCTCCCGCAGCTCCATGCTCCTGCGCATCTTCCCTTCAAAAAATGCCTCCGTCTCTTTTCCCGTCATGAAGTATACCGGCTTATTTCTGAAAGCCGCTCCATATGCAGAACCTTGTTCATTTACATTAGTTATTCCCATTGTCAGATCATCCTCCATTATTTGCTTTTACAAAAAGTCAGAATATCATTGATCCACTTCCCATACCGCAGATACCCGTCCCAATTTCCAAGTGTTTTCATATCGTTCATAAGCTCGTGCGCCATTGCCATATAATCTGCTGTCTCATGGTAGGAGGCAGTGCCCGATTTATCCTTCATAATAGCCATACTCAGAAAATTGCTGTCTGATTTATTCCCGGTATGCGCGTTTAAAGCAAGCAGCTCCGTATAAGAGCAGCTATTCGGATTTACTTTGC